>OGSG01000058.1_pt1 | contig 73143 bp, 66 predicted proteins | sample 1573841 | NCBI WGS metagenome assembly OGSG01 (sample SAMN03295849, study PRJEB24534) | human gut metagenome | isolation source: fecal sample 2 from infant 7 | host: Homo sapiens | place: USA: Pittsburgh, PA | collected 2014-07
CGACCTTCGGGTTATGAGCCCGACGAGCTACCAGGCTGCTCCACCCCGCGTCCGTGGATGCGCACTATACTCCGCTGAGCTTTCGTTGCAACCTTTTTTTAAAACAATAAGCTGAATCGGCGTCAGCTTGCCGAAATATTATCCGTGTTGATGATTCTTTAATCCCGATGCCTGTCTGAAAGGGCTTATGCGTTTCCTTGCGAGCGCCGGTTTGCTATCTTCGCCTGCGGACAGCGCAATAGCGGAGAGAGTCATGAAAGGACGTTGGGCAAAATATCTGGCGGCAGGGGCGATGATCGCGCTGCTTTCCGCCTGTTCCTCCAAACCGACCGATCGCGGTCAACAATATAAAGACGGCAAATTTACGCAGCCGTTTTCGCTGGTAAACCAGCCGGACGCCGTTGGCGCGCCCATTAACGCCGGAGATTTCTCCGAGCAGGTCGCGGCTATTCGCAGCGCCTCTCCGCGTCTTTTTGGCTCTCAAAGCAGCGTCTATAACGCCGTACAGGAGTGGCTGCGCGCCGGTGGCGATACCCGTTCGCTGCGCCAGTTCGGCATCGACGCCTGGCAGATGGAAGGGGCGGATAATTACGGTAACGTCCAGTTCACTGGCTATTACACGCCGGTAGTGCAGGCGCGCTATACCCGTCAGGGCGAATTCCAGTACCCGATTTACCGTATGCCGCCGAAACGCGGTCGCCTGCCGTCGCGCGCCGAGATTTACGCCGGCGCGCTCAGCGATAACTACGTGCTGGCGTACAGTAACTCGCTGATGGATAACTTCATTATGGATGTGCAGGGCAGCGGCTATATCGATTTCGGCGACGGACGCCCGCTGAATTTCTTCGCCTATGCCGGTAAAAACGGCCATCCGTACCGCAGCATCGGTAAAGTGCTTATCGATCGCGGTGAAGTGAAGCGTGAAGATATGTCGATGCAGGCGATTCGCCACTGGGGCGAAACCCACAGCGAGCAGGAAGTACGCGCGCTGCTGGAAGAAAACCCGTCTTTCGTTTTCTTTAAACCGCAAAATTACGCGCCGGTGAAAGGCGCAAGCGGCGTACCGCTGATTGGCCGCGCGTCGGTGGCCTCTGACCGCTCGATTATTCCGGCAGGCACCACGCTGCTGGCAGAGGTGCCGCTGCTGGACAATAACGGCAAGTTCAACGGACAATATGAGCTCAGGCTGATGGTGGCGCTGGATGTCGGCGGCGCGATTAAAGGCCAGCATTTCGATATTTATCAGGGCATCGGCCCGGACGCCGGGCACCGCGCAGGCTGGTATAATCACTACGGCCGCGTCTGGGTGCTGAAAACCGCGCCGGGTGCCGGCAACGTGTTCAGCGGCTGATTATGCTATTCTGAGCAACCTGTCGCCCGGCGGCGTAACGTCTGCCGGGCCTGCGGATTTCTGAGCAAGGGTGAGGGAGAACTCTCACCCTTTTTATATCTGAGGTTTTATGGCTGTAGTTATCACAGACGCCTGGCGCAGCCGCTTTGGCGGCACGGCCCGTTTATATGGCGAAGCGGCGTTGCAGCTCTTTGCCGACGCGCATGTCTGCGTGGTGGGTATCGGCGGTGTCGGCTCATGGGCGGCGGAAGCGCTGGCGCGCACCGGTATCGGCGCGATTACGCTTATCGACATGGATGACGTGTGCGTCACCAATACCAATCGTCAGATCCATGCGCTGCGCGATACGGTCGGGCAGGCAAAATCCGAAGTGATGGCCGAGCGTATTCGCCAGATCAACCCGGAGTGCCGCATCACCGTGGTGGATGATTTCGTCACTGTCGATAATGTGGCGCAATACATGAACGCCGGGTTTAGCTATGTCATCGACGCTATCGACAGCGTGCGGCCAAAGGCGGCGCTGATTGCTTACTGCCGTCGTAATAAAATTCCACTGGTCACCACCGGCGGCGCGGGCGGACAGACCGATCCGACGCAGATCCAGGTGGTTGATCTCGCCAAAACGATTCAGGACCCGCTTGCCGCAAAACTGCGCGAGCGGCTGAAGAGCGATTTCGGCGTGGTGAAAAACAGCAAAGGGAAACTTGGCGTGGACTGCGTTTTCTCCACCGAAGCGCTGGTCTATCCGCAGGCCGACGGCTCGGTGTGCGCGATGAAAAGCACGGCGGAAGGGCCGAAGCGTATGGACTGCGCTTCAGGTTTCGGCGCGGCTACGATGGTGACCGCCACGTTTGGTTTTGTGGCGGTGTCGCACGCGCTGAAGAAGATGATGGCGAAAGCGGCGCGCAGCGCCGTGTGATCAGGCGTTGCGGGCGGCGTTCTGTACCGCCTGCGCCAGCGCCGCCAGGCCCTGGCCGCGAGACGCGCTGAGCTGGGCGCGCAGCCCTAACTCGTCAAATAACGCCAGCGGAGAGTGTTCCTGTAGCTCCTGCGGCGTTTTGCCTTCCACGGCGGTGAGCAACACCGCCAGCAATCCGCGCACGATGCGCCCCTCGCTGTCGCCATAAAAGTGCAGGCCGCCGTCGGGGCGTTTTTCATAGCCGAGCCAGACCCGGTTTTCACAGCCGGGGATCTCCTGTGCCTCTTGTTTTAATTCCTCCGGCAGCGCCGGAAGCTGTTTGCCGAGCAGGATCAGCTGGCGATATTTATCTTCCCACTGGGTGAGCGGGCCAAACGTCTCACGCAGCGTGTCAGAGGTAATGGAAGCGCCGAACGGGTGTCCGGCAAGGTAAGCAGTCGTCATTTAATCCACCAGTATGTCCAGCGCGCGGTCGATGGCGGCGATCAGCGCCTCGACGTCGCCTTGCGTGTTATAGGGCGCGAAAGAGGCGCGCAGCGTGCCACTGACGCCAAGCGCCGCCAGCAGCGGCTGGGCGCAGTGCTGGCCGGCGCGCAGCGCGATACCGGATTCCGCGAGCAGCGTCACCAGATCGCTGTGGTGTACGCCTGCGAAATCAAACGCCAGCAGGCTGGAATCCTGACAGCGAAACGAGCGAAAGCCCGGGCGTTTCGCCAGTTCCGCCTCGGCAAGCGTCGCAAGCCCCCGGCTGTAGCTTTCAGCTTTCACCAGATCGATATCCTCAAGCCAGGCGAGCGCGGCGCTAAGACCGATAACGCCCGCGACATTCGGCGTGCCCGCCTCAAAGCGGTACGGCACCGGCTGGGTTTTAAAGCCATCGAACGTCACTTCGGTTACCATTTTTCCGCCGCCCAGCCACGGCGACATCTGCGCCAGCAGGTCAGTTTTGCCATACAGCACGCCAATGCCGGTCGGGCCATAAAGTTTGTGGCCGGAGAAAGCGTAAAAATCGATATCCAGATGCTGAACGTCAGGCGGGCAGTGAACCACGCCCTGCGCGCCATCCACCACCACCACCGCGTCTGCAGCATGGGCACTGGCAATCGCCCGCGCGAGATCCGGGCAGCCGCCGGTGACGTTGGACATCTGGCCGAGCGCCAGCAGGAATGTGCGTTCATTGATAAGCGTGGGGAGAGCTGAGAGATCCGGCAAACGATCGGCACCCAGCGGCAGTTTCACGACCTTCGCGCCGGTCTGCTCCGCCACCATCAGCCACGGCACCAGGTTGGCGTGATGCTCTGCTTCGCTGACAATAATCTCATCGCCCGGCTTCAGGCGCGGACGCGCGTAGCACTGGGCGATGAGATTGATGGATTCGGTGGTGCCGCGCGTCCAGACGATATCGCGGCTGTCGGGCGCGTTAATTAATCGTGCGACGCCGTCACGCGCGGCTTCGTAACGCTCGGTAAGGCGCTGCGCCTCGGCAAACTGGCTGCGATGCACATTTCCGGCGCTCAGCGAATAGAACTGCTGACTGGCGTCGATAACCGGCTGTGGCTTTAACGCCGTGGCGGCGCTGTCGAGATAGACGCCTGCGTCACGAAGCGAGGGAAATTGCGCGCGAAATTGGGCGGGACTGAATGCTTTCATGATACTCCTCTTTCCAGTCCTTCGATCGTGGCCCATTTGACGTCGTTAAACAAGGTCATTGATAACCATCGGATAAGTCTGTTTATTCTGGCAAACGGCAGAAAGCAGGTTATGCTGAATAGTGTTAGGTGAATATTTCAGCCTGTTAGCAGACGAAGTTTACATAGCATTAAACTTTAAAGGAGAAGAACCATGAATAAACTTGCCGCTGTAGTATCAGCATGCATGATGACTTTTGCTCTGAGCGCTTGTTCCGGTCCTAACTACGTAATGCATACCAATGATGGCCGTTCTATCGTGACCGACGGGAAACCGAAAACCGATGACGATACCGGTATGATCAAATATAAAGACGCCAACGGTAATCAGCAGCAGATCAACCGTACCGACGTGAAAGAGATGGTTGCGCTGGAGAAATAATCGACTCGCGCAGGCAAAAAAAAGCACCGCAAAGTGCGGTGCTACATTAATCACTATGGACAGACAGGGTAAATGTACAGGAAGTGAAAGAGTAGCTTAGCTACGATGGTCTGAATCGCAGACCAAATGCAAACACAACAACACAACATCACAACCGTAAGCCAAAAGCCCTCCAGAACTCTCATTCCTAAAGACTTTTCGTTCCGGCTCAGGAAGTGCCGCCACTATAGGTATTTGCTGGTGTAACCTCAACGGACAAATTATAATGGCTCAGATAAAAAAAACTAATGGGTGACGACTTGTTTCTCGTTTGTTAATACGCATTTACACATAAGCCAAATCATCATGTCCAAGCGATTACCGCCGTTAAACGCATTACGTGTTTTTGATGCCGCCGCACGCCATTTAAGCTTCACCAAAGCCGCCGAAGAGCTGTTTGTCACCCAGGCTGCCGTCAGCCATCAGATAAAATCACTGGAAGATTTCCTGGGGCTTAAGTTATTCCGCCGACGCAACCGTTCTCTTCTGTTAACGGAAGAGGGGCAGAGCTATTTCCAGGATATCAAAGAGATTTTCTCACAGCTGACGGAAGCGACGCGCAAACTCCAGGCGCGCAGCGCAAAAGGCGCGTTGACGGTAAGCCTGCTGCCGAGTTTCGCGATCCACTGGCTGGTGCCGCGGCTCTCCAGTTTTAACAGCAGCTGGCCTGGGATCGACGTGCGTATTCAGGCGGTGGACCGGCAGGAAGATAAGCTTGCCGATGACGTGGACGTGGCGATTTTTTATGGGCGAGGCAACTGGCCGGGTCTGCGCGTAGAAAAACTCTACGCCGAGTATCTGCTGCCGGTCTGCTCGCCGCTGCTGCTCACGGGCGACAAGCCGTTAAAAGCGCCGGAGGATTTAGCCCGCCACACGCTTTTGCATGACGCTTCGCGCCGCGACTGGCAAACTTATACGCGCCAGCTTGGTCTCAATCATATTAATGTCCAGCAGGGGCCCATTTTCAGCCACAGCGCGATGGTGCTGCAGGCGGCTATTCACGGCCAGGGCGTGGCGCTCGCCAACAATGTGATGGCGCAGTCGGAGATCGAAGCGGGCCGCCTGGTCTGCCCGTTCAACGATGTCCTGGTCAGTAAAAACGCTTTTTACCTCGTTTGTCATGACAGCCAGGCAGAACTGGGTAAAATAGCGGCCTTTCGACAATGGATACTGGCGAAGGCGGCGAGTGAACAAGAAAAATTCCGTTTTCGCTATGAACAATAACGACGATTCGCGCGATGTAATCGCGCTTTACTGTAGGGTTACATCATGACCAGCCGTTTTATGCTGATTTTCGCCTCAATCAGTGGCTTTGTTTTTGTGGCGCTGGGCGCCTTCGGCGCACACGTTTTACGTAAAACGCTCGGCGTTGCGGAGATGGGCTGGATCCAGACCGGACTTGAATATCAGGCGTTTCATACGCTCGCGATTTTCGGGCTGGCGGTCGCGATGCAGCGTCGCATCAGCATCTGGTTTTACTGGAGCAGCGTTTTCCTGGCGCTCGGCACGGTACTTTTTAGCGGCAGCTTATATTGTCTGGCGCTCTCTCATCTGCATTTATGGGCCTTCGTTACGCCGGTCGGCGGCGTAAGTTTTCTGGCCGGTTGGATATTAATGTTAATTGGCGCGGTGCGTCTGAAGCGTAAAGGTTCGGTTCATGAATAAGGTCATTTTGTACTGCCGTCAGGGTTTTGAGAAAGAGTGCGCGGCAGAGATAACCGACAAAGCCGCGCAGCAGGGCGTGTTTGGTTTCGCCCGCGTCAAAGAAAACAGCGCCTATGTGATTTTCGAATGTTATCAGCCGGAAGAGGCCGATAAGCTCGCGCGTGAGCTGCCATTCAGCTCGCTGATTTTTGCCCGCCAGATGTTTGTGGCAGGCGAGCTGTTGCAGGATCTGCCCCCGGAAGATCGCGTGACGCCGGTCGTCGGAATGTTACAGGGCGTGGTAGAGAAGGGCGGTGAGCTGCGTGTTGAAGTGGCGGACACCAACGAAAGCAAAGAGCTGATGAAGTTCTGCCGCAAATTCACCGTGCCGCTGCGTACTGCGCTTCGCGACGCGAAGATTCTGGCGAATTTCGAAACGCCGAAGCGCCCGGTGGTGCATGTCTTTTTCATCGCGCCGGGCTGCTGCTACACCGGGTATTCCTATACCAATAACAACTCGCCGTTTTATATGGGCATTCCGCGCCTCAAGTTTCCGGCGGACGCGCCAAGCCGTTCAACGCTGAAGCTGGAAGAGGCGTTCCATGTGTTTATCCCGGCGGATGAGTGGGATGAGCGTTTGGCAAACGGCATGTACGCGGTGGATCTGGGTGCCTGCCCTGGCGGCTGGACCTATCAGCTGGTGAAACGCAACATGTGGGTCGCGTCCGTGGATAACGGCCCGATGGCGCAGAGCCTGATGGATACCGGGCAGGTGACGTGGCGGCGTGAAGACGGCTTTAAATATCGCCCGACCCGCACCAACATTACCTGGATGGTGTGCGACATGGTGGAGAAACCGGCCAAAGTCGCGGCGCTGATGGCGCAGTGGCTGGTGAACGGCTGGTGCCGCGAAACCATTTTCAACCTCAAGCTGCCGATGAAAAAGCGTTACGAAGAGGTGTCGCAGAATATCGCCTCGATTCAGGCGCAGCTGGATGAACACGGTATTAACGCGCAGATCCAGGCGCGTCAGCTTTATCATGACCGTGAGGAAGTGACCGTTCACGTGCGCCGCTGGTGGGCTGCCGTCGGCGGGCGTCGCGACGAGCGATAAGCGCGTTGAATGACGCATAAGGAAACAGCGGGTGCGCTCACGCTTACCCGCCCTGGGGAATATGCGGTTAAATAATTATGGTATGGCGGGTGCACTGCACTTACCCGCCCTACGGATATGCGGTTAAATAATTATGGTATGGCGGGTGCGCTCACGCTTACCCGCCCTACGGGATATACGGTTGTATAATTAATGTAGGGCGGGTAAGCGTGAGCGCACCCGCCTTTTTTATGGAGCGCATAGCGCTCTGAAATCATCCATGCAACCGCAGCTGCTGCAAATTCCCGTCGAGCTGTAGATCCGTTTTCAGCGTCGCCACCGCGCGGCAAACAAAGGCGCTCTCACGGTGCGCTTCGAGCTTTTTACGCCACTTCTCCGGCACGTCGTCGAGCCGCTCGTAGAGCGCTTCCAGCGTGCCGAAATCGTTAATCAACTGCGTGGCGCTTTTCGGGCCAATCCCCGCAACTCCCGGTATTTTAGAGCTACTGATCCCCGCAAGTCCCCAGAAATCTGCCAGCTGGCCTGGCGACACGCCAAATTCACTCTCGATAAACGGCGCGTCCAGCCAGCGTTTCTGGAAATAGTCGCGGATGCGAATTTCCGGACGTAAGAGCTGGCAATAGCCTTTATCGGTCGACACGATGGTCGCCTCATGGCCCGCTGCCGCCACTTTCACTGCGAGCGTCGCGGCGAGATCGTCAGCCTCGTTGCCTTCCACATGCCAGCAGGGCACGCCGCGGCGGGTAAAAGCGTCGCGAAGCGCGGGCATCTCCTGATGCAAATCGTCCGGCATTGGCGGGCGTCCGGCTTTGTAATCGGGCAGAAGCTGGTGACGCCAGCCCTGCGCGCGGGCTTCATCGTCAAACACCGCGACGGCGTGTGTCGGCTGACTGTTACCAATCAGTTGCTCCAGCGCGTGCAGACAGGTATCCATGCACGGCGTGCCCTGCACCGCATGTATCCGGCGGATCAGGTTTAGCGCATCGACTATCAGCAAATGAACGGGCATGGCGGCATCCCTTACGAAAATGACAGGCCGTTACCGTAACATTTTTGCCGGATGCTCACCATTAAGCCGTGTGGATTCAGGAAGATAACGCGCAAAAAAACGCCCTGCGAACAGGGCGGTGAGGAGGGGGTTAATCGCAGGCGACCACTTTAACTGCCAGTCCGCCGCGTGAGGTTTCACGATAGCGGGCGTTCATATCCTTGCCGGTCTCGAACATGGTTTCGATGACTTTATCGAGGCAGACGCGCGGCTCGCTGGTGCGGCGCAGCGCCATGCGTGCGGCATTGACGGCCTTTACTGAGGCGATGGCGTTACGCTCGATGCATGGCACCTGTACCTGTCCTGCCACCGGGTCGCAGGTCAGCCCCAGGTTGTGCTCCATGGCGATTTCCGCTGCGATGCAGACCTGCGCCGGGCTGCCGCCGAGCAGTTCCGCAAGGCCCGCCGCCGCCATTGAGCAGGCGACGCCCACTTCGCCCTGACAGCCAACTTCGGCACCCGAGATAGACGCATTCATCTTATAGAGTGAGCCAATCGCGCTCGCCACCAGCAGGTAACGCGCCAGTGAGTTAGCGTTTACTTCACGGATAAATTTGTCGTAGTACGCCAGTACCGCCGGCACGATACCGCACGCGCCGTTGGTTGGCGCGGTGACCACGCGACCGCCTGCGGCGTTCTCTTCATTGACTGCCAGCGCGAACATGTTGATCCAGTCCACGACGTTCATCGGATCGGCGTCGTTCTTGTCGTGGCTGACAAGCATACGACGCAGCGCGGCGGCGCGACGCGGGACGCGCAGTTTGCCGGGCAGAACGCCTTCGGTGGTGGTGCCGCGCTCAATGCCCGCGCGCATCACGTCCCACACCTGCGAGAAATGGGCTTCGAGTTCTTCTTTACTGTGCAGCGCCAGCTCGTTTTTCATCATCAGGCCGGAGAGCGACAGGCCGGTTTCACGGCAGTGGCGCTGAAGATCTGCGGCAGTGTTATACGGATACGGTACATCGATTGCGGACGATTGCGTCTGGCCGAAGTGGGCTTCGTCAACAATAAAGCCGCCGCCAATCGAGTAATACGTCTGGCTGTAGAGCACATCGTCGCCCGCAAGCGCGGTAATACGCATGCCGTTTTCATGCAGCGGCAGGTTATCGGCATGAAAATTCATGCACTGATCCACCGGGAACGCCACTTCGTGCGCGCCGTTCGCCAGCATCAGACGGCTGTGGGTATTCACGTCCTGAATGAAACCGGGAATGGCGTCGATGTCTACGGTGTCCGGCAGGTTGCCGGCAAGGCCCATAATAATGGCGATATCGGTATGGTGGCCTTTGCCGGTCAGCGACAGGGAGCCATACACATCCACCACCACTTTCGTCGTCTTATACAGCAGGTTCTGCGCGACAAGGTCGTCGGTGAACTGTTTGCCCGCTTTCATTGGCCCTACGGTATGGGAGCTGGAAGGACCAATACCGATTTTGAAAATATCAAAAACGCTGATCATGATGTGTACCATCGAATAAATAACGGGGGAGGGCTCGCGCCGCCGGGCGGCGGCGCGGACAAAACATTAGCTGAAGAGTGAGTAGAAAATCGCGGAGATGGCGATAAGACCCATGATGGTCACAAATACGTTGCTGATGTGGCCGCTGTATTTGCGCATCGCCGGGACTCTCGCAATGGCGTACATCGGCATCAGGAACAGGATCATCGCGATAATCGGACCGCCCAGCGTTTCGATCATGCCGAGAATGCTCGGGTTCAGGGTCGCTACGATCCAGGTGGTGATCAGCATGAACAGCGCGGTGATGCGGTTCAGTTTGTTTACTTCGATGGTTTTGCCACGGCTGCGCAGCGATTTAATCACCATGCCGTTGAAGCCTTCACGTGCGCCCAGATAGTGGCCCAGGAACGATTTGGTGATGGCGATGATTGCGATAACCGGCCCTACCCAGGCGATAACCGGCACATTGAAATGGTTAGCCAGGTAAGACAGGATGGTGATGTTCTGTGCTTTCGCTTCCGCCAGGTTTTCCGGGGAGAGGCTCAGTACGCAGCTGAATACGAAGAACATCACGGTAACGACCATCATGATGTGCGCGTACGCCAGAATGCGGGAGCATTTTTTCTCCGCTTCAGCGCCGTACTCTTCACGTTTCGCTACGGCGAAAGCGGAGATGATCGGCGAGTGGTTAAAGGAGAACACCATGACCGGGATAGCCAGCCACAGGGTCATCAGCAGGCCATTACCGGTGGAAGCATGGCTGAAAGAGAGAGTTTCCAGCGCTGCACCACTCCAGTTCGGGATCAGGAAGCAGGCCATCAGCATCAGGACAGCAACGAACGGGAACACCAGTACGCTCATCGCTTTCACGATCATCTGCTCGCCGAAACGCACGATAGTCATCATGCCGACAATCAGAATCAGAGAAAGGATCGCGCGCGGCGGAGACGCCAGCCCCAGCTGGTGCGTAATGAAGCTATCAACCGTGTTAGTGATCGCTACGCTGTACATCAGCAGGATAGGGTAAATCGCGAAGAAATAGAGCAGAGTGATGACTTTACCTGCACCAACGCCGAAATGTTCTTCGACCACTTCGGTGATGTCTTCACCTGGGTTTTTACCGGACAGCACGAAGCGGGTCAGTGCGCGGTGTGCGAAGAAGGTCATCGGGAATGCAAGAATTGCCATGATAATCAGGGGAATCAGGCCACCAACACCGGCGTTGATCGGCAGGAAAAGCACCCCTGCGCCAATCGCGGTGCCGTACAGGCCAAGCATCCACATGGTATCAGTTTTTCGCCACGCGCTGCTTTTGGCTGCTGTAGCAACATTGACGGTTTGAGTCGTTTCCATCTGTGTATCTCCTGGAGGAAGCAAAAACGAACTTTAAAGTGACATTCAATAAATTTGCGACGAACGGTAAAACGAAATCCTGTAGAGCGGGATTTTTTTGTAATTTTTCCCCAAATCTCTGGCGGTGCGAAAGATACATTCACGCACTGAATCTATCAGTGATCCCGATCCCAATTGCAATAATCCACTTTTTTATTACGCGTTTTTTAGATCATATCACTGGCTTTGGGCGCGACACCGTTATTAATGCGCGCAGAGCCTGACACTGACGGCAGATGAGGTAAATAGAGCGGAAGAAAATGATGATTAATTTTCTGTAAAAACCAGCAAAAACAGCACGTCCGGATTCTTTCGCAGAAATTTCCGGGATTATGCGCGGTGTTTTTTAGAGCGCAAACGTTTTGGTTAAGTGACAGATGATAAAAAAGGCGGCCTCGCGGCCGCCTGATTTCAGGTACAGATTTCGTAGCAGGGAATATAGGCAGAACCAGGCAGTTTCATGCGGTGCTGGGCAACGAACCCTTGCAGGAGATCGTCCATGCGCTTCATCATCTGCGCATCCCCATGAATTTTATAGCGTCCGTACTTCTCAATGGCGCGGATGCCCACCTCTTTCACGTTACCCGCGACGATACCAGAGAAGGCGCGGCGCAGGTCGGCGGCCAGAATTTCCGTCGGCTGATCGGGGTAGAGCTTCAGGTTAGCCATGTTTTCGTGGGTCGGCTCGAACGGCACCTGGAGATCCGGCGAAATGCGAATCGCCCAGTTAAAGCTGTACGCATCGCCCGTTTCGCGGCGGCACTCTTTCACCAGCGGCATCGCTTTTTTCATCTCGCGCGCCACTTCCGCCGGGTCGTCGATGATGACGCGATAGTGGCGGCGGGCCTTCTCGCCGAGCGTGTTGACGATAAAGTCGTCCAGCACGCGGAAGTAATCGGCGCTCTCTTTCGGGCCGGTCAGGATCAATGGCAGTACCTGATCCGCATTGTGTGGGTTCATCAGAATACCGAGCAGATAAAGCAGCTCTTCCGCCGTACCAACGCCGCCTGGGAAGATGATGATCCCGTGGGCGATACGCACGAACGCTTCGAGGCGTTTTTCGATATCCGGCATGATGATAAGTTCGTTCACCAGCGGGTTAGGCGGCTCGGCGGCGATGATGGAAGGCTCGGTCATGCCGATAAAACGTCCTTCTTTATAACGCTGCTGGGCATGTCCGACCGCCGCGCCTTTCATAGGCGCTTCCATCGCGCCCGGCCCGCAGCCGGTGCAGATATTTAACTCGCGCAGCCCCAACTGGTTGCCGACGCGGCGGGCGTAGAGATATTCGGTTTCGTTAATGGAGTGGCCGCCCCAGCAGACCACCATATTCGGCGCCTCGCCCACGTGCAGCGCTTTCGCGTTGCGCAGGATAGAAAACACCAGGTTGGTGATATGAATGGAGTCAGTCAGATTCAGATGCTGAAAGCGCCCGGCGTTATGGATTTGCCCGTTGACGAACAGAATGTCGCGCAGCACCGCGAAGAGGTTGGCCTGCAACGAACGAATAATCTGCCCGTCGACGAACGCCTCTTCTGGCGGATTAATCAGCTCAAGCTTTACGCCGCGCTCGCGGCGCAGCACGTTGATGTCGAAATTTTCAAAGCGCGACAACAGCGCTTTGCTGTTATCGGTCTGGCTACCGGAATTGAGAACCGCAAGCGAACAATTGCGAAACAGTTGATACAGGTCACTGCTGGCGGTGCGCTTAAGCATGTCCACTTCCAGCTGCGACAGCAGATCCATCGAGCCCAGCGGGCTAATATGTGTAATCAAGTAAGCTCCTTACGGGGCGATAAACGCCGCTCCCTCTGATTACAATAGCCCCGCCATGTGACATTTAACAACCCACCCCGCACCGCCTTCATGACGGATTTGCGGGATGTTTAGCAGTTACTGACGCGCCAGACGCCCGGTGGCTGGCGTAAAGTCGCCGTTGCTGCGCCACGGGTTGATATCCAGACCGCCGCGGCGGGTGTAGCGCGCATAGACACTGAGTTGTTCCGGCTGACAGAATCGCGTGATGTCGTTAAAGATGCGCTCGACGCACTGCTCGTGGAATTCGTTGTGATGGCGGAAAGAGACCAGATAGCGCAGCAGTTTTTCCCGGCAGATTTTCGGCCCGCGATAGTGAATTTGTACGGAGCCCCAGTCCGGCTGGTGCGTGATAAGACAGTTGGATTTGAGCAGGTGGCTCACCAGCGTCTCTTCCACCGTCTCTTCACCTGCGGCTCCGGAAAGCAGCGCGGCGTCGAATTCATAATCGGTGATGTTAATATCCTGATTATCGATGCAGTCGCCGCTAAGACGGGCGACCGGCTCGCCTTCCACTTCATCAAGTCGGCGAAGCGTGACGGTGACATCGCCCTGCGCGCAGGCGCGTAAATCGCGTTCCAGCGTCTCGCGTACCGCCTCCAGGCTTTCAAACTGCGTCTGGTTAAAGCTGTTGAGATAGAGCTTAAAGCTTTTCGATTCCACCAGGTTGACGCTGGTCGCGTTAATCTCAACCTGACCTATCGCCACCTGCGGCAGGCCGTTGCGGTTAAGCCAGGATAGCTCGTACATCGTCCAGATATCCGCGCCGTGGAAGGGCAGGGCATCGGCGCGCAGGCCCAGCGGATCGCGGTTTAAACTGCGCGGAACTGGCTGGAGCAGCGAGGCGTCGTAAACGTCGCGATAATCAGTGGATTTGCCGAGCGTCAGGCCGTGAAGCGCCTGATGATTTTCATAAGAAGTCATGTGTCACCGTGATAATACAGGTACAATACAGGGTTCAGTGTATCTTACCTGACCTGAAGAGAGAATCTGGTGCAAAACGAAGTTCAACAGGCGCTGGCGGCATTCAGCGCGCGCTACTGCGAAGCGTGGCGGCAACAGCGGGGCAGCCTGCCCGTCAGTGAAGAATATATCGGTATTTCCTCCCCGTGCATTGTATCCACCCACCCGGACGCGGTAGAGTGGGAACCTCAGCCGTTTACGCCTGAAGATTCGCTCGGCGCGGTTGAGAAGGCGCTCGACATTGTGATTCAGCCGGACGCCCATGCCTTTTACGCAAGCCAGTACGCTGGCGATATGACCGCGCGGTATGATGACGTAGCATTAACGCTGCTACAGGCCTGGAGCCAGGACGATTTCCGCCGTGTGCAGGAAAACCTGATAGGCCACCTGGTGACGCAAAAACGCCTGAAGCTGTCGCCGACCATTTTTATTGCTACGCTTGATAGCGAGCTGGATGTGATTTCGCTGTGTAACCTGACCGGTGAAGTCGTCCAGGAGACGCTCGGCACCCGCAAGCGCCGCGTGCTGGCACCGTCGCTCAGCACATTTCTGAGCCAGCTTATCCCCCTCGTGTAATCCTTTTTTGCCTGCACCCGTGTAAGAGATCTCTCACAAACCCTGTGAGAGATCGCCGTCAGAGTAAGGGTTTTCTTACGTCAGCTAAAAATGAATAGTCTTATAATTCAAAGGCCTTTGTACTCACGCTTCGCTTGCGAATGAAACTTATCTTAAATTGAACCTGTAAGCCGCCTTGTAAGTGCAGGCGGATTGCGAGATTCTATCCCTGCCGACACGGAGTGGCGCTGAAGCGAACATCAGGATGATGGCGCTTCAAAAAGGACACGCCGGAGGGCGATTCAGGGAAGGCTTCAGGATGAAGCGAAAGGACGGCGCAGGAGCGCTGAGGGACACCTCCAGGAAGGAGAATGTGAGCCGGTCAGGATTACCGGTGGGTCAGGAAGACCAGGGACACGCATCAGGATGATGCACCAGTGACATCAGGACGATGTGGGCAGGACGCGTAAACGGACGTAAGGTCGAAAGGCCGCAGGAAAAGTTGTCACGGACGAGCAGGGAGCACCGAAAAGTAGCCGGACTGCTGCGAAACGAACCGGGAGCACTGTGTTATCACAGTGCTCCCTTTTTTTATGCTTTTTTTTCTGCCGCCGGGAAATGGTATGCTGCGCGCCCGGTTTTTTTGATTCACAGAGGTTGTTATGGAACGCCATCAACGGGTTCGCCAGCAGTTGCAGCGCGTCGAGCAGGTGTTGCGTCATCATCAGCAGTGGCAAAGCGCCGCGCCGCATTCCTCCGCGTTTGAAAGCACGCAGCCTTTTTGCATGGACACGCTTGAGCCTTACGAATGGCTGCAATGGGTGTTGATCCCACGCCTGCACGCGTTGCTGGACGCCGGCGCACCGCTGCCGCAGGCGTTTGCCGTTGCCCCTTATTATGAAGTTGCGCTTGAAGCGAGCCATCCGGCGCGCGACGCTGTACTGGTGACGCTGGTTGAGCTGGACGCGCTGTTCGCCGGTGACGACGCGTGAGCCTCGAAATCCTTTATCAGGATGAATGGCTGGTGGCGGTCAATAAGCCGTCTGGCTGGCTGGTCCACCGCAGCTGGCTCGATCGCGACGAAAAGGTCGTCGTCATGCAGACGGTTCGCGATCAGATAGGCCAGCACGTTTTTACCGCTCACCGTCTCGACAGGCCCACATCCGGCGTGCTGCTGATGGGGCTTTCCAGCGAGGCGGGAAGGCGGTTAGCGCAGCAGTTTGAACAGCATCAGATCCAGAAACGCTACCACGCTATCGTGCGCGGCTGGCTCACCGACAGCGCCGTGCTGGATTATCCGCTGGTGGAAGAGCTTGATAAAATCGCCGATAAATTCTCACGGCAGGATAAGGAACCGCAGCCAGCCGTATCGCACTATCGCGGCCTTGCGACCACCTCGCAGCCGGTCGCCGTCGGGCGTTATGATTCAGTGCGCTACAGCCTGGTGGAGATGCTGCCGCAGACCGGCCGTAAACATCAGCTGCGCCGCCATATGGCGCATCTGCGCCACCCGATTATCGGTGACTCAAAGCATGGCGATTTGCGCCAGAACCGCGCGGCGGCCGAGCATTTCGGCTGTAACCGCTTGATGCTTCACGCCAGCGAGCTGACGCTGACGCACCCGTTTACCGGCGCGCCGCTCACCATCCGCGCAGGTCTGGATGATGTCTGGCGTCTGGCGCTGGCGCATTTTGGCTGGCAGACGCATCTCCCCGCTGCCGATGGGGTTGAGTTTCCCGCTGTGAACCCTCACGATGAAGACAGTCTGAATCCAGAAGGGGAGTAAGCGATGGCAAGCGTAGGGATTTTTGTCGGCACGATGTACGGGAATTCACTGCTGGTGGCAGAAGAAGCACAGGCGATCCTCAAAAAGCAGGGTCATGACGCGACGGTATATGAAGATCCCGATATCACCGACTGGGCGCGTTATGGCGATGGGTACGCGCTCATTGTCACTTCCACGACCGGTCAGGGCGATCTGCCGGACAGCATTGTGCCGCTCTATCAGGCTATCAAAGATCAGCATGGTCATCAGCCGACGCGGCGTTACGGCCTGATTGCGCTCGGCGACAGCAGCTACAGCCATTTTTGCGGCGGCGGCAAGAAATTTGACGCGCTGTTGCAGGAGCATGCGGCGCAGCGCGTCGGCGAGGTGTTATACATTGACGCCGCGGAATATCCGGAGCCGGAAACGCTCTCCAGCCCCTGGGTCGAGCAGTGGAGCGCGCTGCTTAAGTAAACCACGCGGTCGGCGCGTTGTGCGCCGACGCGGTTTATATGCCGGAGATCCGCTGCGCTTCACGCGCCACGTTATCCATTTCATCCAGCAATTCCAGCAGCTCCGGCTCCAGGTCGCTTGCGGGAACGCCGCTGCGCAACTGCTGTTCAATCAGCTGGCAGAGGTTTTTCAGACGAGGCACGCCGCTGTAGCCGCAGCTCCCGTGCAGTTTATGGATAAGATCGGTCAGCCCTTCCGGGTTTTCACCGACCAGCTGTTCTTCCACGCGGTTGCGAACTTCCGGTAAAAACGCCAGCAGCATGTGCAGCATATCGCGCGCCAGATCGGGTTTATTGGCGGCCTGTCGCAGGGCCAGACTCCAGTCGAGCGTGGCGTCAGCCTTCACCGCGGGGGGCGCTATCGCGGGTACACTTGCCACAACCGGCACGGCGTAGCCGGGCTGATAACGCAGCAGCATGGCGCGCAGTTTCTCTTCTTCAATGGGCTTCGCCAGATAATCGTTCATCCCGGCGCTGAGCAGCTTTTCCTTCTGCCCCGACATGGCATGCGCTGTGACCGCGATAATCGGCGTATGCTGCTGTTGCGGCAGTTTGCGGATAAGCTCGCAGGCGTGAATACCGTCCATATCCGGCATCTGGATATCCATCAGAATAATGTCGAACGGCTGCAACATGGCGCGCTCCACCGCCTGATGCCCGCTTTCGCACAGCACCACATGCTGAACCATATCTTCAAGCAGCGCGCCGATAAGCTTCAGGTTGGCCGGGTTATCGTCCACGGCCATCACCGTCATCGGCATCCTGCTTTGATCGCCTTCCGGCAGCTCACGGGCGTGAATGAGCCGGCAGTGCTCCAGCAACAGCGGCATTAATCGCGTGGCGGTCACTGGTTTCAGCAGGCAGGCGCTGGCCCCCTCTTTTTTCAGCATTTCGGCGTTTATCTGCGCGTGGCACGGCAGGGCGAGGATCAGGCAATCGGTGAACGTCGCCGCGCGGGCCAGTTGATCGTGGCGCATCGACAGCGGCTCGCGATCCGTGACGGGCGCGGCGTACAGCAAAATGTCGTAATGCGCCTGCGGCAGTGACGCCAGATCGGGGCTGTAGACGACCGTGAGCGGCGTATTGGCCAGCAAATCGCGCGTGCTTTTCGCCGCGGCTTCGTTCTTCTCAACATACGCCAGGCGCATTCCCGCCAGCATATCGGTGGCGTGGCGGTCCACCAGCGCGTTCGGGTTGAGATCAAGGCTGATATGGAACCAGAACGTCGAGCCGCGATGCGGTTGGCTGTGGAAGGAGATATCGCCGCCCATTTCGTTCACCAGCTTCTGGGTGATCACCAGCCCAAGCCCGGTGCCGCCGTGGCGGCGTGAAATGCTGGCGTCGGCCTGGCGAAACGCCTGGAACAGACGCGACTGATCGCGCTCCGGAATGCCGATGCCGGTATCGCGGATTTGCACCTCGATCTGCACCTTGTTGTTACTGATAGCGCGCTTCTCAACCACGATGTCAATATTGCCGTGGTCGGTAAATTTAATCGCGTTACCCACCAGATTCGTAATCACCTGCTGAAGACGCAGCGGGTCGCCAATGACATTGTCCGGTACGTCGTGGCGCACGCTGATGGTCAGCTCCAGCCCTTTATCATGTGCGGAGTGCGCGAGCAGCGTGACCACTTCATCCAGCGTACTGCGCAGCGGGAACGGAATGCTCTCCAGCAGCAGTTTCCCGGCCTCAAGCTTCGAGAAATCCAGCACGTCATTGATAATGCTGAGCAGGTTATTCGCCGAGCGCTCGATGGTATTAAGATGATCGCGTTGGGTGGGCGTGAGGTCGGTTTTCAGCGTCAGGCGGGTAAAGCCAATCACGCCGTTCAGCGGCGTGCGCAGCTCGTGAGACATATTGGCAAGGAATTCAGACTTGATGCGCGCCGCTTCCTGGGCGCGTTTTTTCGCCAGATCCAGCTCGACGTTCTGAATTTCCATCTGCTCCAGCGTTTCACGAAGATCAGACGTCGCCTGGTCGATATTGTGCTGCATCTCTTCGTGATAAGCGGCAAGCGACATCGCCATCGAGTTGATGCCGTTTTTCAGCATATCCAGCTCGCCCAGCATAAAGCCTTCCACGCGGCTGTCGAGCTGGCCGCGGCGAATGCGGTCGACGGTATTAACCATATTGCGGATAGGCGCGGTGACGTCGCGCATCAGACGCCAGGCGAACAGCACGGCGCAGGCCATGCAAATCAGCATCATCAGCAGCGAAATCGCGATCTCTTGGTACTGCTGCAGTCGCACTGATTTCAAATCAAGCTCCAGCGCGACATAGCCCAGAGGATTAGTGCTGAGCTTGGCCTCAGAGATTTCAGACTCATCAGGTGAATAGCGCTCGGAAACCACGGGCGTGCGCAAAATCAGCATGTCGTCGCGGCGAGTCACGCTAAGCCCGGTCGGCATGGATGCGCCGTCAGGAAGCTGCAGTTCTGAAGGGTCAAGCTGATAATTGGAGGTGACAAACAGCTTATTGTGCCGATCGTAAACCGAAATGGCGCGTACAATTTCTGAATGCCGACGATGCAGTACGCTGACCAGCTGGCGCACCGACTCCTTATTTTGCAGGCTCATGCCATATTCGCTGGCGACCGCGAGCGGCTCGATAATACTGGCACCGGCGTCTTCCAGCTGACGCTGCAAATCATGATAGCGGTGCACAACGAAAAAAACGCTGAGCAGCAGGCCGATGATAAAGGTGGGCGCCAGGATAAGAATCATCATCCGCGCCCGCAGGCTGTAGTTGGTCATGGGGTTCCGTTATGGGACAATCAGCGACATTCAGTTTATGTGAGAAATTTCCTGGCGATGGCGCAATTCTACTCTGCAAAGCGACGCGTGACGACGCGTGAAATCATAACCGTGACGGCCGACGGCCTCGATGCCTTCGGGCAGGGCGTGGCGCGCCACCACGGCAAGGCGTTGTTCATCGCCGGTCTACTGCCAGGCGAGCACGCGGAAGTGGTGCTCAGCGAAGATAAAAAACAGTTTGCCCGCGGCGACGTGAAAAAGCGGCTTTCAGAAAGCCCCGAGCGCGAAACGCCGCGGTGTCCGCATTTTGGCGTATGCGGCGGCTGCCAGCAACAGCACGCCAGCGTGGCGCTACAGCAGCGCAGCAAGGCGCAGGCGCTGAGCCGCATGATGAAGCGCGAGGTCGATGAGGTCATCAGCGGGCCTGCGTGGGGCTACCGCCGCCGGGCGCGTCTGAGCTTGAATTTCACGCCGCGCAAACCAGGCTTACAGATGGGGTTTCGCAAGGCGGGCTCAAACGATCTGGTGGATGTGCATCGCTGCCCTGTGCTTGTGCCCCGTCTTGAGGCGTTGCTGCCGAAACTTCGCGACTGCCTGAGCAGCCTTGATGGCGTTCGTCATCTTGGCCATGTCGAACTGGTGGATGTTACCAGCGGTCCGCTGATGGTCTTGCGTCATCTCAAGCCGCTAAGCGCCGCCGATCGCGAAAAACTGGAATGCTTTTCGCATTCCGAAGGCGTGGCGCTGTACCTTGCGCCACAGAGCGATACCCTTGAGCACCTTAATGGCGAGATGCCGTGGTATGAATCCGACGGCCTGCGGCTTACCTTCAGCCCGCGCGATTTTATTCAGGTCAACGATGCTGTAAATCAGCAGATGGTGGCCCGCGCGCTGGAATGGCTGGAGATTCAGCCCGGCGAGCGGGTGCTGGATCTCTTCTGCGGCATGGGTAACTTTACGCTGCCGCTGGCCCGGCGCGCGGAAAGCGTGGTGGGCGTTGAGGGCGTTGCGGCGCTGGTGGAGAAAGGCGACTATAATGCCGGTCTTAACGCGTTGAAAAATGTCACTTTCTTTCAGCATAACCTGGAAGAAGACGTCACCCGCCAGCCGTGGGCGCAGCAAGGGTTCGACAAAGTGCTGCTCGATCCCGCGCGTGCGGGCGCGGCGGGCGTGATGCAACATATTGTGAAATTAAAACCGCGTCGGGTGGTCTATGTCTCCTGTAACCCTGCCACGCTGATGCGTGACAGTGAGACGTTGCTCGCGGCGGGCTATCGCACGGTACGGCTGGCGATGCTGGATATGTTTCCACACACTGGCCATCTGGAATCGATGGCGTTATTTGAAAGAGATTAAGTAGTCAGGCCACCGCGCGGTGCGGGCAGGCTGTCCCGAAAGGAGAGGACGATGGTTGCGGTAAGAAGTGCACATCTTAATAAAGCTGGCGAATTTGACCATGAAAAATGGGTGGCGAGCCTCGGCATCGCCAGTCAGCCATCGTGTGAACGCTTAACCGAAACCTGGCGCTATTGCGAGCAGCAGACTCAGGGCCATCCTCAGGCGGATCTTCTGCTCTGGCGCGGTGTGGAGATGGTCGAAATCCTCACCACGCTCAGTATGGATATCGACACGCTGCGCGCCGCGCTGCTCTTCCCGCTGGTGGATGGCGGCGTGGTCAGCGAAGAGGTGCTTAAAGAGAGCGTGGGTAAATCCGTCGTCGGGTTAATCCACGGCGTGCGCGATATGGCCGCCATTCGCCAGCTTAAAGCCACGCATCACGACTCTGTCTCTTCTGAACAGGTCGATAACGTGCGCCGCATGCTGCTGGCAATGGTCGATGATTTCCGCTGCGTGGTGATAAAACTTGCGGAGCGCATCGCGCACCTGCGCGAAGTCAAAGACGCACCGGAAGATGAACGCGTACTGGCGGCGAAAGAGTGCACCAACATTTATGCGCCGCTGGCGAACCGTCTTGGCATCGGCCAGCTCAAGTGGGAGCTGGAGGATTTCTGCTTCCGCTATCTGCACCCCGAAGAATACAAGCGCATCGCAAAGCTGCTGCATGAGCGGCGCATCGACCGCGAGCACTATATTGACGAGTTTGTGACGCATCTGCGCACCGCCATGAAAGAAGAGGGCGTTAAGGCAGAGGTTTACGGGCGTCCGAAACATATCTACAGCATCTGGCGCAAGATGCAGAAAAAGCATCTGGCGTTTGATGAACTCTTCGACGTGCGCGCCGTGCGCATTGTCGCGGAACGCCTTCAGGACTGCTACGCCGCGCTCGGAATAGTTCACACGCACTATCGCCATCTGCCGGATGAGTTCGATGATTATGTCGCTAACCCGAAACCCAACGGCTACCAGTCCATTCATACCGTGGTGCTAGGCCCTGGCGGCAAAACCGTGGAAATTCAGATCCGCACCAAACAGATGCACGAAGACGCTGAACTCGGCGTGGCGGCGCACTGGAAGTACAAAGAAGGCGCGGCAAGCGGCGTGCGTAACGGTCACGAAGACCGTATCGCCTGGCTGCGTAAACTCATCGCCTGGCAGGAAGAGATGGCTGATTCCGGCGAGATGCTCGACGAACTGCGCAGCCAGGTGTTTGACGACCGCGTTTACGTGTTTACCCCGAAAGGCGATGTCGTCGATCTGCCCGCAGGCTCCACGCCGCTTGATTTTGCCTATCACATTCACAGCGATGTCGGGCACCGGTGCATCGGCGCGAAAATCGGCGGCAGGATCGTGCCGTTTACTTACCAGCTGCAAATGGGCGATCAGATTGAAATCATCACCCAGAAGCAGCCAAACCCAAGCCGCGACTGGCTGAACCCGAACCTCGGCTACGTTGGCACCAGCCGGGCGCGCGCGAAAATTCACGCCTGGTTCCGCAAACAGGATCGCGATAAAAACATTATCGCCGGTCGCCAGATCCTGGACGACGAGCTGGCGCATCTCGGCATCAGCCTGAAAGAGGCCGAAAAACACCTGTTGCCGCGCTACAACTTCAATGAAGTCGATGAGCTGCTGGCGGCGATTGGCGGCGGCGATATTCGCCTTAACCAGATGGTGAATTTCCTCCAGGCGCAGTTCAACAAGCCCAGCGCGGAAGAGCAGGACGCCGCAGCGCTGCGCCAGTTGCAGCAAAAAACCTATACGCCGCAGGGGAGAAACACACGAGATAATGGCCGCGTTGTCGTCGAAGGGGTGGGTAATCTGATGCACCATATCGCCCGCTGCTGCCAGCCGATCCCTGGCGACGATATTGTCGGCTTTATCACCCAGGGGCGCGGGATTTCCATCCACCGCGCCGACTGCGATCAGCTGGCGGAGCTTCAGTCGCATGCGCCGGAGCGTATCGTTGACGCCGTCTGGGGCGAAAGCTATTCAGCAGGGTATTCGCTCATTGTGCGCGTAACGGCGAACGACCGCAGTGGCCTTTTGCGTGATATCACGACGATCCTCGCTAACGAAAAGGTCAATGTGCTTGGCGTCACCAGTCGCAGCGATACCCGTCAGCAGCTGGCGACCATCGATATGGAAATCGAAATCTATAACCTCCAGGTTCTCGGGCGCGTGCTGGGTAAGCTCAACCAGGTGCCTGATGTCATTGATGCGCGCCGCCTGCATGGCGGCTGACGCGCGGCGGCGCAGTCGGTAACGGCGTCGCCGCCTTTTATTTTTCCTCCAGCGTGAGGCGCGTGGCGATATCGCCACGCCTGTTTTATAAGGATTTTCCATGACTCAAATCGACCGCCTGCTCGGCATTATGAAGCGTCTGCGCGACCCGCAAAACGGCTGCCCGTGGGATAAAGAGCAAACCTTCGCGACCATCGCCCCATACACCCTTGAAGAAACCTACGAAGTGCTTGATGCCATTGCGCGTGAGGATTTCGACGACCTGCGCGGCGAACTGGGTGACCTGCTGTTCCAGGTGGTGTTTTACGCCCAGATGGCGCAGGAAGAGGGGCGTTTTAATTTCGATGACATTTGCGCCGCCATCAGCGATAAGCTTGAGCGCCGCCATCCCCATATCTTTGGTGACGCGGATTTCGGCAACAGCGCCGAGGTGCTGGCCAACTGGGAGAAAACCAAGAGCGCCGAGCGCGCTGAAAAAGCGCAGCACTCGGCACTGGACGACATTCCGGAAAGCCTGCCTGCGCTGATGCGCGCGCAGAAAATCCAGAAGCGTTGTTCGGCGGTCGGCTTTGACTGGACGTCGCTTGGGCCTGTGGTCGACAAAGTGCATGAAGAGATAGACGAAGTGATGCACGAAGCGCAGCAGGCGGTTATTGATGAGGCGAAACTCGAAGAAGAGATCGGCGATTTGCTGTTCGCGACCGTCAATCTTTCCCGCCATCTGGGGGCGAAAGCGGAGACTGCGCTGCAAAAAGCGAACCGCAAGTTTGAGCGTCGGTTCCGTCAGGTCGAGGCGATTATTCGCGCACAGGGCGTGGAAATGGAGCAGGCGAGCCTGGAACAAATGGAAGCGGCCTGGCAACGTGTTAAACGCCAGGAAATTGATAGTTAACGTTTTTTCGCATCAAGCGCCTGTTGTTAACACTTATTTCCAACAAGCGCTTGATTTGCGTCAAAAACATTTCTGAGAAAAGGGCTATTTTCTTCCGGCTTGGGTCTGGCGAGGCCGGCGGGTATTCGTGCAGAATGAAAGTTTGTGAGCCCCGTCCTGTTCGGGTATACTACTTTCCCGTCCTGGTTATTCCATCGTCTTTAAACCTAACTTCTCAGGTTCAGCATGACAACGAACTATATTTTTGTGACCGGCGGGGTCGTATCCTCTCTGGGTAAAGGCATTGCCGCAGCCTCCCTCGCAGCCATTCTTGAAGCCCGTGGCCTTAACGTGACCATCATGAAACTGGATCCGTATATCAACGTCGATCCTGGCACCATGAGTCCAATCCAGCACGGGGAAGTGTTCGTTACTGAAGACGGCGCTGAAACCGATCTGGACCTGGGGCACTACGAGCGTTTTATCCGCACCCGCATGACGCGCCGCAACAACTTCACGACAGGCCGTATCTACTCTGAAGTTCTGCGCAAAGAGCGCCGTGGCGACTACCTGGGCGCGACCGTTCAGGTTATTCCGCACATCACCAACGCTATCAAAGAACGCATTCTGGCGGGCGGCGAAGGCCATGACGTCGTGCTGGTCGAAATCGGCGGCACCGTAGGCGATATCGAATCCCTGCCGTTCCTTGAAGCCATTCGTCAGATGGCGGTTGAAGTGGGTCGCGAACACACGATGTTCATGCACCTGACGCTGGTGCCATACATGGCGGCGGCAGGTGAGGTGAAAACCAAACCGACCCAGCACTCCGTTAAAGAACTGCTGTCTATCGGTATTCAGCCGGATGTGCTGATTTGCCGTTCCGATCGCGCGGTTCCGGCTAACGAACGCGCCAAAATCGCTTTGTTCTGTAACGTTCCGGAAAAAGCGGTCATTTCTCTGAAAGATGTCGATTCCATTTATAAAATTCCGGGCCTGTTGAAATCGCAGGGGCTGGACGATTATATTTGTAAACGATTCAGCCTGAACTGCCCGGAAGCTAACCTGTCTGAATGGGAACAGGTTATTTATGAAGAAGCGAATCCGGCGGGCGAAGTCACTATCGGTATGGTCGGCAAATACATTGAACTGCCGGACGCCTATAAATCGGTTATCGAGGCGCTGAAACACGGTGGCCTGAAGAACCGCGTGACCGTCAATATCAAGCTTATCGATTCGCAGGACGTAGAAACCCGCGGCGAAGAACTGCTGAAAGGTCTGGATGCGATCCTTATCCCTGGCGGCTTCGGTTATCGCGGCGTGGAAGGCAAAATCGCCACCGCGCGCTACGCCCGTGAAAACAACATTCCTTACCTCGGCATCTGCCTCGGTATGCAGGTTGCGATGATTGAATATGCACGCAATGTTGCGGGCATGGAGAACGCCAACTCCACGGAATTTGTGCCAGACTGTAAATACCCTGTCGTGGCGCTCATCACCGAGTGGCGTGATGAAAACGGTAATGTCGAGACGCGTAGTGAAAAGAGCGATCTCGGCGGGACGATGCGTCTGGGCGCGCAGCAGTGCCAGTTGTCCGATGACAGCCTGGTGCGCAAGCTGTACGGCGAGCCAGTGATTACAGAACGTCACCGTCACCGTTATGAAGTCAACAACATGTTGTTGAAACCGATTGAAGCAGCTGGCCTGCGCGTTGCGGGCCGTTCCGGAGATGATCAGTTGGTCGAGATCATCGAAGTGCCGAATCATCCGTGGTTTGTCGCTTGTCAGTTCCACCCGGAATTTACTTCCACACCGCGCGACGGGCATCCGCTGTTTGCAGGCTTCGTAAAAGCCGCCAGCGAGTACCAGAAACGCCAGGCGAAGTAAGCAGAGTTAAAACGGCAACGCGCGACGATTTCGCGCGTTGTTTGTCTGGAGTTTTAGTTTAACTTGTACTGAGGAAAATCTAATGTCCAAAATCGTTAAAGTCATCGGTCGTGAAATCATCGACTCCCGTGGTAACCCGACTGTTGAAGCCGAAGTTCACCTGGAAGGCGGTTTCGTAGGTATGGCTGCTGCCCCGTCAGGTGCTTCCACTGGTTCCCGCGAAGCGCTGGAACTGCGCGATGGCGACAAATCCCGTTTCCTGGGCAAAGGCGTAACCAAAGCGGTTGGCGCGGTTAACGGCCCGATCGCTCAGGCTATCGTTGGCAAAGATGCTAAAGATCAGGCTGGTATCGACAAGATCATGATCGATCTGGACGGTACTGAAAACAAATCTAACTTCGGTGCAAACGCCATTCTGGCCGTTTCTCTGGCTAACGCTAAAGCTGCTGCTGCTTCCAAAGGCATGCCGCTGTACGAGCACATCGCTGAACTGAACGGCACTCCGGGCAAATTCTCTATGCCGGTTCCGATGATGAACATCATCAACGGCGGCGAGCACGCTGACAACAACGTTGATATCCAGGAATTCATGATCCAGCCGGTTGGCGCTTCCAGCGTTAAAGAAGCCATCCGCATGGGTTCTGAAGTTTTCCATCACCTGGCGAAAGTGCTGAAAGGCAAAGGCATGAACACCGCAGTGGGTGACGAAGGCGGCTACGCGCCGAACCTGGGTTCTAACGCCGAAGCTCTGGCTGTTATCGCTGAAGCGGTAAAAGCAGCGGGTTACGAACTGGGCAAAGACATCACCCTGGCGATGGACTGCGCAGCGTCTGAATTCTACAAAGACGGTAAATACGTTCTGGCGGGCGAAGGCAACAAAGCGTTCACCTCTGAAGAGTTCACCCACTTCCTGGAAGACCTGACCAAACAGTACCCGATCGTTTCCATCGAAGACGGTCTGGACGAGTCTGACTGGGATGGTTTTGCATACCAGACCAAAGTGCTGGGCGACAAAATCCAGCTGGTGGGCGACGACCTGTTCGTTACCAACACCAAAATCCTGAAAGAAGGCATCGAGAAAGGCATCGCTAACTCCATCCTGATCAAATTCAACCAGATCGGTTCTCTGACCGAAACTCTGGCTGCGATCAAAATGGCGAAAGACGCTGGCTACACCGCTGTCATCTCTCACCGTTCTGGCGAAACCGAAGACGCAACCATCGCTGACCTGGCGGTAGGTACTGCGGCAGGCCAGATCAAAACCGGTTCCATGAGCCGTTCTGACCGCGTTGCTAAATACAACCAGCTGATTCGTATCGAAGAAGCCCTGGGCGAAAAAGCACCGTACAACGGTCGTAAAGAGATCAAAGGCCAGGCATAATCGCCCGACCTTTCTCTGTGAAAATGCCAGTCGATTGACTGGCATTTTTTTTACTTAAAATCGACTTCCATCTGCTGCGGAATGGTCAACCCGTTCGTGGTCTGCACACAGCGCGCAATATAGTCGGTAAAGCGCGGCGGTTTCGGCATACCGAGCTTCAGCAGCTTATCATTAGAGAAACGCACGTTCAGCGTGGCGAACGCGCCATATAAACGCATCGCTTTCAGCATCAGACGCTCATTACACGGCCCGAAAATTGTTTTCAGCTCACGGCGCATTTTCACTAACGTTTCATAACTCACCTGCGCATAGTTATCCGCGATGGGCGCTTTTTCCTGGGCCTTCGCCATGGCGATATCAATGTCAGCGAAACGCACGCTGTTCTCTTCGCCGGCAGAAATATGCACCACTTCGCCTTGCGCGATATCTTTATCAAGCAGCAACAGCAACGCCGCGGCGCAATAATCTACCGGGATCACATCCACGCGGTCTTCCAGCGAGCACATAAATTTCTGAAGCATCAGCCCCATGCTGAAGACCCAGAAAATACTGGTGGAAGGCTGGCAGCCGTGATGGGTATGGCCAACCACGATAGAAGGGCGGGCGATCACCAGCGGCAGTTGCGGACAGTGCTGGCGCATCAGCTGTTCAATCGTCGATTTCGAATGCGTATAGGTCACCAGGTGCTCGGCATTTTCACGAAACTCGGTGCTTTCAGGCACCAGTGAATGCGGCTCAGGCGTACACGACATCGCCGTGCCCACATGCAGAAAGCGCTGCAAACCTGCCACCTCAGCCATGCGGCGGGCGAACGCCAGGGTTCCTTCAACATTCACTTTCCAGATAAGCGGATTGTTGCCAAACGACGCCACGGCCGCGCAGTTAATGACATGCGTGACGCTATCAAGGCGGGTATCGTGCAGGAAACTCTCCGGCTCGCCTAAATCACCGCATAAAACTTGTGTGGTGTTCAGCATCGCAAGCTGTGCCTCGCTGAGGTTGAACTTGCGCATATTGCTGAGCACGCGCGCCAGTCCGGCTTCGCTGTTCTGCGCACGCACCAGCAGCAATAAATTGATCTTTTCGGTGCGCTGAAGAATTTTTTCAAATACTGCACCGCCCAGAAAACCCGTTACGCCCGTTATTAATAAAGTCTTCATTTCTGTTATTCCACCTGGGTTAATTGGGCGGATTGTAGGAGCAGAAAAGTAAACGGCGTTTAAATAACAATGAGGCGGAAAAAGAGGAAAATTAAGGTTATTTTAAGGAAAGTCGCATGAGGCATTTTTCTATGACATCGTAATGATGAGAAAAATCCTTTCGCTATAATAAAAGTATTTATCTTATTGAATTTCGGCGCTTTTATTGACTTAGCAGGAAATGATAATAAACCGAAAAATCCCACGGAAATTACGTCTGGTTACATTATTGTAGGTTTAAAAAAGCCGTTGCAGATTATTCGCACCTTGCAACGGCTTTTTATTACAGCAATAACGGCAGCGTGGCGCTGGCGGTTTGCTGGCTGGTTTCACTGTAATGGCTATCCGTCGCTATCAGCCCTGCTGTTAATAATTCCACCAGCAGCATCGCACCCACTTTCGCGTTCAGCGCACCCGCATTCAGCGGGCCTTCCGGTTTGGCCGCGACAAGCAGCATATTGCTTAGTGATGCCAGCGGGCTGCGCGGCGTATTACTGAGCGTAAGCACCGGCGCGCCCGCCTTACGCGCGAGCGTCACGGCATGCAGCAGGTCGCGCGTGGAGCCCGAGCTGGAAATGGCGACCACCAGATCGGTTTCGCCAAGCGTAGTTGCGTTCATCGATGCGCGGTGCATATCGCTAAACAGATGCGCCGCTTTGCCAAGGCGCAGCAGCTTGTAATGCAAATATTCGCCAATAATGGCGCTCGCCGCGACGCCGTAAATCTGCACCGACCGCGCCTGATGCAGCGCCTGCGCGGCCTGTTCCAGCACCGCGCGATCCAGCAGTTGCGCGGTATCACGCAGCGCCTGCACCGATTCCTCCACCAGCGCGTCCAGCGCATCGCCGTTCTGCGCGCGCGGTGCCTGCCCGCGCTGAACATCCAGCGCCAGCGCCATTTTAAATTCGGTATAGCCTTTGCACCCGAGCGCGCGGCAGAGCCGCGTCACGCTGGCTTCACTGGTGTCACTCTCGCGGGCGAGTTCGGTGATAGTGAGATAAAGCACGCGCGCCGGGTCGCTCAGCACATAGTCCCCGAGTTTGCGCTGTGTGGGGCTAAACCCTGACAGCGCCTGGCGCAGCTTAAGCAGTAAATTTTCATGGTCAGACATAACAGGATCCTGAAGCACCGACGACTGCCGATGAGTGTGCGGGAAACCCCGCCAACAATGCCAGCCATTTTAAAAAAGTATGATCGGCTTCGCTATTATTGGTGATAATTTTCACAATATATTTTTATTGTGATAAATATTTTCATCAACATCACGGCGGGGGATTCACTATGGCATTTTTCAGCGGAACATCGTCAGGGCGCTGGTTTGAAAAGGCGCAGCGTTTTGGTAAATCGTTTATGTTGCCGATTGCCGTGTTACCGGCGGCGGGCCTGTTGCTTGGCGTGGGTGGCGCGCTCTCTAATCCCAACACGCTCACGGCGTATCCGTTTCTCGATGTCGGCTGGCTGCAGGCGATTTTCACGATAATGAGCAGCGCCGGGGCGATCGTATTCGCGAACCTGTCGGTACTGTTTGCCGTTGGCGTGGCGGTGGGGCTCGCGCGTACCGATAAAGGCACGGCCGGTCTTGCCGCGTTACTGGCGTTTCTGGTGATGAACGCCACCATCAATGCGCTGCTGACTTTGACCGGCCAGCTCGCGCAGAGCAATCCTGGCGCGGTCGGCCAGGGAGTGGTGCTCGGCATTCAGACGCTGGAAACCGGCGTTTTCGGCGGCGTGGTGATTGGCCTTGTGACCTGCGCGCTGCATCAGCGGTTTAATAAAATCGCGCTGCCGCAGTTTCTGGGCTTTTTTGGCGGCTCGCGATTTGTGCCCATCATCAGCGCGCTGGCGGCGATTGTGGTTGGCGCGGTGATGACCGTCGTCTGGCCACATTTTCAGAAACTGATTTTCGGGCTTGGCGGGCTGGTGGACGCGACCGGTTATGTCGGCACGCTGCTGTATGGTTTTATCCTGCGTATGCTTGGCCCGTTCGGCCTGCATCATATCTTCTATCTGCCTTTCTGGACGACGGCGCTCGGCGGCAGCGAAATCGTCAACGGCCAGCTGGTGGAAGGCACGCAGCGTATTTTCTTCGCGCAGCTCGCGGACCCGACCACGCAGCAGTTTTATATCGGCACGTCGCGGTTTATGTCCGGGCGCTTCATTACCATGATGTTTGGCCTCATCGGTGCGTGCCTTGCGATGTACCACACCGCGAAGCCAGAGAATAAAAAGCGCGTCGCCGGTCTGCTGCTTTCTGCGGCGCTGACCTCATTCCTCACCGGCATCACCGAGCCGATTGAGTTCTCCTTCCTGTTTGTCGCGCCCGTGCTCTATGTCATCCACGCCTTCTTCGACGGGCTGGCTTTTATGCTGGCGCACATTCTGCACATCACTATCGGCCAGACATTCTCAGGCGGTTTTATCGATTTCATTCTCTTTGGGGTGTTGCAGGGCGAGGCGAAAACGCACTGGCTGATGGTGCCGCTGGTCGGCGTGCCGTGGTTTTTCCTCTATTACTTCACGTTCCGTTTCCTCATTACACGTTTCGATTTCGCCACACCCGGCCGGGAGAAAGAAACCCAGGACAGCGTGGCGATGAAAGACAGTGAGCGGGCGCAGGCCGTCGTGGCCGGGCTCGGCGGGCGGGAGAACCTTCAGGAGGTCGACTGCTGCGCCACGCGGTTGCGCGTCACCGTGAACGATGGAACCAAAGTCGATGAGGCCGCGCTGAAGGCGACCGGCGCGCGCGGCGTGATCCTTCGCGGCAATGGCGTACAGGTCATCTACGGCCCGCATGTCACGATTATTAAGAACGAAGTCGAAGAGTTATTAAGCTGAGGTCAACGATGTTAGAGCAGATTAAAGGAAAGCTGGTGGTCTCCTGCCAGGCCCTGGAAAACGAACCGCTGCACAGCCCGTTTATTATGGGGAGGATGGCGCTGGCCGCCGCGCAGGGCGGGGCGGCGGGGATCCGCGCCAACAGCGTGGCGGATATCATCGCGATAAAAGAACAGGTCGCGCTGCCGGTCATTGGCATCATTAAACGGGATTATCCCGCAAGCGACGTGTTTATCACCGCGACGATGCGCGAGGTCAGCGAGCTGATGGAAGCGGCGCCTGAGATGATCGCCCTGGATGCCACCGCACGTCCGCGCCCAGGCGGCGAAACGCTCGAACAGTTCGTCGGGCAGATCCGCCATACCTGGCCTGATGTGCTGCTAATGGCGGATGTCTCAAACGTTGAAGAGGCCGTGATGGCTGAGGCGCTCGGTTTCGACTGCGTGGGCACCACGCTTTATGGCTACACGGCGAACACCCAGGGGCATCGCCTGCCGGAGAATGATTTTGCGCTGCTAAACGCCGTGCTGGCGGCGGTGACGGTCCCGGTTATCGCCGAAGGGAATGTGGACACCCCGGAGGGCGCGGCGCGCTGTCTGGCGCTCGGCGCGCACGCGGTGGTGGTGGGCGGCGCGATTACGCGCCCGCAGCAAATCACTCGCCGCTTCGCCGACGCGCTGCGCTCACCAGTTGTCTGACGAGCCGCCGCCGTCACTTGAGCCGCCATCGCCTGAGCTGACGCTGTGGTGGCTGCTGTGATGGCTGGCGCTGTCGCCGCCTGAGGACGAGTGAAGGTGGCTGGTCGCAAGCCAGGCGGCGGAGGTATCGCCAGATGATGAGCCGTTACCTGCCGCGCTGAGCCGATAATTCGGGAAGGCAAACACCACGACCAGCGCCAGGATCATCAACAGAAAGGGCACGGAAAAGCTCAGCCAGAGAAAGGGCTCCACCCACGGGAAAAAGTTGCTGGTGATGGCAAGCGCGGGCGTCAGCAGGCAGGAGGTGCCGAAAAAGAGCGTCACCAGCGTTTTCTTTTTGCGCAGCATGATTAAGGCAAACAATACGATGGCGAGAACAGGCAGCGCCAGCCAGTAAGAGAAATTCAGCAGCAACGGCTTAAGCCAGGCCTGTATCCACGAGGGCGATGTCGCAGGCGGCAGCGGCTGATGGCTGAGCAGCGCGTCAATACCGGTCAGCCCATGACGCAGACCCGCGGTGAGATCGCCCGCCCTGAACCAGGGCAGCATCTGTTCTTTGATTACCCGGCTCGCCAGTGCATCCGGAATCGTCTTCTGCAGCCCGCGCCCCGTTTCGATACGCACCAGACGATCGTGCCAGGCGACCAGAATCAGCACGCCATCGTTGCGCTGCGCATTGCCGAGCCGCCAGGTATTAAAAGTGCGCGTCGCAACACTCTCCAGGTTGTCGCCTTTTAATTCCGGTAACACCAGAATCGCCGTTTGCGCGTGGGTGCGGGTATTGATAGCCGACACGTCGTCAAGCAAGGCCGCGTATTCCTGCCCGCTCAGCAGATCGGCGGGATCGTTGATAACGCCACGCATCGGCGGTACGTCAAATGGCTGCGCCAGCGCGCTCCCGCTCACTAACGTCAGCGCTACCGTCAGAATGAATGACGTTAATATGCGTACCATAACTCTCGCCTTGTCCTTGTTATCCGGCTGGCCATCCCGCGCCATAGTAACTGCCGATTTACAGGCCTGCCAATGCCCTGGAATTCGGGGGGAGTTCTTATCGGGCCTGGCAGCGGTGGCCCGGATAGCGCAAATGGCACATGCCAGTTCGACGGTTATCTGTAATAATTACCGTTTTAGTCATCAACTGAGTGAATCATGCAGTACCCGATTAATGAGATGTTTCAGACCCTGCAGGGCGAGGGTTATTTTACCGGCGTGCCCGCCATTTTTATTCGTCTGCAGGGATGCCCCGTAGGTTGTGCCTGGTGCGACACCAAACACACCTGGGAGACGCTCGCCGATCGGGAAGTGTCGCTTTTCAGCATTATCGCGAAAACCAAAGAGAGCGATAAATGGGGCGCGGCGAGCCCGGAAGATTTGCTGGCGGCCATTGAGCGCCAGGCTTATACCGCGCGCCATGTGGTGATCACCGGCGGTGAGCCGTGTATCCACGACCTGCTGCCCTTAACGGAGCTTCTGGAAGCGCACGGTTATAGCTGCCAGATTGAAACCAGCGGCACCCATGAAGTGCGCTGTACCACGGGCACCTGGGTGACGGTTTCGCCGAAAGTGAATATGCGCGGCGGTTACGAGGTGCTGGATCAGGCGCTGATGCGCGCCGATGAGATCAAGCACCCGGTCGGGCGTATGCGTGATATCGAGGCGCTGGATGAGCTGCTGGCGCGTCTGCATGACGAAAGACAGCGGGTGATCGCGCTGCAGCCGATTAGCCAGAAAGAAGATGCGACCCGGTTGTGCATTGAAACCTGTATCGCCCGCAACTGGCGGCTGTCGATGCAGACGCATAAGTATCTGAATATCGCATAAACAAAAAAGAGGGGCATGAAGCCCCTCTTTTTTTGTGTGTGGCATGTGAGCGGTGAGCGGTGGGTGCGCTGCGCTTACCCACCCTACGAGAATTCTATGGCGTTTGTCTTGTAGGGCGGGTAAGCGCAGCGCACCCGCCGTCAAAAGCCACTCACACCGAAAGAACCTTATTCGCCGCGATAGACGCAACCGGCGGTGCAGGTCTCTTTAATCATCACCGCGCTCAGCAGCGGCAGACGGGGTTTCATCTGATCCCAAATCCAGCGCGCCAGCACTTCGCTGGTCGGGTTTTCAAGGCCCGGAATATCGTTCAGATAATAGTGATCCAGACTATCGTAAATCGGTTTAAACGCCGCTTTTAGCTCGGCAAAATCGATAATCCAGCCGGTATGAGGGTCCACCTCGCCCGTTATCTCCAGGCGCACCATAAAAGAGTGTCCGTGCAGACGACCGCACTTGTGGCCTTCGGGGACATGGGGGAGTCGGTGAGCGGCTTCGAAGATAAAATCTTTAAACAGGGTGGTAGGCATAACGCAGTCTCAGTCTTGCTAAAAAACCGCCGCATAGTACCGGAATTGACCGTTTTTAGCATTAACTAAAACCCTCATAAACGATAAGCGCACAAAACGCATCGCTATTTAAAAAAATAACCATTAATTTCAATTGGTTGGTTAACCCGTTTTTACGCTTATGCTTATTGGTAAAACTGGTTAGTCCATTTGGTTATTTATTATTTCCATCCCTTCTTTAATTGTTATTCTTGCCGCCGTTACCCTTACTTTCTCTTCTGTTTTTGCAATAAAAAACAGCTTTGCTACTGGAACATAACGACGCATGACGACTCAGGCCCCACCGAACGCTTTGCTCCCGCTCAGCCCGGAGCAGCTGGCTCGCCTTCAGACGGCGACTCATGATTTCACCCCCACGCAGCTCGCCTGGCTTTCGGGCTATTTCTGGGGAATGGTAAACCAACAGCCAGGTGCGGCGGTGATGCAAACGCCCGCGGCGCCGGCGTCGGTGATTACGCTGATTTCCGCTTCCCAGACCGGCAACGCGCGCCGCGTGGCGGAAGCGCTGCGCGACGATCTGCTGGCGGCGCAGCTCAATGTGAATCTGGTAAACGCGGGCGACTATAAATTCAAACAAATTGCCCAGGAAAAACTGCTTATCGTCGTGGCCTCAACCCAGGGCGAAGGCGATCCGCCGGAAGAAGCCGTCGCGCTGCACAAATTCCTGCTGTCGAAAAAAGCGCCGAAGCTTGATGGCACGGCTTTCGCCGTCTTTGGCCTTGGCGACACTTCTTATGAACACTTCTGCCAGGCCGGTAAAGATTTCGATACCCGTCTTGCGGAACTCGGTGCCGAGCGCCTGCTGGATCGCGTAGATGCTGATGTCGAATACCAGGCGGCCGCCCAGGCGTGGCGTCAGCGCGTGGTTGACGTCCTGAAAGCGCGCGTACCGAAAGAAGCGCCGTCCCAGGCGGCGATCACCGCCAGCGGCGCGGTCAATCTGGTCGATTCGACCCCCTATACCAAAGAATCGCCGCTTACCGCGACGCTCTCGGTGAATCAGAAAATCACCGGTCGTCATTCGCAAAAAGACGTGCGCCATATCGAAATCGATCTCGGCGATGCGGGCCTGCGCTATCAGCCGGGTGACGCGCTCGGCGTCTGGTATCAGAACGATCCGGCGCTGGTGCAGGAACTTCTTGAGCTGCTGTGGCTGAAAGGCGACGAGCCGGTGACGGTGGGCGAGAAAACGCTGCCGCTCAGCGAAGCGCTGCAATGGCATTTCGAGCTGACGGTGAACACCGCCGCTATCGTTGAAAATTATGCGACGCTGACCCGCAGTGAAGCGCTGCTGCCGCTGGTGGGTGATAAAGCGAAGCTGCAGGACTATGCCGCCAGGACGCCCATCGTCGATATGGTGCGCTTCGCACCGGCCCAGCTTGAGGCCGACCAACTGCTCGGTTTGCTGCGCCCCCTTACGCCGCGCCTCTATTCCATCGCTTCGTCGCAGGCGGAAGTCGAAAACGAAGTGCACATCACGGTCGGCGTGGTGCGTTTCGACATCGAAGGCCGCGCGCGTGCGGGCGGGGCGTCGAGCTATCTTGCCGATCGTCTGGAAGAAGATGGCGAAGTGCGCGTGTTCATCGAGCACAACGACAACTTCCGCCTGCCGGCAACGCCTGAAACCCCCGTCATTATGATTGGCCCCGGCACCGGCATCGCGCCGTTCCGCGCCTTTATGCAGCAGCGCGAAGCCGATGGCGCGACCGGTAAAAACTGGCTTTTCTTCGGCAACCCGCACTTTACAGAGGATTTCCTCTACCAGGTCGAATGGCAGCGCTATGTCAAAGAAGGGCTGTTGACCCGCATCGACCTTGCCTGGTCACGCGATCAGGACCATAAAATTTACGTACAAGATAAAATCCGCGAGCAGGGCGCGGAGCTGTGGCGCTGGATCCAGGAAGGCGCGCACCTTTATGTCTGCGGCGACGCCAATCGCATGGCGAAAGATGTCGAGCAGGCGTTACTGGAAGTGATTGCGGCTTACGGCGGTATGGATGCCGAAGCGGCGGATGAATATTTAAGTGAGCTGCGCGTTGAGCGCCGTTACCAGCGAGACGTCTACTGATGAGCGAAAAATACCCAGGACCTTTGGTGGTCGAAGGAAAACTTTCCGATGCGGAACGCATGAAGCGTGAAAGTAACTTCCTGCGCGGCACCATTGCCGAAGATTTACATGACGGGCTGACCGGCGGGTTTAATGGCGACAACTTTCTGCTGATCCGCTTTCACGGCATGTATCAGCAGGATGACCGCGATATCCGCGCCGAGCGTGCGGCCCAGAAGCTGGAGCCGCGTCACGCCATGATGCTGCGCTGCCGTCTGCCGGGCGGCATCATGACGCCGCAGCAGTGGCTGGCTATCGACAAATTCGCCGAAGAAAACACGATTTACGGCAGCATTCGTCTGACTAACCGCCAGACGTTCCAGTATCACGGTCTGCTGAAGAAAAACGTCAAGCCGGCGCACCAGATGCTGCATTCCATCGGGCTTGACGCGCTGGCGACCGCCAACGACATGAACCGTAACGTGCTCTGCACGTCAAACCCGGTCGAGTCGCAACTGCATGCCGAAGCTTACGAGTGGGCGAAGAAGCTCTCTGAGCATCTGCTGCCGCGCACCCGCGCGTATGCGGAGATCTGGCTCGATCAGGAGAAAGTGGCGACCACCGACGAAGAACCGATCCTCGGCGCGACCTATCTGCCGCGTAAGTTCAAAACTACCGTTGTGGTGCCGCCGCAGAACGATGTCGATCTGCACGCGAACGACATGAACTTCGTCGCCATTGCGGAAAACGGCAAGCTGGTAGGCTTTAACCTGCTGGTGGGCGGCGGGCTGTCCATTGAGCACGGCAACAAGAAAACCTACGCGCGCACCGCGACCGAGTTTGGCTACATTCCGCTGGAGCATACGCTGGCAGTGGCCGAAGCGGTGGTGACGACCCAGCGCGACTGGGGCAACCGTACCGATCGTAAAAACGCCAAAACCAAATATACGCTGGAGCGCGTCGGGCCTGACGTCTTTAAAGCGGAAGTGGAACGCCGCGCAGGCGTGACGTTTGAGCCGGTGCGTCCGTATGAATTTACCGGCCGCGGCGATCGCATCGGCTGGGTGAAAGGCATCGATGATAAATGGCACCTGACGCTGTTTATCGAAAACGGCCGTATTCTCGATTTCCCGGACAAGCCGCTGAAAACCGGCCTGAAGGAAATCGCCAGAATCCATAAAGGCGATTTCCGCCTGACCGCCAACCAGAACCTGATCGTGGCGGGCGTGCCGGAAGGCGACAAAGCGAAGATCGAACAGCTCGCCCGCGCCCACGGCCTGATGGCGGGTGTGACGCCGCAGCGTGAAAACTCGATGGCGTGCGTCTCTTTCCCGACCTGTCCGCTGGCGATGGCCGAAGCGGAGCGTTTCCTGCCGCAGTTTATCGATAAAGTCGACGGGATCATGGCGAAGCATGGCCTGTCGGACGAACACATTGTGTTGCGCGTGACCGGCTGCCCGAACGGCTGTGGCCGCGCGATGCTGGCGGAGCTGGGCCTGGTGGGTAAAGCGCCGGGGCGTTACAACCTGCACCTTGGCGGCAACCGCATTGGTACGCGTATTCCGCGGATGTATCGTGAGAACATTACCGAATCGGAGATCCTCGATAATATCGACGAGCTGGTCGGCCGCTGGGCGCAGGAGCGCGATCCGGGCGAAGGGTTTGGCGATTTCACGGTGCGCGCCGGGATTATCCGTCCGGTGCTCGATCCGGCCCGGGATTTCTGGGAATAAACGGTTAGCGCGGTGGGCGGTAACGGTGGATGCGCTGCGCTTATCCATCCTACAACGGGCTGCCATTACCCAAGGCGGGTAAGCGTAGCTCGCCTGCCGCCGCGCAAAGGTTCGCCATTCCCCAGGACGGGTAAGCGCAGCGCACCCGTCGCCGCGCAAAGGTTCGCCATTCCGTAGGGCGGGTAAGCGCAGCGCACCCGCCGCCGCGCGAAGGTTCGCCATTATATAGGGCGGGTAAGCGTAGCGCACCCGCCAGCGCGCGCCTGACGCGTCACCGCCACACCGGTATCACATTCATGCAAGCGAGGTTCACATGTCCGTACTCGATCTACATGCGCTGAACGCACTGGAAAAAGACGCCCGTGCCGGGGCGCTGGCCGACACCAACGCGCAGCTTGAGGCGTTAAGCGCCGAGGCGCGCGTCAGCTGGGCGCTGGAAAACCTGCCGGGCGAGTTTGTGCTCTCCTCAAGCTTCGGCATCCAGGCGGCGGTCTGCCTGCATCTGGTCACGCAGCAGCGCCCGGATATTCCGGTGATCCTCACCGATACCGGCTATCTCTTCCCGGAAACCTACCGCTTTATCGACGAGTTGACCGAAAAGCTCAACCTGAACCTGAAAATCTACCGCGCCGAGCAAAGCCCGGCCTGGCAGGAGGCGCGCTACGGCAAGCTGTGGGAGCAGGGCGTTGAAGGGATCGAGAAATACAACGACATCAACAAAGTCGAGCCGATGAACCGTGCGCTGAAAGAACTTAATGCGCAGACCTGGTTTGCGGGCCTGCGCCGCGATCAGTCCGGTAGCCGCGCGAATCTGCCGGTGCTGGGCGTGCAGCGCGGCGTCTTTAAAATTCTACCGATCATCGACTGGGACAACCGCACTGTTTATCAGTACCTCCAGAAGCACGGGCTGAAATACCACCCGCTGTGGGACGAAGGCTATCTCTCGGTGGGCGATACCCATACCACCCGTAAATGGGAGCCCGGCATGGCGGAAGAAGAGACCCGCTTCTTTGGCCTTAAACGCGAGTGCGGCCTGCACGAAGGCTAATAAAAAGCGCGCCCTGAGGCGCGCTTTTTTACTTCTCCGCTTTCGCCAGCGTTTTCACCAGCGGCAGCAGTACGCGCATCACGTCGCGGCAGCGCTTATCGATGCGCCCCGGTAGCGTCTGATCCAGATATTGCAGGCTATCTTCGCGCGCGTTGTGCGCTACCGGCGCGAGCGCGTGACGCCCTCGATGGCGGGTGGCGTCATTGACGGCGGCCACCGCCAGCACCGGAATGCCCGCCTTATCAAACGCGGCGGCGTCGTTATCCGCAGGCAGCACGCTGTTTGCCGCGACCGGAATGCCAAAGCGGTGCGCGAGCTTCACCGCGCTGTCGCGCGTTAGCTGGCGCACCGCCGCAGGCGTATTCTTACCGCTGATAAACGCGAGTTTATCGCCCGCCACCAGATGGCTGAGGTTAATCACCAGCAGCGTCTGTTTTTTCTCAATGTCGCTCATCCGTTTAAGCAGGTTCTCCGCGCCCATGCCGCCTTCTTCTTCGCCGCTGGTGGCGATAAAGCGCACGCCATAGCGCGTCGGCACATCTTTCAGGCGCTCCGCCAGCTCCAGCATCACGCCGACGCCCGCCGCGTTGTCATCCACGCCCTGTAGCGTCAGCCCGCCAAGATTGTTATCGACATCCGCGTCGCTCTGCGGCGCATAGGTATCGAAATGCGCCATCACGATAATCTGTTGCGGCGATGTGCCTTCGTGGGCGGCAATGACAGTGCTGCCGGTCACGTTCTGCCAGTTGGTGCGATGGTTTCCGGCGGTGTAGATATAGCGGCTGTGAAACGCGCGAATATCGCTCTGATACCCGAGACGCACAAACTGCTGACGCAGATAATCTGCAGCGAGCATCTCAGCGGGCGATCCGGTCATGCGGCCTGGAAATAACGTCGCGATATGACGGGTTTGCTCACTGGCGATATCGCCGGGATGAAGGGGTTGCGAAAAAGCGGGCAGGGTGAAGCATACGCTCAGCGCCAGGCTCAGGGTGCAGCGGCGCACTGCGGAAAACATAGAACGTCCTTACTCAAAAAAGCGCGACCAGTTAATGGCGCTTAGTATGAAACTGTGACGGCGGTTACACAATTTGATTTACCGTTAAACGCCCGAAATTTCACGGCTTAAGCACTTTTTGATATTTGCATTTCTGCGGCCTTATTCCTTTGTGGAACTATAAATGCCAATTCGTAATTTCATCTGCGATCGGCCTCCCCCTATAGTCCCCTCTGGTCCCCTGTTGTTAGCGAGTTGTATCGTCGTGGAATATCTCCCGTTATTTGCTCAACTGAAACAGCGCCCGGTGCTGGTGGTCGGTGGCGGCGAAGTGGCGCTGCGTAAAATCGCGCTGCTGCGTCGCGCGGGCGCCTGCGTCTCTGTTGTGGCGAAAAAGTTGCACCCGGAGCTCGCATCGCTTGAGCAGGAAGGCGCGCTGCGCTGGCTGGCGCAGTCGTTTGAGCCTGCGCAGCTCGACGCGGTGTTTCTGGTTATTGCGGCAACCAGTGACGCAGCGCTCAACCGCCGGGTCTTTGATGAAGCTAACGCCCGTCAGCGCCTGGTCAACGTGGTGGACGATCAGCCGCTTTGCTCTTTTATTTTTCCCTCAATCGTTGACCGCTCGCCGCTTATCGTTGCTATCTCCTCCAGCGGCAACGCGCCGGTGCTGGCGCGACTGCTGCGCGAGAAAATCGAATCTCTGCTGCCGGCAAGCCTCGGACGTATGGCCGAAGTGGCGGGCGGCTTTCGCGATCGCATTAAAGCGCGCATTCCCACGACCGACGGACGCCGCCGCTTCTGGGAGAAAGCCTTTCGCGGACGCTTTGCGAGCCTGATGGCCGCAGGCGATACCCGCGCCGCCGAAGCGGTGCTGGAAGCCGAACTCGACGCGCCGCAAGGCCCGCAGGGGGAAATCATTCTGGTGGGCGCAGGTCCTGGCGACGCCGGGCTGTTGACGCTGCGCGGTTTGCAGGTGATGCAGCAGGCGGATGTCGTGCTTTACGACCATCTGGTGAGCGATGGCGTGCTGGATCTGGTGCGCCGCGACGCCGACCGCATCTGTGTGGGCAAACGCGCGGGCGCGCACGCGGTGGCGCAGCATGAAACCAACCAGATGCTGATTGATTTCGCCCGTGAGGGCAAAACCGTGGTGCGCCTGAAAGGCGGCGACCCGTTTATTTTCGGGCGCGGCGGCGAAGAGCTGGAAGCGGCGAAAGCCGCAGGCGTGCCGTTTCAGGTCGTGCCCGGCGTCACGGCGGCCAGTGGCGCCACGGCGTATGCCGGCATTCCTCTGACCCACCGTGATTACGCCCAGAGCGCGGTGTTCGTCACCGGCCACTACAAACCGGACAGCGAGCCGTTCGACTGGGCGCTGCTCGCCAAAAGCCGCCAGACGCTCGCCATCTATATGGGCACCATGAAAGCGGCGGAGATAAGCCAGCAGCTTATCGCGCATGGCCGCGACGCCAAAACGCCGGTCGCGGTCATCAGCCGCGGCACGCGCGAGGATCAGCGCGTACTGACCGGCACGCTCGACACACTCAATATTCTTGCGAAAGATGCCCCCATGCCCGCGCTGCTCGTTGTGGGCGAAGTGGTGCAGCTCCACCAGCAGCTCGCCTGGTTTCAACATTCAACCGACGCGGAAAACCTTCGTTCTTCCGTGGTGAATCTGGCTTAAGGAAAGGTTATGGATCAAAAACGACTCACTCACCTGCGGCAACTGGAGGCGGAAAGCATCCATATCATTCGTGAAGTGGCTGCGGAATTCGCCAACCCGGTGATGATGTACTCCATCGGTAAAGACTCCAGCGTCATGCTGCATCTGGCGCGCAAGGCGTTTTACCCCGGCACGCTGCCGTTCCCGCTGCTGCATGTGGATACCGGCTGGAAGTTTCGTGAAATGTACGAATTTCGCGACCGCACCGCCAAAGCCTACGGTTGCGAGCTGCTGGTGCACAAAAACCCGGAAGGCGTGGCGATGGGCATTAACCCGTTCGTTCACGGCAGCGCCAAGCACACCGACATCATGAAAACCGAAGGGCTGAAGCAGGCGCTGAACAAATACGGTTTCGACGCGGCCTTCGGCGGCGCGCGCCGCGATGAAGAGAAATCGCGCGCGAAAGAGCGTATCTACTCCTTCCGTGACCGTTTCCACCGCTGGGATCCGAAAAACCAGCGCCCGGAGCTGTGGCACAACTACAACGGCCAGATCAACAAAGGCGAAAGCATCCGCGTCTTCCCGCTCTCCAACTGGACCGAGCTGGATATCTGGCAGTACATCTATCTGGAAAATATCGAGATTGTACCGCTGTACCTGGCCGCCGAGCGTCCGGTGCTGGAGCGCGACGGCATGCTGATGATGATCGACGACGATCGTATCGATTTGCAGCCGGGCGAAGAGATCAAACCGCGCATGGTGCGCTTCCGTACCCTGGGCTGCTGGCCGCTGACCGGCGCGGTGGAATCGAACGCGCAGACGCTGCCGGAGATTATCGAAGAGATGCTCGTCTCCACCACCAGCGAGCGCCAGGGGCGCGTTATCGACCGCGACCAGGCAGGCTCAATGGAGCTTAAAAAACGTCAGGGTTATTTCTAAGGAGCCGCCATGAACACCACTATCGCACAACAGATCGCCAAAGAAGGCGGCGTGGAAGCCTATCTGCACGCTCAGCAGCACAAAAGCCTGCTGCGCTTTCTGACCTGTGGCAGCGTGGATGACGGGAAAAGCACCCTGATTGGCCGTCTGCTGCATGATACCCGCCAGATTTATGAAGATCAGCTCTCGTCGCTGCACAATGACAGCAAGCGCCACGGCACCCAGGGCGAGAAACTGGATCTCGCGCTGCTGGTGGATGGCCTTCAGGCCGAGCGCGAGCAGGGCATCACGATTGACGTGGCGTACCGCTATTTCTCCACCGAAAAACGCAAATTTATCATCGCCGACACTCCGGGGCATGAGCAGTACACCCGCAACATGGCGACCGGGGCTTCTACCTGCGATCTGGCTATTCTGCTAATGGACGCCCGTAAAGGCGTGCTGGATCAGACCCGCCGCCACAGCTTTATTTCCACGCTGCTCGGCATCAAGCATCTGGTGGTGGCGGTGAACAAAATGGATCTGGTGGATTTCAGCGAAGAGACGTTTGAGCGCATTCGCCAGGATTATCTGACGTTCGCGGGCCAGCTGCCGGGCAACCTGGACATTCGCTTTGTGCCACTGTCGGCGCTGGAAGGCGACAACGTGGCGGTGCAGAGCCAGAATATGCCGTGGTATACCGGCCCGACGCTGCTGGAAGTGCTGGAAAATATCGAGATCCAGCGCGTGGTCGACGAGCAGCCGCTGCGCTTCCCGGTGCAGTATGTTAACCGCCCGAATCTTGATTTCCGTGGTTACGCGGGCACCGTCGCGGGCGGCGTGGTGAAAGTGGGCCAGCGCGTGAAGGCGCTGCCGTCCGGCGTGGAGTCGAGCGTGGCGCGTATCGTCACCTTTGACGGCGATTTAGAGGAAGCGGGCGCGGGCGAAGCCGTCACGCTGGTGCTGAAAGATGAAATCGACATCAGCCGCGGCGATCTACTGGTGGACGCCTCCCAGACGCTGGCGGCGGTACAAAGCGCGGCGGTGGATGTGGTCTGGATGGCCGAACAGCCGTTGGTGCCGGGCCAGAGCTACGACATCAAAATCGCCGGGAAGAAAACCCGTGCGCGCGTGGACAACGTTCAGTATCAGGTCGATATCAACAACCTGACCCAGCGTGTGGTGGAAAACCTGCCGCTCAACGGCATCGGCCTTGTGGATCTGACGTTCGACGAGCCGCTGAACCTCGATAAATACCAGGAGAACCCGGTGACCGGCGGGCTTATCTTTATCGACCGCCTCTCTAACGTGACGGTCGGCGCGGGTATGGTGCGCGAGCCGCAACAGAATGTGTATCAGGAGCCTTCCGCGTTCAGCGCGTTTGAGCTGGAGCTGAATCAGCTGATTCGCCGTCACTTCCCGCACTGGGGCGCGCGCGATCTGCTGGGAGGCAAATAATGGCGCAGCATGACGAAAATGTCGTCTGGCACGCCCACCCGGTGACCGCGGCGCAGCGCGAGCAGCTCCACGGCCACCGCGGCGTAGTGCTGTGGTTTACGGGGCTTTCGGGCTCCGGAAAATCCACCGTCGCGGGGGCGCTGGAAGAGGCGCTGCATCAGCTTGGCGTCAGCACCTATCTGCTGGATGGCGACAACGTGCGCCACGGCCTGTGCAGCGATCTGGGCTTTAGCGACGAGGATCGTAAAGAGAACATTCGCCGCGTCGGCGAAGTGGCGAAACTGATGGTGGACGCCGGTCTTGTTGTATTGACCGCGTTTATCTCGCCGCACCGCGCCGAGCGTCAGATGGTGCGCGATCAGCTGGGCGAAGGGCGCTTCATCGAAGTGTTTGTGGACACGCCGCTTTCGGTATGCGAAGCGCGCGATCCGAAGGGGCTCTATAAAAAAGCCCGCGCCGGAGAACTGCGTAACTTTACCGGTATTGATGCCGTGTATGAGGCACCCGAGAGCCCGGAAATTCATCTCGACGGTCAACAATTGGTAACAAATTTGATGGCGCAATTGTTAGACCTGCTGCGTCGCGAAGATATCATCAAATCCTGAGACCGCGCCGGGAGTCCTTTTCCCGGCCCGTCACGTCACAGGATAAGCGATGCGGAATACCACGAATATGATTGTCACCCAGGCGGATAGCGCGCCTGCCGTCGAAGAACCCACCTGGGCCTGGCCTGGCGCCGTGGTGGGCTTTATTTCGTGGCTACTGGCGCTTGGCGCGCCGTTTCTGCTCTACGGCTCCAATACGCTCTTTTTCATGCTCTATACCTGGCCGTTTTTTCTGGCCTTGATGCCGGTGGCCGTGGTGGTCGGCGTGGCGGTCTTTTCGCTGCTGGAGCGCCGTCTGGTCTACAGCACGCTTGCCACGCTCATCAGCGTCGGGCTGATGTTCGGTCTGCTCTTTCTCTGGCTGGTGAGCTAACCTTTCGCGATTTTCACACTCTCTCTACCGGCGCATGCGCATCGGCGCGCTTTCTGTGGTACATTCTGCCGCTGTTTAATTTCTTAACCTGCACGTCGTAGCAAGCCGGGTAGAGTCCGGCGGGAAGTTATGGGATGATGAGGCCGTTTTTCAGGGGGCAGAATGGGTAAACTAACGCTGCTATTGCTGGCTTTGCTGGTCTGGCTACAGTATTCGCTGTGGTTTGGAAAAAACGGCATCCACGACTATTCCCGCGTAGCCGACGACGTGGCGGTACAGCAGGCCACGAACGCCAAACTCAAAGCGCGTAACGATCAGCTTTTCGCCGAGATAGACGATCTCAACGGCGGTCAGGAAGCTATCGAAGAGCGCGCGCGCAACGAATTAAGCATGACCAAACCGGGCGAAACCTTCTATCGTCTGGTGCCGGACGCCACGAAACGCGCCGGTGGGCCTGCGCAAAATAATCGATAACCAGAAGCGGGTTTTACACATGGCGCCTTCCTTTGCGGACGTGATTGCCGTGGTGCCGGCGGCCGGAATCGGCAGCCGTATGCAGACGGAATGTCCCAAACAATACCTCACCATCGGGAACCAGACGATTCTCGAACACGCGGTCGCCCCGCTGTTGCAGCATCCGCGCATCAGCCGGGTGATCATCGCGATAAGCCCTGCTGACACCGCTTTTGCCCGGCTGCCGCTTGCGGCGCATCCGGATATCCAGGTGGTGCGCGGCGGCGCGCAGCGGGCTGATTCCGTGCTGGCCGGGCTTCAGGCCGCGGGCGATGCGCGCTGGGCGCTGGTGCATGACGCCGCGCGTCCGTGCCTTGCCGCCCAGGATCTCGAACGGCTGCTGGCCTTAACGGAAACCAGCCAGGTCGGCGGCATTCTCGCCGCGCCCGCCTGCGACACCATGAAGCGCGCGGAGCCAGGCAAACCCGCCATCGCGCATACCGTCGATCGCGAAAATCTCTGGCACGCGCTCACCCCGCAGCTTTTCCCGCTGGAACTGCTGCGCGACTGCCTGACGCGCGCGCTCACAGAAGGCGCGACCATTACCGACGAAGCCTCGGCGCTGGAGCACTGCGGTTTCCACCCGGAGCTGGTCGCCGGTCGCGCGGACAATATTAAAGTGACCCGCCCTGAGGATCTGGCTCTGGCGGCGTTCTATCTTACCCGCTTAACCCCTATGGAGACGGCATAATGCGTATCGGACATGGTTTTGACGTACACGCCTTTGGTGGCACAGGCCCGATTATTCTTGGCGGCGTCCGTATTCCTTATGAGCAAGGGCTGCTGGCACACTCTGACGGCGATGTGGCTCTCCACGCGCTGACCGACGCGCTGCTTGGCGCGGCGGCGCTGGGCGATATCGGCAAACTCTTTCCGGATACCGATCCGGCCTTTAAAGGCGCCGACAGCCGCGAACTGCTGCGTGAAGCCTGGCGTCGTATCCAGGCGAAGGGCTACACGCTTGGCAACGTCGATGTCACCATCATCGCTCAGGCACCGAAAATGGCTCCGCACATCCCGCAGATGCGCGTGTTTATCGCCGAAGATCTGGGCTGCCATATGGATCAGGTGAACGTGAAAGCGACCACCACGGAAAAACTCGGCTTTACCGGCCGCGGCGAAGGCATCGCCTGCGAAGCCGTGGCGCTGCTGATGAAGGCTGGCGCATGAGTGATTTCAACACGCTGCGCTGGCTGCACGGTCAGCCGCAGGGGCAGGGGCGTCTGAAGGCCAGCCCGAGCGATTTTCAGGTGGTCGAGGATTTAGGCTTCGCGCCGGACGGCGACGGTGAACACCTGCTGGTGCGCATCCGTAAAACCGGCTGCAACACCCGCGCGGTGGCGGACGCGCTGGCGAAGTTTCTCGGTATCGCGGCGCGTGAAGTCAGCTTTGCGGGACAGAAAGATAAATACGCAGTAACGGAGCAGTGGCTGTGCGCGCGACTGCCGGGCAAAGAGATGCCCGCGATGCGCGCGTTTACGCTCGAAGGCTGTGAAGTGCTGGAATTCGCCCGCCACCGCCGCAAGCTGCGTTTAGGCGCGCTGAAAGGCAACCGCTTCTCGCTGGTGCTGCGCGATATCACGCACCGCGATGAAATCGAACAGCGCCTGGGCCTGATTGGCGAAAAGGGCGTGCCGAACTATTTCGGTCCGCAGCGTTTCGGGCGGGGCGGCAGCAATATCTACCAGGCGAAACGCTGGGCGCAAACCGGCCAGCCGCCGCGCGAGCGCAATAAGCGTGGTTTCGCGCTCTCTGCCGCGCGCAGTCTGATGTTTAACACGCTGGTCAGCGAACGTCTGCAACGCTTCGGGGTTAACCAGGTGATGGACGGCGACGCGCTGCAACTCGCCGGGCGCGGCAGCTGGTTTGTCGCCACGCCTGAAGAGCTTACTGATTTACAGGCTCGGGTGGATAACGGCGAGCTGCTGATCACCGCCGCGCTGCCCGGCACCGGCGACTGGGGCACCCAGCGCGCGGCGCTGGCGTTTGAGCAGACGACGCTTGCAGATGAAACCGAGCTGCTCACGCTGCTGACCCGTGAAAAGGTCGAGGCCGCCCGACGTGCCATGTTACTGTTCCCGCGTGAGTTGCGCTGGCAGTGGCAGGACGACGCGACGCTTGAGGTGAGCTTCTGGCTGCCCGCCGGCAGCTTCGCCACCAGCGTTATCCGGGAGCTGTTCAATACCGCTGACGATGTCTCGGATATCAGCGAGTAACAGGCGATGCGCTTACTCTTTCGCAACGCATTAAAAAACCGCCCCAGGGCGGTTTTTTTGTCTTTACGCTCAGTCAAACAACCAGCGCCCGGCTTTCGCGGATTGCGCTTTTCCTGAACACCACAGTTTGGCTTTCCTGGCAAAATTGAACTAATAACTGATGACGCGAAGCGCGGGACGTTATTCCTCCTGCTCATGTAACGACATGATATTGCGAAAATCGACCCTACCGGACAGCGGCATCGCGCGTTAGAATGCCAGCGAGCGGCTATCCGGCCTTCTGCCTGAATCAGCTTCAGCGCAGGCAAACAGAAAAAGCAGAATGAGATTTAAGGAATCACGCTTGCATGTTTAACACCAGGAAAGGATTACGCGCGTTATGCGGATATTGTTAAGTAATGATGACGGGATCCACGCGCCGGGCATTCAGGCGCTGGCGAAAGCGCTGCGTGAATTCGCCGACGTTCAGGTAGTGGCTCCCGACCGCAACCGTAGCGGCGCGTCTAACTCCTTAACGCTCGAATCTTCGCTTCGCACGTTCACCTACCCCAACGGCGACATCGCGGTGCAGATGGGCACGCCCACCGACTGCGTCTTCCTCGGCGTTAACGCGCTGATGCGCCCGCGCCCCGATGTGGTCGTCTCCGGCATCAATGCCGGGCCGAATCTTGGCGATGACGTGATTTACTCCGGCACCGTGGCCGCGGCGATGGAAGGCCGTCATCTGGGCCTGCCGGCGCTCGCGGTGTCACTTAACGGCCACGAGCACTACGAGACCGCCGCTGCCGTGACCTGCACGCTGTTACGGGCGCTGGCCCGCGAGCCGCTGCGCACCGGGCGCATCCTCAATATCAACGTGCCCGATCTGCCGCTTGAGGAGATCAAAGGCATTCGCGTTACCCGCTGCGGCAGCCGTCATCCGGCGGATAAAGTCATTCCGCAGGACGATCCGCGCGGCAACACGCTCTACTGGATTGGCCCGCCGGGCGAGAAGCTCGACGCCGGCCCGGATACCGATTTTGCCGCGGTGGACGAAGGCTACGTCTCCGTCACGCCGTTGCATGTCGATTTAACCGCGCACAGCGCGCAGGATGTGGTAACCCGCTGGTTATCCAGCGCCGGAGTGAACGGGCAATGGTAAACAATCGTGTTCAGACCCTTCTGAATCAACTGCGTGCTCAGGGCATTAAAGATGAACGCGTGCTTGAGGCGATTTCGCGCGTGCCGCGTGAAAAATTTGTCGATGAAGCGTTTGAGCACAAGGCCTGGGAAAACGTTGCGCTGCCTATTGGTTCAGGGCAAACCATTTCTCAGCCTTATATGGTGGCGCGGATGACCGAGCTTCTGACGCTCACGCCCGCCTCCCGGGTGCTGGAAATCGGCACCGGCTCCGGTTACCAGACGGCGATTCTGGCCCATCTGGTGCATCATGTCTGTTCTGTCGAGCGCATTAAAAGCCTGCAATGGCATGCCAGACGGCGTTTAAAGCAGCTCGATCTGCACAATATCTCCACCCGCCACGGCGATGGCTGGCAGGGCTGGCAGGCGCGCGCGCCATTTGACGCTATTATTGTGACTGCCGCTCCGCCTGAAATCCCGACAGCCTTGCTGTCGCAACTGGACGAGGGCGGCATTCTGGTTCTTCCCGTGGGCGACGAACAGCAGGTGTTAAAGCGCGTTCGTCGGCGGGGGAGCGAATTTATTATCGACACCGTAGAAGCCGTACGCTTTGTGCCTCTGGTAAAAGGGGAGCTGGCGTAAACCAGGAATTTTTCCTGAGTTTTTAGCGCGTTTTTGGCGTATGGTGGGCGAAAATCGCGCCGGCCAGACGCCGGGCAGAGCGGTTGTCATCGTATTTATAGAGAAGTAAACCATTCCAGGGGGATAAATGAGCGCGGGAAGCCCAACCTTCACAGCACGCCGTGTCGCGGCGCTGTCACTGATTTCGCTTTGTCTGGCGGCATGTAATTCAAATAACTCCTCCGCACCGGCGCCTGTCAGTTCCGTTGGCGGCAGCGCGAGCAGCGCAGAAGCCAGTTCCGGCGCAGGCGGCGGGATGATTATGCCGCCATCGAATATCTCCACGCAGGCAAGCCAGCCGCAGATTCAGCCAGCGCCGGTTCAGCCGCAGATAAGCCAGCCGCGTCAGGCGCAGGTTATTCCCGAACAGCCGGTTCAGACCCAGAACGGCCGTATTGTTTACAATCGCAAGTATGGGAATATTCCGAAAGGCAGCTATGCGGGCGGCAGCACCTATACCGTAAAACGCGGGGATACGCTGTTTTATATCGCCTGGATTACCGGGAACGATTTCCGTGACCTCGCGCAGCGTAACCATATTGAAGCCCCGTACAGCCTTAATGTCGGTCAGACGTTGCAGGTAGGTAACGCATCTGGTACGCCGATCACAGGTGGCAATGCAATTACACAAGCTGATGCAAGCGCACAAGGAATAGTCTCAAAACCTGCGCAAAATACCAGCACAGTAGTTGCGTCCAAACCGACAATTATTTACTCTGAGGATTCAGGTGAACAGAGTGCTAACAAAATGTTGCCTGGGAATGTGAGCTCTGGGGCAGTCGTGGCTCCTTCCACAGCACCTGTTGTTAGCACGCAAGAACCGACCGTAAGCAGCACGACCAATAGCGCACCTGTCGCTACCTGGCGCTGGCCGACTGAAGGCAACGTTATCGAGAACTTCTCCGCCGCTGAAGGGGGGAACAAAGGGATCGATATCGCAGGCAGCAAAGGACAGGCAATCATCGCGACCGCAGATGGTCGTGTTGTGTACGCCGGTAATGCGCTTCGCGGTTACGGTAATCTTATTATCATCAAACACAACGATGATTACCTGAGTGCCTACGCCCATAACGACACAATGCTGGTCCGGGAACAACAAGAAGTTAAGGCGGGGCAGAAAATCGCTACCATGGGTAGCTCCGGAACCAGTTCAACACGCTTACATTTTGAAATTCGTTACAAGGGGAAATCCGTAAACCCGCTGCGCTATTTGCCGCAGCGATAAATTGGCAGAGTGCGCTTCTTCAGGCGCTTTGCTCAGGGATCACGGGTAGGAGCCACCTTATGAATCAGAATACGCTGAAAGTTCATGACTTAAATGAAGACGCGGAATTTGATGAGAACGGAGTAGAGGCTTTTGACGAAAAAGCCTTGGTAGAAGAGGAACCCAGTGATAACGACCTGGCTGAAGAAGAGCTGCTGTCGCAGGGTTCAACACAGCGTGTATTAGATGCAACTCAGCTGTATCTTGGTGAGATTGGTTATTCGCCTCTGCTAACCGCTGAAGAAGAAGTTTATTTCGCACGCCGCGCTCTGCGTGGTGATGTAGCCTCCCGCCGTCGCATGATCGAAAGTAACCTGCGTCTGGTGGTGAAGATTGCCCGCCGTTACAGCAATCGTGGTCTGGCGCTGCTGGATCTGATTGAAGAGGGCAATCTGGGGCTTATCCGCGCTGTTGAGAAATTTGACCCGGAACGCGGGTTCCGTTTCTCTACGTACGCAACCTGGTGGATTCGTCAGACCATCGAACGGGCAATCATGAACCAAACCCGTACGATTCGCCTGCCGATTCACATCGTAAAAGAGCTTAACGTCTATCTGCGTACCGCTCGTGAACTGTCCCATCAACTGGACCACGAACCGAGTGCAGAAGAGATTGCAGAACAGCTGGATAAACCAGTTGACGACGTTAGCCGTATGCTGCGCCTGAACGAGCGTATTACCTCTGTTGACACCCCGCTGGGTGGCGATTCAGAGAAAGCGCTGCTGGATATCCTGGCCGATGAGAAAGACAACGGCCCGGAAGACACCACGCAAGACGATGATATGAAACAGAGCATCGTCAAATGGCTGTTCGAACTGAACGCCAAACAGCGTGAAGTTCTGGCCCGTCGTTTCGGTCTGCTCGGTTACGAAGCGGCAACGCTTGAAGATGTCGGCCGTGAAATTGGCCTGACTCGTGAACGCGTTCGCCAGATTCAGGTTGAAGGCCTGCGCCGTCTGCGTGAAATTCTGCAGGGCCAGGGGCTGAACATCGAAGCGCTGTTCCGCGAATAATCACCATTCCCGTCAAAAGGGCCAGTCATCCGACTGGCCTTTTTCTTTTGCGCCTTACGCCTGCCGCGTCTCCTGCAGGTGACGCCAGCGCGGCTCTCCTTCATGAAGTTCAAACACGACGGTTGACCAGCGCACCGTGCTCTCCTGCGCTATCCGCTGCGTTTCGCGATACCCCACGACCGCGCCTTCGGGCCACTCGGCGATCACCGAAAGCGCATCCACCTGAATCTCAAGCCCGGGTTTACTGCCGCCCGCGGCGGTAAAGAACGCGTTGAGCATGTTCATATCAAGTGGCGCGCCGTTTAGCGGGATCATGGAATAGTCCGGGCTAAAACGGCCCAGCAGCGCCTGGACATCGCCCTCGCCCCGGCCAAGCCAGCGTTCAATCGCCACATGGGCGTCGAGAACTTCTTTAAACCAGCGATTCATCACTTCTCCTTCTTTTCGACAAATGACAGCGTGACAGCCTGACGGGGCAGACGCCACGCGAAAATCAGCGGCACCAGCGTCAGCGCCGCCGCGAGGGTAAACGTCGCCTGCCAGGCGATAAGTGGCGAAAGCCACATCAGCAGCGCATTCAGCGCGAGGCTCACCAGCGTGACGCCAAAGCAGAAGCTGAGCTGGCGGTTGATGTTCCACAGCGCGCTGGCGTCGGGCATATCGGTATTGGCGGTATGCAAAAACGCGCTGCTCTGCGCGGTACTGCTGCACAGGCTGCCGCCTGCGCCCATCAGAAAGAACGCCGTTACCAGCAGCGCCCACGGGCTCTGCGCATTGGTTTGCGTCAGCAGCACAATCCCGCCCGCCTGCAACAGGCAGCCGAAGGAAATTAACGGCCGCGGGCCGAGGCGGTTAAATAAACGGGCGGTCGCGGAAATCGCCATAAATGACGCCACCGACCACGGCACCATCAGCGCGCCGCTGGCGGCAGGTGAAAGCCCCGCGACGGTTTGTAGCCAGAACATGCCGACCACGTTAACGCCAATAAACATGCCGGGCACGCACTGATAAACCAGCATCGAAAAACGCATCAGCGGCTCGCCCAGCAGATGCACTCTCAGCAGCGGCGCGGGATGACGACGACAGCGGCGCAGCATCAGCGCCATAAGCACCATGCCCGACGCCAGACCCGCCGCGGCAAGCCACGGCGACGTTTTTTCGCTAAGCCCGTTCAGCCCGAACAACACCAGCAGCAGGCCGCCCGCGCCGGTAATAACGCTTATCGTATCAAGCGGGCGTTTATCACGCGCTGGCGCATCGGGCCTGAGCCAGCAGAACGCCATCACAAGCGCCAGCAGCGAGAGCGGCAGGCTCGCCAGAAAAACCCACTGCCAGCCCGCCGTCTGAACAATAACCCCGCCTGCGACCGGCGAAAGCGCCGGTGCCAGCAGGCCCGTCAGCATCACGGCGGAAGAGAGCCCGGCACGCTCGTGTTTTGCATATAACTGCCAGACCAGCGCCTGCCCGACCGGGATCAACACGCCGCCGCCCGCGCCCTGGATGATGCGCCAGAAGATGAGCGACTCCAGTGACGTCGCCATACCGCAGGCCGCTGTCGCCACGGTGAACAGCGCCAGCGACAGTAAAAACAGACGCCGCGCGCCGAGGCGCTGCGTGAGCCAGGCGCTGAGCGGGATAACCACCGTCAGCCCGGCTATGTAGGCGTTGCTAATCCATGAAAGCTGCGTCACTGACACATGCAGCGCATCGCCAATGGCCGGAAAGGCCACCGCCGCGATAAACATATTGATGAGATCGAGAAAAAAGCCCAGCAGATAAATCAGGGTAACTCTGTTTCGGTAGGTCATGACACGCCCTCTGTGGAAGAGAGGCACTCTAACCGCTCGCCATGAAAGGAAAAACGGCGTCCGGGTTGATATACTGTCAAACCTTTTTTGACAATCGGCGCAAAGACGATGCTGAATTTATCGCGGCTGGCTATGTTTGTCGCCGTTGTGGACGCGAAAAGTTTTACCGGTGCCGCAGCGGCGCTCGGGCAGACCAAAGCCGTAGTCAGCTTTAATATCCGCCAGCTTGAAAGCGAACTCGGCGTGACACTGCTGCTGCGCTCGACGCGCCGCCTGACGCTGACCGACGCGGGCGAGCGGTTATACCAGCGCAGCCTGGTATTGCTGAAAGATGCTGATGCGTTGCTGGACGATGTGCAGGCAAGCCATGACGGGTTTAGCGGCGAGCTGCGTGTGACCACCACGCCGGAATATGCAACGCACGTGGTCGGCCCGGCGCTCGCCGCCTTCAGCCGCGCGCATCCGGCGCTGCGCATTCGCCATTTTTCGTCGTCGCAGCATGCCGATTTAATCTCAGAGCGGGTGGATGTCGCTATCCGGCTCGGCACGTTGCAGGATTCCGCCTACCGCGCGGCGCTGATTTCCCGTTTTGATATTTTCCCCGTCGCGTCGCCCGCGTGGCTTGAGCGCCACCCGATCTCAACGCCCGGGGCGCTCAGCGACGCGGACTGGCTGGTGCACACCCGGCTGGCGTCGCCACTGCGCTGGGAACTCACCGGCCCGCACAACGAGACGCTGTGGTTTGAGATAACGCGCCCGCCCGTGATTGCGGCCGACGGCGCAGGCGCGCTGATGATGTTCGCGCTGGAGGGCTGCGGCGTGGCGCTGCTGCCCGCGTGGCTGGTTAAAACCGCGCTGGAAGAGGGCAGGCTGGTGCGGCTACTGCCTGCGTATCGCTTTCCCGCGCAGGGCGTTTATGCGGTTTACCCCGACGCGCGCCACGTTTCCGGCAAGGTGCGGGGGTTTATCGATTTTCTGCGCGCCCGCGAAGCGCAGGCGGCAGCCGGAAAATAGCGTTACGGTTTGTCTATCATCCGCGTGATGAGTGCTGCGAACAGCGTCCGCTCTTCGGCGTTCAGCTTGCCTAAAAACGCCTCATCCACGGCGTCGCCCTTCGGAATACTGGCGTGCAACAGCGCCTCGCCTTCTGGTGTGAGGTAAATAAACCGGCGGCGCTTATCCTCCGGCGCGCTTTCACGGCGCACCAGCCCGCGGCTCTCCATCCGGCTCAGCATTTCGGCAAGTGTCGCTTTGGTGCTGACGGCGGCTTCGGTCAGCGCCACCTGTTCGATACCAGGGTTTTCAGCTATAGAGCGCAGCACCGCGTATTGCGGCTTGGTCAGCTCAGGCAGCGCCAGCTGCCACTGCGCCGTATGCTGCTGAAAAAGCTGGCGTAACAGATGAAAGGCTTGTTGTTTTACGGCCATACACTCTCCGGGATCAGGATCTTCTCACCATCATAACCGCTGCGATGCGGAAAGCTAACGCGGCGCTTTTTAGCAAAAAGTGTGACTGTACACGAACGATCTTGCCAGATTCCCCTGCCGGGCGTACTTTTAATTTATATGTTCGTACACGAACAATAATTGAGGTAACGCATGAGGCTAATTGTCGGAATGACGGGCGCAACCGGCGCGCCGCTTGGGGTCGCGCTGTTGCAGGCGCTGAAAGCGATGCCCGAGGTGGAAACCCATCTGGTGATGTCAAAGTGGGCGAAAACCACGATTGAACTGGAAACGCCGTTCTCCTGGCAGGATGTCGCGGGGCTGGCGGATGTCGTGCACAGCCCGGCGGATCAGGCCGCGACCATCTCCTCAGGATCGTTTCGTACCGACGGCATGGTGATTATTCCGTGCAGCATGAAAACCCTGGCGGGCATCCGCGCGGGCTACGCCGACGGGCTGGTGGGCCGCGCCGCTGATGTGGTGCTGAAAGAGAACCGCAAACTGGTGCTGGTGCCGCGTGAAACGCCGCTCAGCACTATTCATCTGGAAAACCTGCTGGCGCTCTCAAGGATGGGCGTGGCCATCGTGCCGCCCATGCCCGCCTGGTACAACCATCCCGCGACGATAGACGACATCATCAAACATATCGTCGCCCGCGTACTCGATCAGTTCGGGCTTGATGCCCGCAACGCCCGCCGCTGGCAGGGGCTGAATCCTGCGAAAACAGCCGACACCCATTCATCACGAGGAGGAAACACGCATGGCGTTTGACGATCTGCGCAGCTTTTTGCAGGCGCTTGAAGAACAGGGACAACTGCTGAAGATCAGCGAAGAGGTGCAGGCGGAGCCGGATATCGCGGCGGCCGCCAACGCAACCGGACGCATCGGCGAAGGCGCGCCCGCGCTCTGGTTTGACAATATCCGCGGCTTTACCGACGCGCGAGTGGCAATGAACACCATCGGCTCCTGGCCGAACCACGCGATCTCGCTCGGCCTGCCGCCCGCCACGCCGGTAAAGCAGCAGATAGAAGAATTTATCCGCCGCTGGGATACCTTCCCGGTCGCGCCGGAACGCCGCGATAATCCGCCTTGGGCGGAAAACAGCGTCGATGGCGATGACATTAACCTGTTCGATATTCTGCCGCTGTTTCGCTTAAACGATGGCGACGGCGGGTTCTACCTCGATAAAGCATGTGTGGTCTCGCGCGATCCGCTCGATCCCGATCATTTCGGTAAGCAGAACGTCGGCATCTACCGGATGGAAGTGAAAGGCAAGCGCAAGCTCGGGCTGCAACCGGTGCCAATGCATGACATCGCGCTGCATCTGCATAAGGCCGAGGAGCGCGGCGAGGATTTGCCGGTTGCGATTACGCTTGGCAACGATCCGATCATCACGCTGATGGGCGCCACGCCGCTGAAATACGATCAGTCGGAGTATGAAATGGCGGGCGCGCTGCGCGAAAGCCCGTACCCGATAGCCACCGCACCGCTGACCGGTTTCGACGTGCCGTGGGGGTCGGAAGTGATCCTCGAAGGGGTGATTGAAGGACGCAAACGCGAGATAGAAGGGCCGTTCGGCGAGTTTACCGGGCACTACTCCGGCGGGCGTAACATGACCGTGGTGCGTATCGATAAAGTCTCTTACCGCACCAAACCGATTTTCGAATCGCTCTATCTCGGCATGCCGTGGACCGAAATCGATTACCTGATTGGCCCGGCGACCTGCGTGCCGCTCTACCAGCAGCTTAAAGCGGAGTTCCCGGAAGTGCAGGCGGTGAACGCGATGTATACCCACGGGCTGCTCGCGATTATCTCCACCAAAAAACGCTACGGCGGTTTCGCCCGCGCGGTGGGCCTGCGTGCGATGACCACACCGCACGGGCTTGGCTACGTGAAGATGGTGATTATGGTGGATGAAGATGTCGATCCGTTCGATCTGCCGCAAGTGATGTGGGCGCTGTCGTCAAAAGTGAACCCGGCGGGTGATCTGGTGCAGTTGCCGAATATGTCAGTGCTGGAGCTTGATCCTGGCTCAAGCCCGGCGGGGATTACCGACAAGCTGATTATCGACGCCACGACGCCGGTTGCGCCGGATAACCGCGGGCATTACAGCCAGCCGGTGAAAGACCTGCCGGAAACCCCGCAGTGGGTAGAGAAGCTGACCGCCATGCTGGCTAACCGTAAAAAATAAGGAGACGAGATGATTTGTCCACGTTGTGCCGATGAAACCATCGAAATCATGGCGACGTCGCCGGTGAAAGGCGTCTGGACGGTGTATCAGTGCCAGCATTGTCTGTACACCTGGCGCGACACCGAGCCGCTGCGCCGTACCAGCCGCGAGCATTACCCCGAGGCGTTCCGGATGACGCAGGCCGATATCGATAACGCGCCGGAAGTGCCAACGGTGCCGCCGCTGCTGGCGGAAGGTAAGCGTTAAGCTTTCACGATGGAGAGTTGAACGGTGGGTGCGCTTCGCTTACCCACCCTACGAAACATAAGGCGCTGAAATTATGTAGGGCGGGTAAGCGAAGCGCACCCGCCACCTCAAACTACCCATCTACCACATCAAACTTACACCAGGCTTTTCAGGCGGTAGATCCACTCCAGCGCCTGGCGCGGCGACAGCGAATCCGGGTCGAGATTCTCCAGCGCCTCTACCGCCGGGCTGGTCTCTTCGGCGGCGGCGAGCAGCGACATCTGCGTGCCGTCCACCTGCGTTGCCGCCGCGTTACCGGAAAGGCTCTCCAGCTCGCGCAGCTTCTGGCGCGCGCGCTTAATCACCTCTTTCGGCACGCCCGCCAGCGCCGCAACCGCCAGGCCGTAACTCTTGCTCGCGGCACCGTCCTGAACGCTGTGCATAAACGCTATCGTATCGCCATGCTCAATCGCATCCAGATGCACGTTGGCGACGCCTTCCATCTTCTCCGGCAACTGGGTCAGCTCGAAATAGTGCGTGGCGAACAGCGTCAGGGCCTTAATACGGTTGGCGAGGCTCTCCGCGCACGCCCAGGCGAGAGACAGCCCGTCATAGGTTGACGTCCCGCGGCCAATCTCATCCATCAGCACCAGGCTGTGCTCGGTGGCGTTATGCAGGATATTGGCGGTTTCGGTCATCTCAACCATAAAGGTCGAACGCCCGGAAGCCAGATCGTCGGCGGCACCCACGCGGGTGAAAATGCGATCGATCGGGCCGATTTCCGCCTGCTCTGCCGGCACGAAGCTGCCGATATACGCCATCAGCACAATCAGCGCCGTCTGGCGCATATAAGTGCTCTTACCGCCCATGTTCGGGCCGGTGATGATCAGCATCCGGCGCTGCGGGCTGAGCGACAGCGGGTTGGCGATAAACGGCTCGTTCAGTACGCGCTCCACCACCGGATGACGGCCTTCCACCAGGCGAATGCCAGGCTTGTCGGTCAGCGTCGGGCAGTGGTAGTTCAGCGTGTCGGCGCGCTCGGCAAGGTTTGTCAGCACGTCGAGCTCAGCAAGCGCCGCGGCGCTTTTTTGCAGTTCCGCCAGGTGCGGCAGCAGCAGATCGAACAGCTCATCATAAAGCTGTTTTTCCAGCGCCAGCGCTTTGCCTTTGGAGGTCAGAACTTTGTCTTCATACTCTTTGAGCTCAGGAATGATATAGCGCTCGGCGTTTTTCAGCGTCTGGCGGCGTACATAGTGAATCGGCACCATGTGGCTCTGGCCGCGGCTCACCTGAATAAAGTAGCCGTGCACGGCGTTGAACCCTACCTTGAGCGTGTCGATGCCGAGCTTCTCGCGCTCGCGGATCTCCAGGCGGTCGAGATAATCGGTCGCGCCGTCGGCCAGCGCCCGCCATTCATCAAGCTCTTCATGGTAGCCAGGCGCAATCACACCGCCGTCGCGCACCAGCACCGGCGGCGCTTCAATAATCGCGCGCTCCAGCAAATCTCTCAGCTCAGCGAAATCGCCCATCTGTTCGCGCAGCGTCTGCACATACTCAGCGTCAATATCGGCAAGCAGCGTATTGAGCATCGGCAACTGCTGGAAGGCGTGACGCATGCGCGCCAGATCGCGCGGGCGGGCGGTACGCAGTGCCAGGCGCGCCAGAATACGCTCCAGATCGCCCACCTGGCGCAGCACTGGCTGGATCTCTGTGCTGTATTCCATTAGCGCCGCGATGGCCTGCTGACGGTGGCGCAACACGCTCGTATCGCGCACCGGCATATGCAGCCAGCGTTTTAACATGCGGCTGCCCATCGGCGTGACGGTGCAGTCGAGTACGGAGGCCAGCGTGTTTTCCACCCCGCCCGCCAGATTCTGGGTGATCTCCAGATTACGGCGCGTGGCGGCGTCCATAATGATGCCGTCCTGCTGGCGCTCCATGGTAATCGAGCGGATATGCGGCAGGCTGGTGCGCTGCGTGTCTTTCACGTATTGCAACAGACACCCGGCGGCGCACAGCCCGCGCGGCGCGTTCTCCACCCCAAAGCCCACCAGATCGCGCGTGCCGAATTGCAGATTAAGCTGCTGGCGCGCGGTATCGAGTTCAAACTCCCAGAGCGGGCGACGGCGCAGGCCGCGTCGGCCTTCAATCAGCGACATCTCGGCGAAATCTTCCGCATACAGCAGTTCCGCCGGGTTGGTGCGCTGTAATTCCGCCGCCATGGTCTCGCGGTCCTGCGGCTCGCTTACGCGAAAACGGCCGGAGCTGATATCAAGCGTTGCGTAACCAAAGCCTTTGCTATCCTGCCAGATGGCGGCCAGGAGATTATCCTGACGCTCCTGCAACAGCGCTTCATCGCTGATGGTGCCGGGCGTGACGATGCGCACCACTTTGCGCTCCACCGGGCCTTTTGACGTGGCCGGGTCGCCAATCTGCTCGCAAATCGCCACCGACTCGCCAAGGTTAACCAGCTTCGCCAGATAGTTTTCCACGGCGTGGTGCGGCACGCCCGCCATCGGGATCGGCTCGCCTGCCGAAGCGCCGCGTTTGGTCAGCGAAATATCCAGCAACTGCGACGCGCGTTTCGCATCGTCATAAAAGAGTTCGTAAAAATCGCCCATGCGATAAAACAGCAGAATGTCAGGGTGCTGCGCCTTGAGCTTCAGATACTGCTGCATCATGGGCGTGTGGGCGTCGAAGGTTTCGCTTGTGCTCATGGAGTGGAGATGTCCATTTCGTTGGATTTCAAAAGGATGTGATATTTGTAGTTATCGTGGGTTATCACGCAGAAGGGTATGATAACCAAGTCTCGGGAGCAGGGAAACTGGTGGCGTGCGGCAATGCGCGACACCCTGAAGCCGGGTCGCAAAAATGCGCGCCGAGGAACCGCGCGTGGGCAGGGCTCCTCTTTTTTACTGATAAAAAACCGCGCCACAATCATTCGCGATTTTACATCTGGTCACGCCTTTATTTGTCCTTAAACTCGTCCAGATGTTTAATCTGCCGACCGCGCTCATTAAAGTTTTCCGGGCGCAACCAGGCGCGCAGCGCTTTGGCGTGATGCGGCCACTCGGCTTCGACAATCGAATACCAGTTCACATTACTGTTTCGCCCTTTTCGCACCTGGCATTCCCGGAATGTCCCTTCATAAATAAAGCCGAGACGTTGAGCAGCCTGAATGGCAGGCGTATTCAGCTCATCGGTTTTCCATTCGCAGCGCCGGTATTTTAATTCTTCGAAAACATACGCCAGTAATAAACAGATGGCCTCCGTACCGTAATGGGTTCTTTTCATGGAAGGCGACCAGTTCACATTACCGATTTCAATCACGCCGTGCGTTTTATCGACATTCATCAGGCACAGTGTGCCGGTGGGCTGGCCGCTAATATTTTCCAGCACGGTGAAATACCAGGCGTCCGGCGCGGCTTCCAGACGGCGCAGATAATATTCGGTCGCGGTCAGCGTCGGCGGGCGCTCGTCGGCGAGATAAGTCCAGTCGCGCGTGTCGTCAATGCTGTGCCAGGCGTGGTGCAGCGCCAGCGCGTGGCGCACGCTGACCGGCTCAAGGTGACAAAAATGCCCGGCGAACATTTTCTTTTGCGGTAGCTCACGCGGTTTCCACTCCGCCACGGGCTGGCCAACATACTGACCGAAGCTGTTTAGCTCTTTCATGGTGCCTCCTTAAAACCCGGAAGGGGACGTTCTGGAACGCTCGCGGGGTGAAAGGGATACTTTGACTATCGGTCAAAAAGCTAAGGTTTTTATCTTTTTATTTTAAATTATGGCGTCGTTCGCATATTTCAGCCGGATGGATAAAGTTTGCGCAGGTTATTCCGATAACAGCTTCACACGAGCGCCTTGTTCAGGGGATAGTTAACGATGATTAAAAATATAAAAGTGGTTAGCGGGATTATTATTATCCTGTTGACCTTTACGGTGTTGCAAATGGTCACCGGCAGCCTTTTTTATTCGGCAGTCAATAATGACAGAAATAATTTCCAGAATGCGAATTTACTTAATTTTCAGCAGGAGCAGCTTGGCGACAGTTTTCAGACGCTAGTGAAAACTCGCGTGACGGTGAACCGCGTTGCGATCCGTTTTCTGAAAAATCAGCGCGATCCGGCGTCGCTTGCGGCAATCAACAAACTGCTGGCGACCGCCTCGACCTCGCTTGGCAAAGCGGAAAAACATTTCGCACTCTACAAAGGCTCGCCGCGTCTGAACGGGCAGGATGAAGCGACGGCCAGCAAAATAACTGAAAAATACCAGGCGCTGCATGACACGCTTCAGGCGTCCATTGGTTATCTTAGCGCGAATAACTATGAGGCTTACGGCAATCTCGACGCCCAGAAAGCGCAGGACGAGATGGAGGAGATCTACACCACCTGGCGCGCGCAGAACACCACGCTGCTGCAGGCCGCCGCCCAGGAGAACCAGCAGAGCTTTACCGGCATGCTCTGGACGCTTGGCGTTATCGCGGTGATTGTCGTACTGGCCATCGCCACTATCTGGCAGGGCTTACGTCATCTGCTGCTGGGGCCATTGCGTGACGCGATGGAGCATATCCGCGCTATCGCTGGCGGTGATTTAACGCGCCAGATCGCGGTAGAAGGGCGTAACGAGATGGGGCAGCTTGCCGCGTCGCTTCTGGCGATGCAACAGGCGCTGGCGGGCACCGTCACGGCGGTACGCGACAGCACGGAATCCATTTACACCGGCGCGGGGGAAATCTCCGCAGGCAGCAACGATCTCTCCGCGCGCACCGAGCAGCAGGCCGCGTCGCTGGAAGAGACCGCCGCCAGCATGGAGCAGTTGACCGCGACAGTGAAACAGAACAGCGATAACGCGCGTCAGGCGTCGCAACTGGCGAAAAACGCCTCGGAGACCGCCGATAAAGGCGGGCGCGTGGTGGAGAACGTGGTGCAGACCATGAAGTCCATCGCCGAAAGTTCGCAGCAGATTGCGCATATCACAAGCGTTATCGACAGCATCGCCTTCCAGACCAACATTCTCGCGCTTAACGCCGCGGTAGAAGCGGCGCGCGCCGGCGAGCAGGGCCGCGGCTTCGCGGTGGTTGCGGGTGAAGTGCGCACGCTTGCCAGCCGTAGCGCCAACGCGGCGAAAGAGATCAAAGCGCTTATCGAAAATTCAGTAAACCGCGTCGATACCGGCTCTGGCCAGGTACAGGAAGCGGGCGATACTATGAAAGAGATCGTGCAGGCGGTCACTCGCGTGACCGATATTATGGGCGAAATCGCCTCGGCGTCCGATGAGCAGAGCCGCGGTATTGAGCAGGTGAGCCTTGCGGTGTCGCAGATGGACAGCGTTACGCAGCAGAACGCCGCGCTGGTGCAGGAATCCGCGGCAGCGGCCGCTGCGCTGGAAGATCAGGCAGAGCAACTGCGCCAGGCCGTGGCAGCCTTTAAGGTCTCCCGCGGCGTCGTCAGTGCATCAGCACGTACCGGTGCCGCGCCGCTTGCCCGCGTCGAGCCGGTAAAACCCGCGCTGGCAGCGCCTGCGGGCGGCGATAACTGGGAAACGTTCTGATCTCTGCCTGTTAGCGAAATAAAAAAGCGTGGCGAGCCACGCTTTTTTTATGCCTTCTGTTTATCGCTTCAGCTGACGGACACTTTGAAAAAGCTGCTTTTGACATTGCTGTTGAACCAGCTCTCTTTCTCGTTGCTCATCAGAAACGTTTGCCAGGTTTTCGCCGGTACGCCGAGAAACTGCTCCACGCGCCCGTTGGCGTACTCAATCTCCATAATCGAACAGGTTGGATCGTAGCCTGCACTTTTAAACGTTCTCGACTGGACAGGATGTCGTTTCATTTCAGCCCCTTGATTTGAAAACCACTGAGCGTTATCGGCATTTAACCCGCTGCGCTTGACTACCAGAACTGGCGGGGCGGGCGGGAAAGTGAAGAATATATTCTTGTTGCGCGACCTGATTAATCTATGTATTTTTATTCACATTCAGTGCATAAAAATGAGGGTTGCGATCATGGTGAAATCTTTACTCAAGGCCGGTTTATTAATGGCAGCCCTCGCGGGCAGCGCGTTTGCGGCGCAGGAAACCTATGTCGTCGGCGCGGGCGGCACCTATCGTCCGTTTGAATTCGAAAATAGCCAGAAACAGCTGGAAGGCTTCGATATCGACATCATTAAAGCCATTGCCAAAGCCGAAAACTTCAACGTGAAGCTGGTGAACACGCCGTGGGAAGGGATTTTCGCGACGCTCGGTTCCGGCGATCGCGACATTATCATCTCCGGCATTACCATCACCGATAAGCGTAAGCAGATGGTCGATTTCTCAGCCCCTTATTTCCCGGCGGAACAATCCATCGTCGTTGCGGCAGATTCAAAAGTGGATTCACTGGCTGCGCTGAAAAATGAAAAAGTCGGCGTGGTGAACTCCAGCACCGGGGATATCGTGGTCTCTGATGTGCTTGGCAAAAACAACACGGCGATTAAGCGCTTCGACAACACGCCGCTGATGCTTCAGGAGCTGTTTGAAGATGGCGTCAGCGCCGCTGTGGGCGACGTGGGCGTGGTGAAGTACTACATCAAACAGCACCCGGAGAAACAGTTCAAACTGGTGCCGGATGCCAAATTTGAACGCCAGTATTTCGGGATCGCGATGGCGAAAGGCAACGACGAACTGCGCAATAAAATCAACGCGGGCCTCGCGAAAATCGTCACGGACGGCACTTACGCGAAAATCTACAAAGCCTGGTTTGACGACAACGTGCCGACGCTGCCTGCGCAGTAATCGCGCGCTTTCGCTTCCTGTTATTTAGCGGCTGACCGTCTCTGCGGCAGCCGCCTCTTTTTCGGAAATGGACATGTCAGGATTTCATTGGGAGATAATCCAGGAGTATGGCCCGCTGTTTATGCAGGGCGCCTGGATGACCATCAAATGCACCATAATTTGCGTGATCCTCGGCACGCTGTGGGGCTTAACGCTCGGGCTGGGGCGCATGGCGCACGCGGAGCACGGACCGTGGAAATATGTGCTGCGCTACCTGGTGCAGTTCCCGGTGCGCTTTTATGTCAGCGCGTTTCGCGGCACGCCGCTGTTTGTACAGATAATGGTGGTGCACTTCGCGCTGGTGCCGCTTTTTATTAACCCGCGCGACGGCTGGCTGGTGGAAAGCGGCCTGATGAGCAGCGAATTCGCCCGTATGCTGCGCTCCGATTACGGCGCGTTTCTCTCCTGTATCGTGGCGATCACCCTTAACGCGGGCGCGTATGTTTCCGAAATTTTCCGTGCGGGTATTCAGTCTATCGACCGCGGGCAGATGGAAGCGTCGCGCGCGCTCGGCATGCCGTGGTGGAAAACCATGCGCAAAGTCATTCTGCCGCAGGCGTTTCGCCGCATCCTGCCGCCGCTTGGCAACAATGCGATCGCCATTGTGAAAGATTCATCGCTCGCGTCTGCCATCGGTCTTGCGGATCTGGCTTACGCGGCGCGTACCGTCTCCGGCGCTTACGCCACATACTGGGAGCCCTACCTGACCATTTCACTGGTCTACTGGGTGATTACCTTCCTGCTATCGCAACTGGTGGCGCGGCTGGAAAAGAGGTTTGGCAAAAGTGATTCACGTTAAAAATCTGCATAAGCATTTCGGCGCAAGCCACGTTCTGCGCGGTATTCACTGCGACATCAAGCCGGAAGAAGTGGTCTGCGTGATTGGCCCTTCCGGCTCCGGAAAAAGCACTTTTTTACGCTGCCTGAACGCGCTGGAGACGGCAGAAGAGGGCGAAATTCTCGTGAACGGTTTTGCGGTGCATGACCGCAACGCCGATATAAACCAGCTGCGCGCAGGCGTCGGGATGGTGTTCCAGCGCTTTAATTTGTTCCCGCATATGACGGTGCTGGAAAATCTTATTATGGCCCCGATGAGCGTGAAGGGCATGAAACGCGCGCAGGCGGTGACGCTCGCCGAAGGGCTGCTCGCCAAAGTCGGGCTTAGCGATAAGCGCGACGCGTGGCCTTCGAGCCTCTCCGGTGGCCAGCAGCAGCGTGTGGCGATTGCCCGTGCGCTGGCGATGAACCCGTCGGTTATGCTGTTTGATGAACCGACCTCCGCGCTGGATCCGGAGCTGGTGGGCGAAGTGCTGGCGGTAATGAAAAATCTTGCCGAAGAGGGCATGACGATGGTTATCGTCACCCACGAAATGGGATTTGCGCGTGAAGTCGCCGACCGGGTAATTTTTATCGACAGCGGCGTGATTCAGGAAGAAGGCCCGCCCGCGCAGCTTTTTACCGCCCCGCAAAACCCACGCACCGCGGCTTTTCTTAGCAAAGTCCTCTGATGGCGGGCGCAGGCGGAAAAATTTACCGCCTGCGCCTCATGCCCGCGCTTCCTCGGCTGGCCCAGGATGATCTACCATTACTGCCATTCGTTCTGAACAGCCATATGGATATCTCATGTTAAAGCGTCGCTATGTCGCCCTGTTGCCGCTGATGATGGCGCTTGCCGCCTGCAGCAGCAAGCCGAAGTCTCAATCTGCAACCACTCAGACCGCAGGCGCAAGCCAGGGCGGCTTCCTGCTCCAGCCGCAGCACGATATGTTGCTGCCAACCGGCGATTTCACCGGCAACCCGGCGGCGGAAAATTTCATCAACATGATGGTCAGCAAGCACGGGTTTAACCGCCAGCAGCTCCAGGAAGTGTTTTCACAGACCAAAAGGCTCGATTACGTGCTGCGTCTGATGGACCGCCAGGCGCCGACCACCCAGCCTGCGCCGGGGCCAAACGGTGCCTGGCTGCGCTATCGCAATAAATTCATTACGCCGGACAACGTGCAAAACGGTGTGGCGTTCTGGAACCAGTATCAGGATGCGCTTAACCGCGCCTGGCAGGTTTACGGCGTGCCGCCGGAAATCGTCGTCGGGATCATCGGCGTGGAGACGCGCTGGGGCCGCGTGATGGGCAAAACCCGTATTATCGACGCGCTGGCGACGCTCGCCTTTAACTACCCGCGCCGCGCTGACTATTTTGCCGGTGAGCTTGAAACTTTCCTGCTGATGTCGCGCGATGAAGGCGACGATCCGCTGGCGCTGAAAGGCTCGTTTGCGGGCGCGATGGGCTACGGCCAGTTTATGCCGTCCTCTTATAAAGAATATGCAGTCGACTTTAACGGCGACGGGCATATCAACCTGTGGGACCCGGAAGACGCTATCGGTAGCGTCGCGCACTACTTCCAGCAGCACGGCTGGGTGAAGGGCGATTTGGTGGCGGTGCCCGCCAACGGCCAGGCGCCGCAGCTTGAGAATGGCTTTAAAACCAAATACAGCGTCGGCCAGCTGGCGGCGGCAGGCTTAACGCCGCAGCAGCCGCTTGGCGATCACACCGAAGCAAGCCTCCTGCGTCTTGATATCGGCAGCGGCTATCAGTACTGGTACGGTCTGCCTAACTTCTACGCCATTACGCGCTATAACCATAGTACGCACTATGCGATGGCGGTCTGGCAGCTCGGCCAGGCGGTGGCGCTCGCCCGGGTACAGTAAGACGTTTCCCCGTCTGTGCAGGCGGGGAAATAAACACGACCTCAAACCTTGAATTCGCCTCGTAAAACCCGATGTAACTGCCTGCAACGCTGAAAAATCGCTGTGGGATGCCTGGGGTTACGTTTACAATCGGAGCCGTCATGACAGATAACGAATTAATGCAGTTAAGTCAGCAGCTTGGCGCTGCGCTGAAGGCGCAGGGCGCGACCGTGACGACGGCGGAATCCTGCACCGGCGGCTGGGTGGCGAAAGTCATTACCGATATCGCCGGTAGTTCCGCCTGGTTTGAACGCGGCTTCGTGACCTACAGTAATGAGGCTAAAGAACAACTTATCGGCGTTGATGGCGCTACGCTCGCGGCGCACGGCGCGGTCAGCGAGCCGGTTGTCAGGCAAATGGCGCAGGGCGCGCTGAATGCCGCAGCGGCCTCTTATGCTGTTTCTGTGAGCGGTATTGCTGGGCCCGATGGCGGCAGCCCTGACAAGCCCGTCGGCACCGTCTGGTTTGGCTTTGCCGACAACCAGGGAAGGGTGGAGGCACACGTGCAACGCTTTGATGGTAATCGGGATTCCGTACGCCGCCAGGCGACCGCGTTTGCGCTGCAAACCTTGTGGCAACATTTTATACAAAAGACTTGATACTGTATGCTCATACAGTATAATTGCACCAACGAAACAAATTCGCAGCGTGGCGCAATTGGGCTCACCCTGCATGACAGGAGTAAAAATGGCTATCGACGAAAACAAGCAGAAGGCGTTGGCGGCAGCACTCGGCCAGATTGAGAAGCAATTCGGCAAAGGCTCCATCATGCGTTTGGGTGAAGATCGCACCATGGATGTGGAAACGATCTCCACCGGCTCTCTCTCCCTGGACATCGCGCTGGGAGCGGGCGGTCTGCCGATGGGGCGTATCGTGGAAATTTACGGCCCGGAATCTTCAGGTAAAACCACGCTGACGCTGCAGGTGATTGCCGCAGCACAGCGCGCGGGTAAAACCTGTGCGTTTATCGACGCAGAGCACGCGCTCGATCCCGTCTATGCCCGTAAGCTCGGCGTAGATATCGATAACCTGCTCTGCTCTCAGCCGGACACCGGTGAGCAGGCGCTGGAAATCTGTGACGCGCTGGCGCGCTCCGGCGCGGTAGACGTGCTGGTGGTCGACTCCGTTGCGGCCCTGACGCCGAAAGCGGAAATCGAAGGGGAAATCGGTGACTCTCACATGGGCCTCGCGGCACGTATGATGAGCCAGGCGATGCGTAAGCTTGCTGGTAACCTGAAAAACTCTAATACCCTGCTTATCTTCATCAACCAGATCCGTATGAAGATTGGCGTGATGTTTGGTAACCCGGAAACCACGACCGGTGGTAACGCGCTGAAATTCTACGCCTCTGTGCGTCTCGACATCCGCCGTATCGGCGCGGTGAAAGAGGGCGAAGAAGTGGTAGGTAGCGAAACCCGCGTGAAAGTGGTGAAAAACAAAGTCGCTGCGCCGTTTAAACAGGCTGAGTTCCAGATCCTCTACGGTGAAGGTATCAACTTCTACGGCGAGCTGGTTGACCTTGGCGTGAAGCACAAGCTGATTGAAAAAGCGGGCGCCTGGTACAGCTACAACGGCGAGAAGATCGGCCAGGGTAAAGCGAACGCGACCAACTTCCTCAAAGAGAACAAGCCGATGGCTGACGAAATTGAGAAGAAGCTGCGCGACATGCTGCTCAACAATCAGGACTCTACGCCTGACTTCACCGTCGATGATAACGACGGCGGCGTTGAAGAAACCAACGAAGAGTTTTAATCTCAAGGGCTGCTGATGCAGCCCTTACTTTTTTCTGTCTCCTCAACTTCGCCACTGTTATTCACGCCTATGACTGACGCTACTCCCCGCCGCTCCGCTTACTCCCGCCTTCTTGACCGCGCCATGCGAATACTCGCGATGCGCGACCACAGCGAGCAAGAGCTCAGGCGCAAGCTTGGTGCCGTGTTGCCGGGCAAAAATGAAGATGAGCAGGCGCAGGCGACGCCGGAAGATATCGAGAAAGTGATTGCGTGGTGCCACGAGCAGCATTATCTCGACGATGCGCGTTTCGCCGAGCGCTATATCGCCAGCCGTGGCCGCAAAGGCTACGGGCCGCAACGCATTCGTCAGGAGCTGCAGCAGAAGGGTATTTCCCGAACCGCGTGCGACAGCGCCTTCGCTGACTGCGAGGTGGACTGGGAGGAACAGGCCCGCGATCAGGCCGAGCGCAAATTCGGCGCGCCGCTGCCGCGCGCCTTTCCCGAAAAAGCCAAAGTCCAGCGCTTTTTACTGTATCGCGGCTATTACATGGAAGATATCCAGGCGATCTATCGAAATTTTGAGTGATGACCCCATGCGGGGTTTTACTTCCCTGTAAAGAAAACTTATCTTATTCCCACTTTTTTCCGTTTAGCCTGGTCTGGCGGCAGCGTGCTGCGCCATTCGGGTGACACATTTCGTTAGCTTGATTTCAGGATAATTATGAGCAAGAGCACCGCTGAGATCCGTCAGGCGTTTCTCGACTTTTTCCATAGCAAGGGACACCAGGTAGTCGCCAGTAGCTCTCTGGTCCCGAATAATGACCCGACTTTGCTGTTTACCAACGCCGGGATGAACCAGTTCAAGGACGTGTTCCTTGGTCTCGACAAGCGTAATTATTCCCGCGCGACGACGGCGCAGCGCTGCGTGCGCGCTGGTGGTAAGCACAACGACCTGGAAAACGTCGGTTACACCGCCCGCCACCACACCTTCTTCGAAATGCTGGGCAACTTCAGCTTCGGTGACTACTTCAAACATGACGCTATCCAGTACGCCTGGGAGCTACTGACCGGCGCGCAGTGGTTTAACCTGCCGAAAGATCGCCTGTGGGTAACCGTCTACGAAACCGATGACGAAGCTTACGAAATCTGGGAAAAAGAAGTCGGGATCCCGCGCGAACGCATCATCCGCATCGGTGATAACAAAGGCGCGCCTTACGCGTCTGACAACTTCTGGCAGATGGGCGATACCGGTCCGTGCGGCCCGTGCACCGAGATTTTCTACGATCATGGCGACCACATCTGGGGCGGGCCTCCGGGCAGCCCGGAAGAAGATGGCGATCGTTATATTGAGATCTGGAACATCGTGTTTATGCAGTTTAACCGTCAGGCTGACGGCACCATGGAACCGCTGCCGAAGCCGTCCGTGGATACCGGGATGGGCCTTGAGCGTATCGCCGCGGTGCTGCAACACGTTAACTCCAACTATGAAATCGATCTGTTCCAGAAGCTTATCAAGGCAGTGGCGAACGTCACCGGTGCCACCGATCTGAGCAACAAATCGCTGCGTGTTATCGCCGACCATATCCGTTCCTGTGCATTCCTGATTGCAGATGGCGTTATTCCGTCTAACGAAAACCGCGGCTATGTGCTGCGCCGCATCATTCGCCGCGCGATTCGTCACGGCAATATGCTGGGCGCGAAAGACACCTTCTTCTACAAGCTGGTGGGGCCGCTGGTGGACGTCATGGGCGCGGCGGGCGAAGAGCTGAAACGCCAGCAGGCGCAGGTGGAACAGGTTCTCAAAACCGAAGAAGAGCAGTTTGCCCGCACGCTGGAGCGTGGTCTGGCGCTGCTGGATGAAGAACTTTCTAAGCTTACCGGCGACACGCTCGATGGCGAAACGGCTTTCCGTCTGTATGACACCTATGGCTTCCCGGTCGACCTGACCGCGGATGTCTGCCGCGAGCGCAACATTAAAGTTGACGAAGCGGGCTTTGAGGCCGCCATGGAAGAGCAGCGTCGTCGCGCGCGCGAATCCAGCGGTTTCGGCGCGGATTACAACGCGATGATCCGCGTTGACGGCGCGTCAGAATTCAAAGGCTACGATCATACCGAACTGACTGCGAAAGTCACCGCGCTGTTTGTCGACGGCAAATCCGTTGAGCAAGTCACTGCGGGCCAGCAGGCTGTCGTCGTGCTGGATGAAACGCCTTTCTATGCGGAGTCCGGCGGTCAGGTGGGCGATAAAGGCGAGCTGAAAGGCAACGGCTTTACATTCACCGTTAACGATACCCAGAAATATGGTCAGGCGATTGGTCATATTGGCGAGCTGGCCAGCGGCGTTCTGAAAGTGGGCGAGGGCGTTAAAGCGGAAGTGGACCATGCGCGACGCGACCGTATCCGTCTCAACCACTCGGCGACGCACCTGATGCACGCCGCGCTGCGCCAGGTGCTTGGCACTCATGTCGCGCAGAAAGGTTCTCTGGTCAACGACAAAGGCCTGCGTTTCGATTTCTCCCATTTCGAAGCGATGAAGCCGGAAGAGATCCGCAAGGTGGAAGATCTGGTCAACGCCCAGATCCGCCGTAACCTGCCGATTGAAACCAATGTTATGGATCTGGAAGCGGCGAAAGCCAAAGGGGCGATGGCGCTGTTCGGCGAGAAATATGAAGACCGCGTACGCGTACTGAGCATGGGCGATTTCTCCACCGAGCTGTGCGGCGGTATCCACGCGTCGCGCACTGGCGATATCGGCCTGTTCCGTATCGTTTCTGAATCAGGCACTGCCGCAGGCGTGCGCCGTATTGAAGCGGTAACCGGCGAAGGCGCGCTATCTCTGGTTCATGCCCAGAACGACCGCCTGAACGAGCTGTCTCATCTGCTTAAAAGCGACAGCCAGACGCTGAACGATAAAGTTCGCGCGATGGTTGAGCGCACCCGTCAGCTGGAAAAAGAGCTGCAGCAGCTCAAAGAACAGCAGGCGGCGCAGGAAAGCGCTAACCTCAGCAGCAAAGCCGTGGACATTAATGGCGTGAAACTGCTGGTGAGCGAGCTTGCAGGCGTCGAGCCGAAAATGCTGCGCACGATGGTTGACGATCTGAAAAATCAGCTTGGTTCTTCGGTTATCGTGCTGGCGACCGTCGCGGAGGGGAAAGTCTCTCTGATCGCGGGCGTGTCAAAAGATGTGACGGATCGCGTCAAAGCTGGCGAGCTGGTGGGCATGATCGCTCAGCAGGTCGGCGGTAAAGGCGGTGGCCGCCCGGATATGGCGCAGGCAGGCGGCACCGATGCCGCGGCGCTGCCCGCAGCGCTTGGCAGCGTTGAAAGCTGGGTAACCGCGAAGCTGTAAAACCAAAACGGCAGTAAAGACGCCATAACGCATTGTTGTTATGGCGTCTTTATCTGTGCCCGAACTATAACGATAAAGTCGGGTTGATTTTTTCTGGATCGGCTAAACTTAGGTTTAACAGAATGTAATGCCGTGACTGCTTACACCTCAGGTGTTTGTCATCGCTTACTTTTTGGCGTTATATGATGGATAATGCCGGGATACAGAGAGACCCGACTCTTTTAATCTTTCAAGGAGCAAAGAATGCTGATTCTGACTCGTCGAGTTGGTGAAACCCTCATGATTGGGGATGAGGTGACCGTGACAGTTCTTGGGGTAAAAGGCAACCAGGTACGTATTGGCGTTAACGCCCCCAAAGAGGTATCTGTACACCGTGAAGAGATCTACCAGCGTATCCAGGCTGAAAAATCGCAACAGTCCAGTTACTGAGTTGTCGCGTCTCGCTCATACCGGCGAGGCGCATCCCCCTTTTGGTTTCTTCCTCGCTTCTTCCTGTTTCTCCGTCTTCTGACGCGCTTTTCCGTTTCCCTTTTCCTCATTTGATACGCCCCTGTTGCAGCGCATTTGCGTTGATAAAACAGCCTTTTTGTTGGCAAAGCAGGCGGATTGGGCGGTAATTGTGCAAACGATACAGAGTCGGGAAAAATTGTTTGACTTATAAGTCCCAGAAAGTAATATGTGCGCCACGCAGCGACGATGAGACGAAACAAGCTCTTCGAAGCACTCGTAAGAGGCGTGTGGTGAGGTGGCCGAGAGGCTGAAGGCGCTCCCCTGCTAAGGGAGTATGCGGTCAAAAGCTGCATCGGGGGTTCGAATCCCCCCCTCACCGCCATTTTGCATCCGTAGCTCAGCTGGATAGAGTACTCGGCTACGAACCGAGCGGTCGGAGG
>OGSG01000066.1_pt1 | contig 68075 bp, 62 predicted proteins | sample 1573841 | NCBI WGS metagenome assembly OGSG01 (sample SAMN03295849, study PRJEB24534) | human gut metagenome | isolation source: fecal sample 2 from infant 7 | host: Homo sapiens | place: USA: Pittsburgh, PA | collected 2014-07
ACCCTTACCTGGAAGAACGCGACGTTAAGCGCGTGGGCTACCTGGTGGTGTCGACCGACCGTGGTCTGTGTGGCGGCTTGAACATTAACCTGTTCAAAAAACTGCTGGCGGATATGAAAGCATGGTCTGAAAAAGGCGTTCAGTGCGATATCGCAATGATCGGCTCTAAAGGCGTCTCTTTCTTTAACTCCGTTGGTGGCAACATTGTCGCTCAGGTGACCGGTATGGGTGATAACCCGTCCCTGTCCGAACTGATCGGCCCGGTTAAAGTGATGTTGCAGGCCTATGATGAAGGCCGTCTGGACAGACTGTACGTTGTCAGCAACAAATTCATTAACACCATGTCTCAGGTTCCAACGCTCACTCAGATGCTGCCGTTACCGGCATCAGAAGATGACGAGCTGAAGCAAAAAGCCTGGGATTACCTGTATGAACCCGATCCGAAACCGCTGCTGGATACCCTGCTGCGTCGTTACGTTGAATCTCAGGTTTATCAGGGCGTTGTAGAAAACCTGGCCAGCGAGCAGGCCGCACGAATGGTGGCGATGAAAGCCGCGACCGATAATGGCGGCAGCCTGATTAAAGAGCTGCAGTTGGTTTACAACAAAGCTCGTCAGGCCAGCATTACTCAGGAACTCACCGAGATCGTCTCGGGGGCCGCCGCGGTTTAACCAGGTTATTTCGTAGAGGATTCAAGATGGCTACTGGAAAGATTGTCCAGGTAATCGGCGCCGTGGTGGACGTCGAGTTCCCTCAGGACGCCGTACCACGCGTGTACGACGCGCTTGAGGTACAGAATGGTAACGAGAGCCTGGTGCTGGAAGTTCAGCAGCAGCTCGGCGGCGGTATCGTGCGTACCATCGCGATGGGTTCTTCCGACGGTCTGCGTCGTGGTCTGGAAGTAAAAGACCTTGAGCACCCGATCGAAGTCCCGGTAGGTAAAGCAACACTGGGTCGTATCATGAACGTATTGGGTCAGCCAATCGACATGAAAGGCGACATCGGTGAAGAAGAGCGTTGGGCTATCCACCGCGCGGCACCTTCCTACGAAGAGCTGTCCAGCTCTCAGGAACTGCTGGAAACCGGTATCAAAGTTATCGACCTGATGTGTCCGTTTGCGAAGGGCGGTAAAGTTGGTCTGTTCGGTGGTGCGGGTGTAGGTAAAACCGTAAACATGATGGAGCTGATCCGTAACATCGCGATCGAGCACTCCGGTTACTCCGTATTTGCGGGCGTAGGTGAACGTACTCGTGAGGGTAACGACTTCTACCACGAAATGACCGACTCCAACGTTCTGGACAAAGTATCCCTGGTTTACGGCCAGATGAACGAGCCACCTGGAAACCGTCTGCGCGTTGCGCTGACCGGCCTGACGATGGCTGAGAAGTTCCGTGACGAAGGCCGTGACGTTCTGCTGTTCGTTGATAACATCTATCGTTACACCCTGGCCGGTACTGAAGTATCTGCACTGCTGGGTCGTATGCCTTCAGCGGTAGGTTATCAGCCAACACTGGCGGAAGAGATGGGTGTTCTTCAGGAACGTATCACCTCTACCAAAACCGGTTCTATCACCTCCGTTCAGGCGGTATACGTACCTGCGGATGACTTGACTGACCCATCTCCAGCCACCACCTTTGCGCACTTAGATGCAACCGTGGTACTGAGCCGTCAGATCGCGTCTCTGGGTATCTACCCAGCCGTTGACCCGCTGGACTCCACCAGCCGTCAGCTGGATCCACTGGTTGTTGGTCAGGAACACTACGACACCGCGCGTGGCGTACAGTCCCTGCTGCAGCGTTACCAGGAACTGAAAGACATCATCGCCATCCTGGGTATGGATGAACTGTCTGAAGAAGACAAACTGGTGGTAGCACGTGCGCGTAAGATCCAGCGCTTCCTGTCCCAGCCGTTCTTCGTTGCGGAAGTATTCACCGGTTCTCCGGGTAAATACGTTTCCCTGAAAGACACCATCCGTGGCTTTAAAGGCATCATGGAAGGCGAATACGATCACCTGCCAGAGCAGGCGTTCTACATGGTTGGTTCCATCGAAGAAGCTGTGGAAAAAGCCAAAAAACTTTAACGCCTTAATCGGAGGGTGATATGGCAATGACTTACCACCTGGACGTCGTCAGCGCAGAGCAACAAATGTTCTCTGGTCTGGTCGAGAAAATCCAGGTAACGGGTAGTGAAGGTGAACTGGGTATCTTCCCGGGTCACGCACCGCTGCTCACCGCCATTAAGCCTGGTATGATCCGCATCGTTAAACAGTTCGGTCACGAAGAGTTTATCTATCTGTCCGGCGGCATTCTTGAAGTGCAGCCTGGCAGTGTGACCGTTCTGGCCGATACCGCTATTCGTGGCCAGGATCTCGACGAAGCGCGAGCCCTGGAGTCGAAGCGTAAGGCTGAAGAGCACATTAGCAGCTCTCATGGCGACGTGGATTACGCTCAGGCGTCTGCGGAGCTGGCCAAAGCGATCGCGAAACTGCGCGTTATCGAGTTGACCAAAAAAGCGATGTAACACCGGCTTGAAAAGCACAAAAGCCAGTCTGGATACCAGGCTGGCTTTTTTTTTCGGCCTTAATTCATGATGAAAAAGATGTAGAATTTTAAGCATCAAACGTTTTTACTTCTCACTCAAACAACCGTCAGGATGCGTATGTCAAACAGTGCGATGAGCGTGGTGATCCTTGCCGCAGGCAAAGGGACCCGCATGTATTCCGACCTGCCTAAAGTGCTTCACACGCTTGCTGGAAAGCCAATGGTGCAGCACGTCATTGATGCAGCGAATGAATTGGGCGCCAGTCAGGTCCACCTGGTCTACGGCCACGGCGGCGATCTGCTTAAAAAGACGCTGAGCGACGACAAGCTCAACTGGGTGCTTCAGGCCGAGCAGTTGGGTACAGGCCATGCCATGCAGCAGGCAGCGCCCTTCTTTGCGGATGACGAAGACATTTTGATGCTCTACGGCGATGTCCCGCTGATCTCCGTTGAAACGCTGACTCGCCTGCGTGAAGCCAAACCGCAGGGCGGCATCGGTTTATTAACCGTCGTGCTGGACGATCCAACCGGTTATGGCCGTATCACCCGTGAAAACGGCAACGTTACGGGTATTGTTGAGCATAAAGATGCCAGCGAGGCGCAGCGTCAGATTCAGGAGATCAACACCGGTATCCTGATTGCCAATGGTGCGGATATGAAGCGCTGGCTGTCGAAGCTCAATAACAATAACGCCCAGGGTGAATACTACATCACCGACATTATTGCGATGGCATACCTGGAAGGGCGCGAGATTGCGGCGGTCCATCCGGCGCGCATCAGCGAAACCGAAGGGGTGAACAACCGTCTTCAACTCTCCCGTCTTGAGCGCGTTTATCAGTCCGAACAGGCCGAGAAACTCCTTCTGGCTGGCGTGATGCTGCGCGATCCGGCGCGTTTCGATCTGCGTGGAACGTTAGCGCACGGGCGCGACGTTGAAATTGATACTAACGTCATCCTCGAGGGTAACGTGACGCTGGGCAACCGCGTCAAAATTGGCGCTGGCTGCTTGATCAAAAACAGCGTCATTGGTGACGACTGTGAAATCAGCCCGTACAGCGTGGTGGAAAATGCCCGTCTGGATGTGGCCTGTACCATCGGCCCGTTTGCGCGTTTGCGCCCGGGCGCTGAGCTGCTGGAAGGCGCTCACGTGGGCAACTTCGTTGAGATGAAAAAAGCGCGTCTGGGTAAAGGCTCAAAAGCCGGTCATTTGACCTATCTGGGCGACGCGGAAATTGGTGACAACGTCAACATTGGCGCAGGCACAATCACCTGTAACTATGACGGCGCCAATAAGTTTAAAACCATCATCGGTGATGATGTGTTTGTCGGTTCCGACACCCAGCTGGTGGCGCCTGTTACCGTGGGTAACGGCGTAACGATTGCCGCCGGGACAACCGTTACGCGCGATATCGCCGATAACGAACTGGTATTAAGCCGTGTGCCGCAGGTGCACAAGCAGGGCTGGAAACGTCCTGTGAAGAAGAAGTAACACCAAGGCGGGTGGCGCTACGCTTACCCGCCCTACGATTGAGTAGGCCTGATAAGGCGTAGCCGTCATCAGGCAAACCCGGGTGAGGAGATAAACATATATCTCCCCCCACAAGCAGTACCCATAAAAATAACCCCACTCTCTACAAGGCTCGGGGCGCCCGGAAAGGGCAAATACAGGTCAGCGACAACGCAGGCATTAGGCCTAAATTCGGAATCTAAAATTATGTGTGGAATTGTTGGCGCAGTTGCGCAGCGTGATATTGCTGAAATCCTTCTCGAAGGTTTACGTCGTCTGGAATACCGTGGTTACGACTCTGCCGGTCTGGCTGTCGTCGATGCAGAAGGTCATATGACCCGTCTGCGCCGTCTCGGTAAAGTGCAGATGCTGGCCCAGGCCGCGGAAGAACATCCGCTGCACGGGGGAACCGGTATTGCGCACACCCGCTGGGCGACGCACGGCGAACCGTCTGAAGGCAACGCGCACCCGCATGTGTCTGAACACATCGTGGTCGTGCACAATGGCATTATCGAAAACCACGAACCGCTGCGTGAAGCACTGAAAGCGCGCGGCTACACCTTCGTCTCTGAAACTGACACCGAAGTGATTGCTCACCTGGTGCACTGGGAACTTGAGCAGGGCGGTACGCTGCGTGATGCGGTGCTGCGCGCTATTCCTCAGCTACGCGGTGCGTACGGTACGGTGATCATGGATTCCCGCGACCCGTCCACGCTGCTGGCCGCGCGTTCCGGTAGCCCGATGGTTATCGGCCTGGGCATGGGTGAAAACTTTATCGCTTCCGATCAGCTGGCACTGCTGCCGGTAACGCGTCGCTTTATCTTCCTCGAAGAGGGGGATATCGCCGAAGTGACTCGCCGCAGCGTAACCGTGTTCGATACCAAAGGCGAGCAGGTGAAACGTCAGGAGATCGAATCGAATCTGCAGTACGACGCGGGCGACAAAGGCGCTTACCGTCACTACATGCAGAAAGAGATTTACGAGCAGCCAAACGCCATCAAAAACACCCTGACCGGGCGCATCAGCCATGGTGAAGTGGATCTGAGCGAGCTGGGCGTTAACGCGAACGAACTGCTCAGCAAGGTTGAGCATATTCAGATCGTGGCCTGCGGCACCTCCTACAACTCCGGTATGGTCTCTCGCTACTGGTTTGAATCTCTGGCGGGCGTGCCGTGCGACGTAGAAATTGCGTCTGAGTTCCGCTATCGCAAATCTGCCGTGCGTCGTAACAGCCTGATGATCACCCTTTCCCAGTCAGGTGAAACGGCAGATACCCTGGCGGCGCTGCGTCTCTCTAAAGAGCTGGGTTATCTGGGTTCTCTGGCCATCTGTAACGTCCCGGGCTCATCGCTGGTGCGTGAATCCGATCTGGCGCTGATGACCAAAGCGGGTACCGAAATCGGCGTGGCCTCCACCAAGGCGTTTACCACTCAGCTGACGGTTCTGCTGATGCTGGTGGCGAAACTGGCGCGTCTGAAAGGTGAAGATGCCTCTGTTGAGCATGACATCGTTCACGGTCTGCAGGCGCTGCCGAGCCGTATTGAGCAGATGCTGTCTCAGGACAAACGCATTGAAGCTCTGGCGGAAGATTTCTCTGACAAACATCACGCCCTGTTCCTGGGCCGTGGCGATCAGTATCCGATTGCGCTGGAAGGCGCGCTGAAGCTGAAAGAGATCTCTTACATTCACGCTGAAGCCTATGCGGCAGGCGAGCTGAAACACGGTCCGTTGGCGCTGATTGACGCGGATATGCCGGTTATCGTCGTGGCACCGAACAACGAACTGCTGGAAAAACTGAAGTCCAACATCGAAGAAGTCCGCGCCCGTGGCGGCGTGTTGTACGTCTTTGCTGATAAAGATGCCGGTTTCGCCAGCAGCGACAACATGCACATCATCGAGATGCCGCATGTGGAAGAGGTGATTGCGCCGATCTTCTACACCGTTCCGCTGCAGCTGCTGGCCTATCACGTGGCGCTGATCAAAGGCACCGACGTTGACCAGCCGCGTAACCTGGCGAAGTCCGTTACCGTAGAATAATCTCCAGCCTACCCGAGGCTGCCAGTATTCTGGCAGCCTCATAGTCCTCCCCTCAGCGATTACTTCTTTTTATCGCAGCCTGTTTCTTTTTTCATGTTTCCTTACATTATTGCGTCATCTGATTGTCTCGCCGATTTCTGCTTAAAAAATAATCTTATTTAGCGGTGGCAAAGAAAAGATATTGATAAATTCTCAAAAAAACAGAAAAGAGACATCAATAGCATTTTTTAATTATTTTTTATTCTTATTTGTAAGTGGTTTTTTATTTTTCGTTTTTATTATTTTATTTTAAAGATATTTCATGAGAGAAAACGTGTTTGTCATAGGGCAGGAATGAATTGTACTATCGCCACGCTTTAAAGGATGGTGTGTTTTATTTGAATGTATAAATGAAACGCATACAAATAATATAAATTATGGAGAGTTTCATGAAATTAAACGTTCTAGCCACTTCGCTGGTTTTATCCTCCGCCCTGTTTTCAGGTGCGACATTAGCGGCTGACGGTACTGTTCATTTCCGTGGCGAGGTGATTGATTCTACCTGTACAGTCACGACTGATACCAGCAACCAGACTGTTAATATTGGTCGTGTGGCGGCCACTACTTTCGCAGGTATTGATTCCACCGCTTCTGTTAAAGATTTCCACATCCGTCTGGAAGGCTGCCCGGTAACCTATACTCAGGCGGCAGTACGCTTTGACGGGACGGAAGATAAAGATACCATCGGTAAAGGTTATCTCTCAATCGGTACGCCGGTGAATGGCGAAAGCGGTACGGATGGCGAGTTCACTGGCAGCGGCGATGCCATTGCGGCGACGGGCGTGGCGATTAAACTGTTCAACCTGAGCGATGATACCGCGATCCCGTTGTACAACAATTCTAAATACGTTGCCATTGCTGATGGTAAAGCGGATATGGGATTCAAGGCGAAATTCGTCCAGACTCTGGCAACAGTGACGCCGGGTACTGCGAATGCTGACTCTCAGTTTACTATTGAATATCTGAAATAATCAGCGATTATGGATTCGGAGCCTGTTAAGAACTTATTAACAGGCTCCTTTATATATAAGGACATTGGATTATGCCAGGGCGTATAGTGAATGTATTAATAGCGTGTTGTCTTACGGGTATTTCTACACTGGCATCGGCAGGTGTGGTTATTGGTGGCACACGAGTGATTTATTTGAGTGATAAATCCGACACAACCATTACTGTCAAAAATAACGAAGCGGCTATCCCTTATCTTATTCAAACATGGGTTGACCCCTTCAATAATACAGGAACCGCGAAAAAACCACCGTTTACCGTCATTCCACCGGTATCTCGTCTGGAGGCTGGGCAGGAAAAAATTCTGCGCATTATGAAAACCGAGGGCAATTTACCGCAGGATCGGGAGTCGGTGTTCTGGCTGAACATCAAAAATATTCCCCCGGCGAGCAATAAGCCGAACGCGATGGAAATCGCCATTAAGACGCGTATCAAGCTGTTCTGGCGTCCGGCCTTGTTGAACATCACCCCGGAGCACGCCGCTACGCAGGTGAAGTGGCACAGAGAAAATCGGCAGTTGGTAGTTGAAAATCCCACGCCGCTAAATATCAACGTTATGAATGTGACAGTGGACGGCAAAGATGTGCCACTCAATATCGTCCATCCCTTTGAAACCCTGCGTTTACCCTTACCGGAAGGCGTGAATGGCCATGCGCTGGTGTGGCGGTATGTGAATGATTTCGGTGCGATTAGCCAGGATTTAAAAGCAGCGCTTTAAGCAAAGGATGGTTTATTTATGGAGTGTTCCCGTATTTTCATCGCGTTTGCTTCCGGGGTGGTGCTTGGTTTATCCGCCGAGACGGCAGCGAGGGATATGTTTAACCCTGCGTTGCTTGAAATCGATCATCCTGTGGACGTTGATATCCACCAGTTTAACCGCGCGAACAATCTACCTGCCGGGAACTATAAGGTCAGTATTCATGTTAACGGCGAATATGTTGACCGCCGGGAGGTGACCTTTGTCGAAGATACTGCCACCAGCAACCTTCATCCTTGCTTCTCAGCCGTCAAAACCGTGCTCGCTGAGCTTGGGGTAAAAGTGGCGTCTATCAAGGCCCTTAACGACATAGATGACAAAGCCTGTCTGAACCCCGCGCCGCTCGTTCCCGGCTCAACCTGGACGTTTGATACGGATAAACTCCAGCTTAACGTCACGTTGCCGCAAATCTATATTGATGTATCGGCGCGCGGCTATATCAGTCCCTCACGCTGGGATGAGGGCATCAATGCGCTTATGGTGAACTACGATTTTTCCGGCTCCAGCACGGTGCATTCGAACGAGGATGTTAACGACGATTTTTATTATCTGAACCTGCGCAACGGTGCCAACCTGGGGGCATGGCGTTTACGTAACTACAGTACGCTAAACGTGGCCGATGGCGAGTCTTCGTATCATTCGATCAATACCTATTTACAGCGCGATATCGCCGCGTTACGCAGCCAAATCATGCTGGGGGATACGTGGACCGCAAGCGACGTGTTTGACAGCACGCAACTGCGTGGTATGCGTCTCTACACGGATGATGACATGCTGCCTTCGAGCCTGACGGGGTTTGCGCCAGTGGTTCGCGGCGTGGCGAAAAGCAATGCGACCGTGATTGTGCGGCAAAACGGTTACATCATTTACCAGTCTGCCGTACCGCAGGGAGCGTTTGCGCTCAAGGATTTAAACACTACCAATTCGGGTGGCGATCTGGATGTTACCATCAAAGAAGAGGATGGCAGCGAGCAACATTTTACCCAGCCTTACGCCTCACTGGCGATCCTGAAGCGTGAAGACCAAACCGATGTCGATATCAGCGCGGGTGAACTGCGCGATCAAAACGATTTTCAGCCGACCGTTTTTCAGGCGCAGGTGTTACACGGTTTTCCTGCGGGTATTACCCTCTACGGGGGCGTGCAGGGAACCAGCGATTACACCTCCGCCGCGCTTGGCGTGGGGAAAGATATGGGTTCGCTGGGCGCCATTTCGCTGGACGTAACGCATGCCCGCGCGCGGTTTGAGGACGATGACGAAAGCGGGCAATCTTACCGTTTTCTCTATTCCAAACGTTTTGATGAAACTAACACAACGTTTCGGCTGGTGGGCTACCGCTACTCCACAGAGGGCTACTACACCCTGAACGAATGGGCGTCCCGGCAGAATAACGAGAGTGACTTCTGGACGACAGGTAACCGCCGTAGCCGTCTGGAGGGAACATGGACGCAGACCTTTGGCGACGGGATGGGAAATATTTATCTTACCCTTAGCCGCCAGCAGTACTGGAAGACGAATGAAGTCGAGCGGCTGGTGCAGCTGGGCTACAGCAATAGCTGGCGCTCTATTTCCTGGAACGTCTCCTGGAACTACACCGATTCACTCACCTCGGCCCAAAATAGCACCGACACTGACATCAGCGACAGCCAGGGCAGCGAACAGATTTTTATGCTCTCTCTCTCCATACCGTTGTCAGGCTGGCTGCATGATAGCTACGTCAACTATGGGTACACCCAAAACAACCATGGAAAAGGGATGCACCAGGTGGGGCTGAGCGGTAACGCGCTGGATGCGCACAACCTCTCCTGGAACGTTCAGCAGTCTTACGATGCGGATAACGAAGATTACAACAACAGCGCAGGGGTGGGCTATGACGGCACATATGGTTCGGTAAACGCCAGTTACGACTATACCCAGGACAACCAGCGCCTCAACTATGGAATGAAGGGCGGGATTCTGGCCCACAGCGATGGCATAACTTTCTCTCAGGAGCTGGGGGAAACCGTCGCGCTGGTTAAAGCTCCGGGAGCTTCCGGCCTGGCGCTGGAGAATGGTACGGGTAAGGCGACGGACTGGCGCGGCTATACGGTACAGACGCAGCTCAATGCCTACGATGAAAACAGAGTGGAGATCGACAGCGATTACTTTGCGAAGGCCAACGTCGAAATCGACAACAGTATCCTCAGCGTTATCCCGACGCGCGGCGCGGTGGTACGGGCGGAGTTTGTCACTCACGTGGGCTATCGCGTCCTGTTCAATGTGCGGCAGAAGAGTGGCAAACCGGTGCCGTTTGGCGCAATGGCCTCGGCTGATTTACCCCACGGCAGCGTAACCGGCATTGTGGGCGAAAATGGCGAGCTTTATCTGTCCGGCATGCCGGAAGAGGGGGCGTTTGTCCTGAAGTGGGGTGCAGATAACACGATGACCTGCCCGGTTAACTACCATTTTACCCCGCCAGAAGGCGTTGAACTGATACAAATATCGGCAGTATGCCAATAGGGAAATAAGATGAAATTCAGGACACCTCTGTTTTTAAGCGCGTTGATAATATTTATGACGCCAGTATGCAAAGCGTACACCACGGGCGACGGGATTTGTCACTCCGAAGGTGGCGCTTATATCTATAACCTTAATCTGAACGGGCAGTCGATCCCGGCGGATAAAAATAAAGCAGGTACAGAGATCAGGGATCTGGAAACGCTCAGTTCATCTACGAGTTACAAAGCGCAATGCAACTGTCTTACGCATTACTCTACGGGCTTTCGCCAAATCTACTACACCGCACGATCGCCGTTAAGTGAAGATGTGGTAAAGAACGGGTATACCTATTTTACCCTTAATAACAACCTCAGCATCGCCACGTCGATACTTGTGCTTGGCAGAGAATATATACCGGTACCTTTCAGCGCAGAACCAAACGTAATGTCTCATAGCTCCTATTGTTATGCACCTGGCGAGGAAGGGAGCGAACCAACACTCAATACCGGTTCACAAATAAAAATATCATTCTTAATTAACAAGCCGTTTATTGGCCGGGTGAGTGTGCCAGGTACGATAGTCGCCGATCTTTATGGAGGGCTGGATGCGGCCTCCTCGACCTCCAGCACCGAAAAAATGGCAGAGATCAAAATCGCTGGCGATATCGTCGTGCCGCAAAATTGCGAGATAGCGCCCGGGCAGACGCTTGAGATAGATTTTGGCAAAATCCCGGCCCCGGAATTTTCCGCTACCAAAGGCACCGCCGTGACGAGTCACAAGGTAAAAAAGACGATTCAGGTACAGTGCACAGGCATGCTGGATGAGAATATTGTCTACTCCACTTTCCATGGAGACCCTGTTGACGCCGATGCCACGATGATGAAAGTCAACGGCAATGATGATGTAGGCATTGTGGTATACGACAAGTGGGATCGTCAGGTCAGCGTCAACGGCGGCAGGATGGACATGGATAGGGGCGAAAACAATAACGGCGCCGAAAACAATTCGCTTACCTTTTCCGCTGCGCCTGCAAGCGCAACGGGGGCTCAGCCAAAACCTGGAACGTTTGAAGCGTACGCGACGGTCACGCTGGAAATTGAACATTAATCACCCGACGGCTGTTTATGACAGCCGTTGTCATTTTCCCCCTTTTGTACCAGGCTTATCCCTTTCTGTATGACAACTCTATGACGCAATCCTGAATAAATATCATTTATTATCAATGAGTTATTTTTAACGCCTGCATTGTCATAAAACTGTCATAATTCGTACATTTATCTGTCACCTGTTTGTCCTATTTTGCTCATCGTAGCCACTAAACAACGATTTACGAAAATCTTGCAGGAGACATTATGAAAGTTATGCGTACCACTGTCGCAACTGTTGTCGCCGCGACCTTATCTCTGAGCGCGTTCTCTGTATTTGCAGAAGCAAGCCTGACTGGCGCTGGTGCAACCTTCCCTGCGCCGGTGTATGCCAAATGGGCGGATACCTACCAGAAAGAAACCGGTAACAAGGTTAACTATCAGGGTATCGGCTCCTCCGGTGGCGTAAAACAAATTACCGCGAACACGGTTGATTTCGGCGCATCAGATGCTCCGCTGTCTGATGACAAACTGGCTCAGGAAGGCCTGTTCCAGTTCCCTACCGTGATCGGTGGCGTGGTTCTGGCGATCAACCTGCCGGGCGTGAAGTCGGGTGAGTTGGTGCTGGACGGCAAAACCCTGGGTGACATCTACCTGGGCAAAATCAAAAAATGGGATGACGAAGCGATCGCCAAACTCAACCCAGGCCTGAAGCTGCCTTCTCAGAACATCGCCGTGGTTCGCCGCGCGGATGGTTCTGGTACCTCTTTCGTGTTCACCAGCTACCTGGCGAAAGTGAACGAAGAGTGGAAATCTAAAGTCGGCTCCGGCTCTACCGTTAACTGGCCTACCGGTCTGGGCGGTAAAGGTAACGACGGTATCGCCGCGTTCGTACAGCGTCTGCCTGGCTCCATCGGCTACGTAGAGTATGCGTACGCGAAGCAGAACAACCTGTCCTACACCAAACTGGTGTCTGCCGACGGCAAACCGGTTAGCCCGACCGAAGAGAACTTTGCTAATGCCGCCAAAGGCGCTGACTGGAGCAAATCCTTCGCGCAGGATCTGACTAACCAGAAGGGCGAAGGGGCGTGGCCAATCACCTCTACCACCTTCATCCTGGTGCACAAAGAGCAGAAGAAACCTGAACAGGGCGCTGAAGTGCTGAAGTTCTTCGACTGGGCATACAAAAACGGCGGCAAACAGGCTAACGCTCTGGATTACGCCACCCTGCCAGACAACGTGGTTGAGCAGATTCGCGCTGCATGGAAAACCAACGTGAAAGACAGCAGCGGTAAAGCGCTGTACTAACAGGATATATTTAACGAAGATGGCGGGTGGCGCTGCGCTTACCCGCCCTACGGTTTACTCTGTAGGCCCGGTAAGCGTCAGCGCCACCGGGCATATTCGTAAAAACGTCTCAAACAGAAGAGTAATTTATGGCTGCAACCAAGCCTGCATTTAACCCTCCGGGTAAAAAAGGTGACATGATTTTCAGCGCGCTGGTCAAACTGGCTGCGCTGATTGTGCTATTGCTGCTGGGCGGCATTATCGTGTCTCTGATTTTCTCCTCCTGGCCGAGCATCCAGAAATTCGGTTTCTCCTTCCTGTGGAGTAAAGAGTGGGATGCGCCGAACGATATCTACGGTGCACTGGTGCCGATTTACGGCACGCTGGTGACCTCGTTCATCGCCCTGCTGATTGCGGTTCCGGTAAGTTTCGGTATCGCCCTGTTCCTGACGGAGCTTGCGCCGGGCTGGCTGCGTCGCCCATTGGGTATCGCCATCGAACTGCTGGCGGCCATCCCAAGTATCGTCTACGGCATGTGGGGGCTGTTTATCTTTGCGCCGCTGTTCGCCACGTACTTCCAGGAACCGGTGGGTAACGTCCTCTCTGCCATTCCGTTTGTGGGGGCCTTGTTCTCAGGCCCGGCTTTCGGTATCGGCATTCTGGCGGCGGGTGTGATCCTCGCCATCATGATTATTCCGTACATTGCGGCGGTGATGCGCGATGTGTTCGAACAAACGCCGGTGATGATGAAAGAGTCGGCCTACGGTATCGGCTGCACCACCTGGGAAGTGATCTGGCGCATTGTTCTTCCGTTCACCAAAAATGGGGTGATCGGGGGCGTGATGCTGGGCTTAGGTCGTGCGCTGGGTGAAACCATGGCGGTTACCTTTATCATCGGTAACACCTACCAGCTCGACAGCGCGTCGCTCTACATGCCGGGCAACAGTATTACCTCTGCGCTGGCAAACGAATTTGCGGAAGCGGAATCCGGCCTGCACGTTGCGGCGCTGATGGAGCTGGGTCTGATTCTGTTCGTTATTACCTTCATTGTTCTGGCGATTTCCAAGCTGATGATTATGCGTCTCGCTAAAAATGAGGGAGCACGCTAATGGCCACTCTCGAAATGCAAGCTACTGCTGAACTGGCGGAATCCCGCCGCAAAATGCAGGCCAGACGCCGCATGAAAAACCGCATTGCCCTGACGCTCTCTATGGCGACGATGGCATTCGGTCTGTTCTGGCTTGTCTGGATCCTCTTCTCAACGGTCGTTCGCGGGATTGACGGAATGTCACTCTCGCTGTTCACCGAAATGACGCCGCCGCCGAACACGGCGGGTGGTGGCCTGGCGAATGCCCTGGCGGGCAGCGGGTTGCTGATCCTCTGGGCCACGGTCTTCGGCACGCCGCTGGGCATTATGGCGGGTATCTACCTGGCGGAATACGGTCGTAAATCCTGGCTGGCGGAAGTGATTCGTTTCATTAACGACATTTTGCTGTCAGCCCCGTCTATCGTCGTGGGTCTGTTCGTTTATACCGTCGTGGTGGCGCAGATGGAACACTTCTCCGGCTGGGCGGGCGTCATTGCGCTGGCGCTGCTGCAGGTGCCGATTGTGATTCGAACCACCGAGAACATGCTAAAACTGGTGCCGGACAGCCTGCGTGAAGCGGCTTACGCGCTGGGTACGCCAAAATGGAAGATGATCTCTGCGATTACGCTGAAGGCGTCGGTCTCCGGGATCATGACCGGTATCCTGCTAGCGGTGGCGCGTATTGCGGGTGAAACGGCACCGCTGCTGTTTACGTCCCTCTCCAACCAGTTCTGGAGCACGGACATGATGCAGCCGATCGCCAACCTGCCGGTGACGATCTTTAAATTTGCGATGAGCCCCTTCGCGGAATGGCAGCAGCTGGCCTGGGCCGGGGTGCTGATCATTACCCTTTGCGTACTGTTGCTGAACATTCTGGCGCGCGTCATTTTCGCGAAGAAGAAACACGGTTAATTTTTTACGGCGCGGCAGCTCGCGGCGCCGAATGAGGAAATGAGTCAATGAGTATGGTTGATACTGCCCCGGGTAAGATTCAGGTTCGTGATTTGAACTTCTACTACGGCAAATTCCATGCCCTGAAGAACATCAACCTGGATATCGCGAAGAACCAGGTCACGGCATTTATCGGTCCGTCCGGCTGTGGGAAATCCACGCTGCTGCGTACCTTTAACAAAATGTATTCGCTCTATCCGGAGCAGCGTGCTGAAGGGGAAATCATCCTCGACGGTGAAAACATTCTGACCCAGGCTCAGGATATTGCCCTGCTGCGCGCGAAAGTGGGGATGGTGTTCCAGAAACCCACGCCGTTCCCGATGTCCATTTATGACAACATCGCCTTTGGCGTTCGCCTGTTTGAAAAGCTCTCCCGTGCCGATATGGATGAGCGCGTGCAGTGGGCTTTGACCAAGGCCGCATTATGGAACGAAACCAAAGATAAGTTGCACCAGAGCGGGTACTCTCTCTCCGGTGGTCAGCAGCAGCGTCTGTGCATTGCGCGCGGTATTGCGATTCGCCCGGAAGTGTTGCTGCTGGATGAGCCGTGTTCAGCGCTGGACCCGATTTCAACCGGTCGTATTGAAGAACTGATCACCGAGCTGAAGCAGGATTACACCGTGGTTATCGTGACCCACAACATGCAGCAGGCTGCGCGTTGCTCCGATCACACGGCGTTTATGTACCTGGGTGAATTGATTGAGTTCAGTAACACGGACGATCTGTTCACTAAGCCCGCGAAGAAACAAACCGAAGATTATATTACTGGCCGCTACGGTTGATTTGCCTTAGTGCATGTGGAGAAACCATGGACAACCTCAATCTTAATAAACACATTTCCGGCCAGTTCAACGCAGAGCTGGAAAGCATTCGCACCCAGGTGATGACCATGGGCGGCATGGTCGAGCAGCAGCTTTCTGATGCGATTACGGCGATGCACAACCAGGACAGCGAGCTGGCGAAGCGCGTCATTGAAGGCGATAAAAACGTCAACATGATGGAAGTGGCTATCGACGAAGCCTGCGTGCGCATTATCGCGAAACGTCAGCCGACGGCGAGCGACCTGCGTCTGGTGATGGCGATCATCAAAACCATCGCCGAGCTGGAACGTATTGGTGACGTCGCCGATAAAATCTGCCGCACCGCGCTGGAGAAGTTCTCTCAGCAGCATCAGCCGCTGCTGGTGAGCCTCGAGTCGCTGGGCCGCCACACCGTGCAGATGCTGCACGACGTGCTGGATGCCTTTGCGCGGATGGATCTGGACGAAGCGGTGCGTATCTACCGTGAAGACAAGAAGGTCGATCAGGAGTATGAAGGCATCGTGCGCCAGCTGATGACCTACATGATGGAAGATTCCCGCACGATCCCGAGCGTGCTGACGGCCCTGTTCTGCGCGCGCTCCATCGAGCGTATCGGTGACCGCTGCCAGAACATTTGCGAATACATTTTCTACTTCGTGAAGGGTCAGGACTTCCGTCACGTGGGCGGCGACGAGCTGGACAAGCTGCTGGCGGGTAAAGATCCGAAAGAGTAATCCTGTCATCTGATAACAACGCCGGTACTCACCGGCGTTGTTATTTCTAGTGTAATCACAATTTTCCCCTTCATCCGTTGCCTGACGTTCGAAACGCGCTAACGTGAGACGAAAAATAGCAAAGGATGGTATATGAAAAATTCATTAGCGTGCCTGGCGATGGCCATCAGCATCGGGATCGGTACTGGAACAGACGTGATTGCCGCACCGTTGCCGGTCACACCTGACCAGACTACCCCGGTCAGCCACTATGTGACCCAGGTTAATGCGGATAAAAGCATTACGTTTCGCCTGTTTGCACCCGGCGCAACGCGAGTCTCCGTGGTGACGGGGTCAATGCCTGAAAGCCAGGTTTCCCATGATATGACGAAAGAGAAAAATGGCGTCTGGTCATGGAAAAGCGAGCCGATGGCACCGAATCTGTACGAATATTATTTCGACATCGATGGTTTCCGTTCAGTTGACACGGGAAGCCGCTATCAAAAACCCCAGCGGCAGGTGAACACCAGCCTGATTCTGGTTCCGGGCAGTATTCTCGACGATCGTCCTGTACCGCATGGCGATCTGACGACCTTGACCTGGCACTCGCCGTCGCTCAAGTCAGAGCGCCGCGTCTATGTATGGACTCCCCCTGGCTACAACGGCACAGGGGAACCCTTACCGGTGCTCTACTTCTACCATGGTTTTGGCGATACAGGACTCTCTGCCATCGACCAGGGCCGTCTGCCGCAAATCATGGATAACCTGATGGCCGAAGGGAAAATCAAACCGATGCTGGTGGTGGTACCCGACACCGAGACGGAGAGCACTGAGGCCATCCCCGAGAACTTCCCACCGGCAGAACGACGGAAGTCTTTCTATCCGCTCAATGCGAAAGCCGCAGACCGTGAACTGATGAGCGAGATTATTCCGCTGGTGGATACACGCTTCAACGTGCGTAAAGATGCGGCAGGCCGGGCACTGGCGGGATTGTCACAGGGCGGTTATCAGGCGCTGGTCTCCGGGATGAATCATCTGGAGAGCTTCGGCTGGCTGGGAACGTTCAGCGGCGTTACCACGACAACCGTGCCTGACGAAGGCGTGGCCGCACGCTTTAAGCAGCCTGAGGCCATTAACCGGCAGCTGCATAACTTCACCGTCGTTGTGGGAGAGCGCGATTCGGTGACCGGCAAAGATATCGCCGGTCTGAAAGCGGAGCTGGAAAAGCAGGGCATCAAATTCGACTATAAAATGTACCCCGGTCTGAATCACGAAATGGACGTCTGGCGTCCGGCCTATGCTGAGTTTGTTCAAAAGCTCTTCAGATAAACCTGTCGCCCTCCCTGCCGGGAGGGGCGGCTTAACGCGTAATATTCCACCCGCGCGCCTTCCACAGCGCGGGTAGCTGCGCCAGATCGGTGAAGGTCGTGACTTTTGGATGAACGATCGGCTTGTTGTGCGGGTCGGCGCAGAAGTAAAACACCTCCATCCCCGCATCAATCCCCGACTGCGCGCCCGCAGACGAGTCATCCACCAGAATGCAGTGCTCTACGTTAACGTTCATCGCCTTTGCCGCATGGAACATCAGTGCCGGGTCCGGCTTCCAGCGCTGGATATCGTAGCCGCTGAACAGTTTTTCCGGGAAGTGGTGCAACATCTCAAGCTTGCCCAGCGAGTGCTGCATTTTGCTGACCGGACCGTTGGAGACCACGCAGATCGGCACCGTCATCGCATCCAGCAGCGCGTTTGCGCCCGGAATCACCTCCAGCTCCGAATCGAACAGGCGCGCAACCTCGGCGCGATACACCGGTTCCAGAGCCGTTTTATCCAGAACGACGCCGTGTTCTTCGTTAATGATGTCGATGATCTCGTAGAGCTTCACGCCCTTAAAGCGTTTAAACACCTCGTCGAGTTCCAGCGTAATGCCAAATTCCTGGAACATGGCGACATACGCGCGGGAACAAATGACCTCACTGTCGACCAGCGTACCGTCGCAGTCGAAAAATACCGCTTCAATTCCGGACATGCCTTTCCCTTTTAACCAGTTTAACGTTTACGTACGGCAGTTCACCGGAACGCAATCGTTGCCGTATAAGCAAATTCAATGAAAAAAGTATCACGTAACCGCCACTATTGTCGCATTTTGGTATAGGATAGCGACGAATTTTCCCTCCTTGTTCGGAAATTGATGATGAGTCAACAACACACTACCCAGACATCTGGTCAGGGTCTGCTTGAGCGCGTGTTTAAACTGCGCGAGCACGGCACGACGGCACGCACCGAAGTGATCGCCGGTTTCACCACCTTCCTGACGATGGTCTATATCGTTTTTGTTAACCCTCAAATTCTGGGCGTTGCTGGCATGGATACCAGCGCCGTCTTCGTGACTACCTGTCTGATCGCGGCCCTCGGCAGCATTCTGATGGGTGTGTTCGCTAACCTGCCGGTCGCGCTGGCCCCGGCGATGGGTCTGAATGCGTTCTTTGCCTTCGTGGTGGTTCAGGCGATGGGGCTGCCGTGGCAGGTGGGTATGGGCGCCATCTTCTGGGGTGCGATTGGCCTGCTGCTGCTGACCATTTTCCGTGTGCGTTACTGGATGATTGCGAACATTCCCGTGAGCCTGCGCGTGGGCATTACCAGCGGTATCGGTCTGTTTATCGGGATGATGGGGCTGAAAAACGCCGGCGTGATCGTGGCGAACCCGGATACGCTGGTGAGCATCGGCCACCTGACCTCTCATAACGTCCTGCTGGGCGTGCTGGGCTTCTTTATCATCGCCATCCTGGCTTCCCGCAATATTCATGCGGCGGTGCTGGTCTCCATCGTGGTGACCACGCTGCTGGGCTGGATGCTGGGCGACGTTCACTATAACGGCATCGTTTCCGCGCCACCGAGCGTCTCTACCGTTGTTGGCCATGTTGATCTGGCGGGTTCCCTGAACCTGGGCCTGGCGGGCGTGATTTTCTCCTTCATGCTGGTTAACCTGTTCGACTCCTCCGGTACGCTGATCGGCGTGACCGACAAAGCGGGTCTGGCAGATGAGAAAGGCAAATTCCCGCGCATGAAGCAGGCGCTGTTTGTTGACAGTATCTCCTCTGTGACCGGCTCATTTATCGGGACCTCGTCTGTGACCGCTTACATCGAATCCTCTTCCGGCGTCTCCGTGGGCGGCCGTACCGGCCTGACGGCGGTTGTAGTGGGTATTCTGTTCCTGCTGGTGATCTTCCTCTCTCCGCTGGCGGGCATGGTGCCTCCGTACGCTGCAGCGGGTGCGCTGATCTACGTGGGTGTGCTGATGACCTCCAGCCTGTCGCGCGTGAAGTGGGATGATTTAACCGAAGCGGTGCCGGCGTTTATTACCGCCGTGATGATGCCGTTCAGCTTCTCGATTACCGAAGGTATCGCGCTGGGCTTTATCTCTTACTGCGTAATGAAGATCGGTACCGGCCGCTTCCGCGACCTCAGCCCGTGCGTCATCGTTGTGGCGCTGCTGTTTGTACTGAAGATTGTGTTTATTGACGCGCACTAAGGTGCGGTTTGTGGTGTCAGGTGGCGCTTCGCTTACCTGACCTACTGACGAGTGTAGGCCCGGTAAGCGCTAGCGCCACCGGGCTTTTTTATCAGGCTTTAACCCGCTTAATATAATCCCCGAACGCCGTCAGCTGGCCAGACAGATGGTCGCGCGTGCTCTGATCCACCACCTCACCCGTTTGCGGGTCGACCTTGTTCTGAATCACTCCGCCCATAAATTCCGGCTTGTTCATCACCATCGCATCGAGGAAGACCAGGATCTGACGCAGGTGATACTGGCAGCGCGCGCCGCCAATCGCGCCCATGGAGCTGGTCTGGATCAGCACCGGTTTGCCTGACAGCGGCTGCTCAGGTAAACGGGACAGCCAGTCGATGGCATTCTTCAGACCACCGGGTACAGAGTAGTTGTACTCTGGCGTGACGATGACCACGCCGTCAGCCTGGCGAATCTGCTCTGCCAGCGCCTCAACGCTCTGCGGGAACCCTTCTTCCTGCTGTACGTCAGCATCATAAAGCGGAATATCGCCAATAGACGGCAGGGCGCTAATTTCCATACCTGCAGGTGCCAGCTGTGGCAGCGTGCGGGCTACCATCCCGTTAAATGAACCTTTGCGCAGGCTTCCCAGTAACGTAACAACTTTCAACGTATCAGACATGATTACTCCTGTTTCATCATGATGACCCTGATTGGATCAGCTAAGGGTGAATGCTTTTTCTGCCGGTAAACTGGTTAATCGCATCAGACGTGCAGCGGGTTCGTTGGCGCGCTCGGGCACATCAGGAAGGCTACGCCATCCCTGTTGACTGTCAAATTCCCAGATTTTCATGCGTTCGATGGCGGGGGTCACCGCGATGGACCAGATGAGCACATCCTCCGCGTCGCAGAGCGCTTCTACCAGCGTGGCCTGGGTGGCGCGCAGACGTCCGGAGCCTGGCAACAGCTGCAGCAGGCTGGCGTCGTCTGAGGCGCATCCGCAGAGCTTGCGAATGCTCTGGCGCAGGGTAATGAGCTGAGCTCTGGCTTCAACAGGATCGTTCTGGTTGCGTACCCACAGCTTCTCATTGCTGGAGAGCGGATAGTCTTCATGCGCGTTACCACCGTGGAAGCTGCGCGTCGCGCGCTGAAGCTCCATATCAAGCCCACAGTCCCCTTCGGTGGTCAGCGCGACCCCAATGATATTGCCCGTGTAGGCAATGGAAAAACGAGGGAGATCCGGGTCCGCAAAGACCGGGCGGCCTTCTGGCTGGGTAATGATGTCCGGCAGCTCGCTGGTGCCGTACAGCATAAACATCAGTTCTGCGAGAAGCGCTCGGGACGCTAAAAACCGCGACCTGCGGTGCTCCGGAAGCGTGAGTGCTTCACGGTGACAGGCTGAAGAAATTCTTGCCGATACGAGACGTCCTTCTGTAAGTATCCCTCTTGCAAAGTGCGTAGCCATTTTTCGCTCCTTGATAATGGTCGTAATCGGTTAAACGGTTACATGATTATCGCTTAACTTGCCTCCTGTTTTAATCAGTAAATGGAAGTAAGAGAAGCCTTAGGACCGAACTTTACATTTTCTTAGGCAAAAATTGGATCGCTCGCACCGTACAGCGCCTTGATGGTCTCCCGCAGCCAGAGAATTTTGGGATTATGGCTGTTCCGTTTATGCCAGATCAGCGTGAAGGGCACGGTCAATTTATCCGCCTGCTCCTCATCAATGGGGATCGGAAGCGCGATCAGCTTACGCTGGTGGAGTTCATTGTAGTGATGACAGTAGTGCGGGGCGGTGGCGATATAGTGATGGCCGGGCTGCGCCGCCATAAACATCGCCTGTTCGAAGCCCGGCAGGCTCATGGCGATAGTGCGATCGCGTCCCATCTCCTTTAACACCTCATCAAGCGCCCAGGTATCGCTGCGTTCCCAGAAGATGCTGATGTGGGGATAGCGCAGGAAGGTCTCCAGATTCCATTCTTGCTGAAGCGCCGGATGATCCTCGCGCAGATAGACGCAGGGGCGGTCGCTGAACAGGATTTCGTAGTCGATAAACCACGGCATCAGCTTAAGCAGCTCGCGGGATCGCGGATGCGTTTCACGCCCGGTGAAGCCCAAATCCACCTCGCCACGCGTAATCGCGTCCAGCGAGTCGTAATCCCACTGGCGCATTTTCACCGTCGCCTGCGGATAGCGCTGGTTCACCTGCTCCAGCAGGGTATTGAAGCGGATCAGCATCAGCGGCGTTTCCGCGGCCAGCACGAACGTCAGCCCGCCCGGAGAATCATGATGGAATTTATCGAGGATCTGGTTGCCGATTTGCATCCAGTCAGCCAGATCCTGCTCCAGGCTCACCGTCAGCGGCGTCGGCAGCAGCCCTAGCGGCGTTTTGACAAACAGCGGGTCGTCAAACCAGTCACGCAGCTTGGCCAGTGATTTACTCACCGCCGACGGCGTCACGTTCATCCGCTTCGCCGCTTTGGTAACGCTGCGCTCCTGCAGCAAAAGCTGCAGGCACAGCAACAGGTTAAGATCGAGACTGCTGATGGGCTTCTTCATAGTGCGCCGCGGGCTGGATAACCATAAGTAAGGTAATGCAGACTATGCTACAGCCAATCAGAACCCCGATCAGCATATTCAGCGCGTTAAGCCCGATGACTGCCGCCAGCCAAATCCACAGCGACGAGCCGCAGACCTGTGCGATCCTCAGCACCGAGCTTGCCACTCCTGCCCGCAGCGAGAAGGGACCAAGCGCCTGGCTCATCGCCACGCCAAAGCCAACCGAGAACCCGGCGCAAATGAGCGTAATGCCCACCAGCATCACCGCATGTGAGCTGGCGGTCGCCAGGATCGCGCCTGCGGCAAGGAATAAAACCTGTGAGGTCAACATCAGCGTGCGCTGGCGGAAGATATTCAGCGCAAACGGGGTGGAGAACGACACAGCCATACTGACCATCGCGGTTAATGCCATCACCGTTGAATACTCACCGCGATCGAAGCCCATGGTCTCCATCAGCAACACCGGGGAAACGTTTACATAGGTCAGGATCACCGCCACGCTTAGCGTGGTCACGGTCAGACGGCTGAGGAAAAAGCGGTTTAGAAGCTTCTCTGCCGGGTGAATGGTCGCGGTATGGCCGGTATTCTGCGAGCCCGGGTGGGTCTCTTTCAGCACGGCAATCGACAGGACAAACACCAGCGCGCCCATCGCCGCCATGGTCCAGAACAGGCTCTGCCACGGGAACTTCAGCATGATCAGATAGCCCACGACCGGGGCCAGCACCGGGATGATGCAGGTAATGCCGTTCAGCATCGAGAGCACCTTAGCGCGACGCTGGGCGCTTAAGGTGTCGCGCAAAATGGCAAACGCCACCACGTAGCAACCGCCCGCACCGATGCCCTGGATAAAGCGCCCGGTCAGGAACACGGTGCTGTTTTGCGCCTGTGAGCAGAGAAGCGACGCCAGGGCAAAAACGATGGCACCGGCGATTGCGACAGGCTGACGGCCTGCTTTATCCGCAATCTTCCCGGCAAAGACCATCGACGATGCCATCCCCGCGAGGTAGGCCGAAAACGCAATATGCAGCTGCGCTTCGCTGGCGCCCAGATCGCGGGCGATATGCGGTAATCCCACCAGATACATATCAATACCGGACGGATAAAGCAGAACTAATGCGAAACTACAAAACAGAAAACGCGCCATAAACCCCCCATAGATGCAGGCATGCAGGATAGGGGGTGAAAAGGGATTAGGCGAGTTGCCATTTGGACAATGGTGATTTCCCAGGAGGAAATCACCATGGATTAGCGGGAATTACTTACCAATACAGAAGCTCGAGAAGATCCGTCCCAGCAGATCGTCCGACGTAAACTCCCCGGTGATCTCGCTCAGATTCTGCTGCGCCAGACGCAGCTCTTCCGCCAGCAGTTCACCTGCCCATGCGCCAATCAGCTGCGCTTTGCCCTGGTCAAGATGGCGTGCCGCCTCTTCCAGCGCCTGCAGGTGACGGCGACGCGCCAGGAAGCCGCCTTCCATACTGGTATCAAAGCCCATGCTCTGCTTGAGATGGTTACGCAGGTCGTCCACGCCTTCACCGGTCCGCGCCGACAGGCGGATCAGTGAGTGACCATTCACATCGCTGATACCGAGCGTTTCGCCGGTCACGTCCGCTTTGTTACGCACCACGGTGATCGGCAGTTTGGCCGGCAGACGGGCAATAAAGTCCGGCCAGATCTCCGCCGGGTCAACGGCGTCGGTGGTGGTGCCGTCCACCATAAACAGCACGCGGTCGGCCTGCTCGATCTCCTGCCAGGCGCGTTCGATACCGATGCGCTCAACTTCGTCGCTGGCATCGCGCAGACCGGCGGTATCGATGATGTGCAGCGGCATGCCGTCGATGTGGATGTGCTCGCGCAGCACGTCGCGAGTGGTACCGGCAATGTCGGTTACGATTGCCGCTTCACGGCCCGCCAGGGCGTTCAGCAGGCTCGATTTACCGGCGTTCGGGCGTCCGGCAATCACCACCTTCATCCCTTCACGCAGCAGGCTGCCCTGGCGCGCTTCGGCGCGAACGGCGTCGAGATCGGCCATTACCTGGTTGAGCTGGGCTTCGATTTTGCCGTCAGAGAGGAAGTCGATCTCCTCGTCCGGGAAGTCGATAGCCGCTTCCACGTAGATCCTAAGGTGAGTAAGTGCTTCCACAAGGTGATTCACACGCGCGGAGAATGCCCCCTGCAGCGAGTTCAGAGCAGAGCGGGCCGCCTGTTCAGAACTGGCGTCGATCAGGTCTGCAATGGCCTCCGCCTGCGCCAGGTCGAGCTTGTCGTTGAGGAAGGCACGTTCGGAGAACTCGCCCGGCTTCGCAATGCGCAGGCCCGGCAGGGTCAGGATCCGTTTTAACAGCAGGTCGAGGATAACCGGGCCGCCGTGGCCCTGCAGCTCCAGCACGTCTTCACCGGTAAAGGAGTTCGGGCCGGGGAACCACAGCGCAATGCCCTGGTCCAGCGGCGTGCCGTCGGTATCTTTAAACGGCAGGTAATCAGCGTAGCGCGGCTTTGGCAGTTTACCCAGCACCGCTTCGGCCACCTCGCGTGCCTTCAGGCCGGAGATACGCAGAATGCCTACACCACCGCGTCCCGGTGGGGTTGCCTGGGCGACGATAGTGTCGTTATGGCTCATGGTTGCTCTCGTTCAATACAAATAAAAAAGGCGGTCAATCGACCGCCCTTATTTTAGCGTTAACTTATCGGATCAGGACTTTTTCTTTTCGCGGCTATGCAGGCCACGTTTTTCCAGACCACGGTAAATCAGCTGCTGCTGGATGATGGTCACCAGGTTGCTGACGATATAGTACAGCACCAGACCTGACGGAAACCACAGGAAGAACACGGTGAAGATGACCGGCATAAAGGTCATGATCTTCTGCTGCATCGGGTCGGTCACGGTGGTCGGCGACATCTTCTGGATGAAGAACATCGTCACGCCCATCAGGATCGGCAGGATGTAGTACGGGTCCTGTGCGGACAGGTCATGGATCCAGAGTGCGAACGGCGCGTGGCGCAGCTCAACGGAACCCATCAGCATGTAGTACAGCGCAAGGAAGATTGGCATCTGAATCAGCAGCGGGAAGCAACCACCCAGTGGGTTCACTTTCTCTGCTTTATACAGGGCCATCATTTCCTGGCTCTGACGCTGTTTGTCATCGCCCAGACGCTCACGCATTGCCTGAATCTTCGGCTGCAGCATGCGCATCTTCGCCATGGAGGTGTACTGCGCTTTAGTCAGCGGATACATGATGCCACGAACGATGAAGGTGATAACGATGATGGAGAAGCCCCAGTTACCCAGGAAGCTGTGGATGAACTTCAGCAGCTTAAACAGCGGCTGAGAGATGAACCACAACCAACCGTAATCCACGGTCAGATCCAGGTGCGGCGCAACAGCGGCCATTTTGTCCTGAATTTCCGGGCCAACCCACAGGGTGCTGGCCAGCTTACCGGTTTGACCCGGCTGTACCAGAACCGGCTGAGATTTGTAGCCGATGGCTGCAAGGCCGTTACCCAGGTTCGCGGTATAGAAGTTGTTGGTACCGTCGTTATTTGGCACCCACGCCGTCGCGAAATACTGCTGCAGCATCGCCACCCAACCGCCTTTAGCGCTGACGTTCAGGTTTTCGTTATCGGCAATGGTGTCGAATTTGTATTTCTCGTACTTCGCGTCAGGCGTGGAGTACGCCGCGCCACGGAAGGTGTGCAGCGCAAAGTTGCTGCTTCCGGTGTCACGGTGAGACGGCAGATTGATGGACTGCTTCAGCTGGCCAAAGGTCGACAGCTCCAGCGGTTTCGCACTGGCGTTCTGTACGCTGTAGCCCACGTTCACCGCATACTCACCGCGCTTCAGGGTGAAGGTTTTGGTGAAGGTGTTGCCTGCGGCGTCGGTATAGGTCATCGGGATAACGAGTTCGTTCTGGCCATCAGCCAGCACAAAGGTGTCGTTCTCGACGTTATACAGTGGACGCGCACCGTTAGCCGGGTTATCCGGGCCATCACGACCGGTCAGGCCGCTCTGCGCCTGGTAGATAAACTCAGGCGTGGTTTCCAGTAACTGGAACGGTTCGTTAGACTTCAGCTCTTTCGGGTAGGTCAACAGCAGCGCCTGCTCAACATCACCACCACGGGTGTTGATTGTCAGCTCAAGCACATCGGTCTTAACCGTAATCTGTTTCCCCTGGCCACTGGCCGGTACGCCCTGGTCGGCGGCGCTACCCGCTGCGGTGGTCGTAGTCTGCGTGGTCTGCTGCTGGGGTTGAGGATTTTTATCCTGCTCCCATGCCTGCCAGATCATGAAAGACACGAACAACAAAGCGATGATAAGAAGATTGCGTTGCGAATCCATCGTTAGTGTTCTCTGGTATCAAATGGTCCAGGCGGGACGGGATCGTCACCACCAGGGTGTAAAGGGTGGCATTTTAATACGCGTTTCACCGTCAACCAACTGCCTTTTATCACTCCAAACCTGCGCAATGCCTCAATTCCGTAGCTTGAGCATGTTGGTGTGAAACGGCAGTGCGGCCCGAGTAGCGGACTAATCAGGCGTTGATAAACCCGAATGAGGGCTATCAGGACCCGGGAGCCAGGCGACAGTGGCGGCGCCATAATTTTTCCAACGCTTCCGAGAGAGCACGGTTATCGAGGTCGGCAACCCCTTTCTTCGCCACCACCACGAAATCCATTGAAGGCAGTTCGTGCTGACGTAAACGGAAGCTTTCACGCGTCAGACGTTTAATCCGATTGCGTTCATGCGCACGCTTAACATTTTTCTTGGCGACTGTGAGACCGATGCGGGGATGCCCCAGCGAATTTTGGCGGCCGAGGATGGTGATTTGCGGCGTGCCAGCCCGTTGTGGCTGCTGGAAGACGAAAGTGAAATGAGCGGGAGTTAACAAACGTAACTCCCTAGGAAATGCTAGCTTAACCACTCAGGGGTTAGCTTTATTACTTGGAAACGGTCAGACGAGCGCGGCCTTTAGCACGACGACGTGCCAGAACCTGACGACCATTTTTAGTAGCCATACGAGCACGGAAGCCGTGAGAACGGTTGCGCTTCAGTACAGACGGTTGAAAAGTGCGTTTCATGGCGATTTCTACCTAAACTTGAATAAATTCACTGACTTTTGCGTATACCCGAACGAGTTTCGAACGACTAACGCCTCAGCGTGGGTGATTAAAGAGGCCGGATTGTAATAATTGTACACTCCGGAGTCAATTCTCTTTCCTTATTTCCCGCGTATTTCCGCACGTTTTCGCGTGGAAAATGAGCAACGGACGACGCAGGAAGATGAGCATCACGCGCCGGGTCGAGGATTATACGGGCTCACCGATAAAGCGCAAGGATCGTCCCGGATCTTCGTTAGATCATTTAAGCAATAAATTGGCTGTGCTCATTAATTTTTCCAATATGCGGGCTAAATCGTGGGGCACTCGCGCCAGGATCGTTTACACTTAACCGGTTTCTGATCTTCCTGTGGATAAATCGGGAAGAATCTGTGAGAAACAGAAGATCTCTGGCTCAGTTTAGGCTATGATCCGCGGTCCCGATCGGGATCCCAGGATCCTGGTCAGGATAAATTGCAGATAGCAATTCGCACGTCCCCCTTTACACAGGGTCATGCCGATGTGCGCCAACAATCATGAATATTCAATAGTTTTCTTTTATTGTTCGAGTGGAGTCCGCCGTGTCACTTTCGCTTTGGCAGCAGTGTCTTGCCCGATTGCAGGATGAGTTACCAGCCACAGAATTCAGTATGTGGATCCGCCCGTTGCAGGCGGAACTGAGCGATAACACGCTGGCTTTGTACGCGCCAAACCGTTTTGTGCTCGATTGGGTAAGGGACAAGTACCTTAATAACATCAATGGACTGCTGAACGATTTCTGCGGGTCAGATGCCCCACAGCTGCGCTTTGAAGTGGGCACAAAGCCGGTCACCCAAACCGTACGTGAAACCGTGAATGTGGCTGCGCCTGCTCAGGCCGCACCCGCGCCGGCCCCTCGCGTCGCTCCTGCTCGTCAGGGTTGGGATAATGTTCCTGCACCGGCTGAGCCAACCTACCGCTCTAACGTAAACGTCAAACACACGTTCGATAACTTCGTTGAAGGTAAGTCGAACCAGCTGGCGCGCGCGGCGGCTCGCCAGGTTGCTGATAACCCCGGTGGGGCCTACAACCCGCTGTTCCTGTATGGCGGCACGGGTCTCGGTAAAACGCACCTGCTGCACGCGGTGGGCAACGGCATTATGGCGCGCAAGCCCAATGCCAAAGTGGTGTATATGCACTCCGAGCGCTTCGTTCAGGACATGGTAAAAGCCCTGCAAAACAATGCGATCGAAGAGTTTAAACGCTACTACCGTTCCGTTGACGCGCTGCTGATCGATGACATTCAGTTCTTTGCCAATAAAGAACGATCGCAGGAAGAATTTTTCCACACCTTCAATGCCCTGCTGGAAGGCAATCAGCAGATCATTTTGACCTCGGATCGTTATCCAAAAGAGATCAACGGCGTTGAAGATCGTCTGAAATCCCGCTTCGGCTGGGGCCTGACCGTGGCGATCGAGCCACCGGAGCTGGAAACCCGCGTCGCGATCCTGATGAAGAAAGCCGATGAAAACGACATTCGCCTGCCGGGTGAAGTGGCGTTCTTCATTGCCAAGCGTCTGCGCTCCAACGTGCGTGAGCTGGAAGGGGCACTGAACCGTGTTATCGCCAATGCCAACTTTACCGGTCGTGCGATCACCATCGATTTTGTGCGTGAAGCGCTGCGTGATTTGCTGGCATTGCAGGAAAAACTGGTCACTATCGACAATATTCAAAAGACGGTGGCTGAGTATTACAAGATCAAAGTGGCAGATTTACTGTCTAAACGTCGTTCCCGCTCGGTGGCGCGCCCGCGTCAGATGGCGATGGCGCTGGCAAAGGAGTTAACCAACCACAGTCTGCCGGAAATCGGGGATGCGTTTGGTGGCCGTGACCATACGACCGTGCTGCACGCCTGTCGCAAGATTGAGCAGTTACGCGAAGAAAGCCACGACATAAAAGAAGATTTTTCCAATCTAATCAGAACATTATCATCGTGACGCTATGAAATTTACCGTTGAACGTGAACATTTATTAAAACCGCTGCAACAGGTGAGTGGCCCATTAGGCGGCCGCCCAACGCTGCCTATTCTCGGAAACCTGCTGCTTCAGGTCGCGGACGGTACGCTGTCGCTGACCGGTACAGATCTGGAAATGGAAATGATCGCGCGCGTTACGCTGACGCAGCCGCACGACGCGGGCGCGACCACGGTTCCGGCACGTAAATTCTTTGATATCTGCCGCGGGCTGCCGGAAGGCGCTGAAATCGCCGTGCAGCTGGAAGGCGACCGTATGCTGGTGCGCTCTGGCCGCAGCCGTTTCTCGCTCTCCACGCTGCCTGCAGCGGACTTCCCGAACCTGGACGACTGGCAGAGCGAAGTGGAATTCACCCTGCCGCAGGCGACGATGAAGCGTCTGATTGAAGCCACCCAGTTCTCCATGGCGCATCAGGACGTTCGTTACTACTTAAACGGCATGCTGTTCGAAACCGAAGGTGAAGAGCTGCGTACCGTGGCGACCGACGGCCACCGTCTGGCGGTCTGTTCCATGCCGATTGGCGACTCACTGCCAAACCATTCGGTGATCGTGCCGCGTAAAGGGGTGATTGAGCTGATGCGTATGCTCGACGGCGGCGACACGCCGCTGCGCGTGCAGATCGGCAGCAATAACATCCGCGCTCACGTGGGCGACTTTGTCTTCACATCGAAGCTGGTTGACGGTCGTTTTCCGGATTATCGCCGCGTATTGCCGAAGAACCCGGACAAAACGCTGGAAGCCGGTTGCGACAGCCTCAAGCAGGCCTTTGCCCGTGCGGCTATTCTCTCTAACGAGAAATTCCGCGGCGTGCGCCTGTACGTGAGTGAAAACCAGATCAAAATCACCGCCAACAACCCGGAGCAGGAAGAGGCAGAAGAGATTCTGGACGTCACCTACGCCGGGGCTGAGATGGAAATCGGCTTCAACGTTAGCTACGTGCTGGATGTGCTGAACGCGCTGAAATGCGAGAACGTGCGCATCCTGCTGACCGACTCCGTTTCGAGCGTACAGATTGAAGATGCCGCATCACAGTCGGCTGCCTATGTTGTCATGCCAATGAGACTGTAATGTCGCTCACCCGTCTGTTGATCCGCGACTTTCGCAACATCGAAAGCGCGGATCTCGCTTTATCCCCTGGCTTTAATTTCCTGGTTGGCGCGAACGGCAGCGGCAAAACCAGCGTGCTGGAAGCCATCTATACGCTCGGCCACGGTCGGGCGTTTCGCAGTTTGCAGATTGGTCGCGTGATTCGCCACGAGCAGGAATCTTTTGTTCTGCACGGGCGTTTGCAGGGTGAGGAGCGGGAGACCGCCATCGGCCTGACCAAAGACAAGCAGGGCGACAGCAAGGTGCGCATCGACGGTACCGACGGCCACAAGGTGGCCGAGCTGGCACTGCTGATGCCGATGCAGCTGATCACGCCCGAGGGGTTTACTTTACTCAACGGCGGCCCCAAATACAGAAGAGCGTTCCTCGACTGGGGATGCTTTCACAACGAAGCCGGATTCTTTAACGCCTGGAGCAACCTGAAGCGTCTGCTCAAGCAGCGTAACGCCGCGTTGCGCCAGGTGACGCGCTACGCCCAGCTGCGTCCGTGGGACATGGAGTTAATCCCTCTTGCGGAACAAATCAGCAACTGGCGTGCCGAATACAGCGCAGGTATTGCCGAAGACATGGCCGACACCTGCAAACAGTTTTTACCCGAGTTCTCTCTCACCTTTTCCTTCCAGCGCGGCTGGGAGAAAGAGACGGACTATGCCGAGGTGTTAGAGAGAAGCTTCGAGCGCGACCGCATGTTGACCTACACCGCGCACGGCCCGCACAAGGCGGATTTCCGCATTCGTGCCGACGGTGCGCCGGTGGAAGACACGCTGTCGCGCGGGCAGCTCAAGCTCCTGATGTGTGCGTTGCGCCTGGCGCAGGGGGAGTTCCTCACCCGCGAGAGCGGGCGACGCTGCCTGTACCTGATAGATGATTTTGCCTCGGAACTTGACGACGCGCGGCGCGGGCTGCTTGCCAGCCGCTTAAAAGCCACGCAGTCGCAGGTTTTCGTCAGCGCCATTAGCGCTGAACACGTTATGGACATGTCGGACGAAAATTCGAAGATGTTTACCGTGGAAAAGGGTAAAATAACGGATTAACCCAAGTATAAATGAGCGAGAAACGTTGATGTCGAATTCTTATGACTCCTCCAGTATCAAAGTCCTGAAAGGGCTGGATGCGGTGCGTAAGCGCCCGGGTATGTATATCGGCGACACGGATGACGGCACCGGTCTGCACCACATGGTATTCGAGGTGGTAGATAACGCTATCGACGAAGCGCTCGCGGGTCACTGTAAAGATATCGTCGTGACTATCCATGCCGACAACTCCGTCTCGGTATCGGATGACGGGCGCGGCATTCCGACCGGTATCCACCCGGAAGAAGGCGTTTCGGCGGCGGAAGTTATCATGACCGTGCTGCACGCGGGCGGTAAATTCGATGATAACTCCTATAAAGTCTCCGGTGGTCTGCACGGCGTAGGCGTATCCGTGGTTAACGCCCTGTCCCAGAAACTGGAGCTGGTGATTCGCCGCGAAGGTAAAATCCACCAGCAAACTTACGTGCACGGCGTGCCGCAAGCGCCGCTGGCCGTAACCGGCGACACCGATCAGACCGGTACTCAGGTCCGTTTCTGGCCAAGCCTCGAAACCTTCACCAACGTCACTGAGTTTGAATACGATATTCTGGCGAAGCGCCTGCGCGAACTCTCGTTCCTGAACTCCGGCGTGTCGATCCGTCTCGTGGATAAGCGCGACGGTAAGCAGGACCACTTCCATTACGAAGGCGGCATCAAGGCGTTCGTTGAATACCTGAACAAGAACAAAACGCCGATTCACCCGAATATCTTCTATTTCTCCACCGAAAAAGACGGTATCGGCGTGGAAGTGGCGCTGCAGTGGAACGACGGTTTCCAGGAAAACATCTACTGCTTTACCAACAACATTCCACAGCGTGACGGTGGTACTCACCTTGCTGGCTTCCGTGCGGCGATGACCCGTACCCTGAACGCCTACATGGACAAAGAAGGCTACAGCAAGAAAGCGAAAGTCAGCGCCACCGGTGACGATGCCCGTGAAGGCCTGATTGCCGTGGTTTCCGTGAAGGTGCCGGATCCGAAGTTCTCCTCACAGACCAAAGACAAGCTGGTCTCTTCTGAGGTGAAATCGGCGGTTGAGCAGCAGATGAACGAACTGCTGAGCGAATACCTGCTGGAAAACCCGTCTGACGCGAAAATCGTGGTGGGCAAAATTATTGATGCGGCGCGTGCCCGTGAAGCGGCGCGTAAAGCCCGTGAAATGACCCGTCGTAAAGGCGCGCTGGACTTAGCCGGCCTGCCGGGCAAGCTGGCTGACTGCCAGGAACGCGACCCGGCGCTGTCCGAACTGTACCTCGTGGAAGGGGACTCCGCGGGCGGTTCTGCGAAGCAGGGCCGTAACCGTAAGAACCAGGCGATTCTGCCGCTGAAGGGTAAAATCCTCAACGTTGAGAAAGCCCGTTTCGACAAGATGCTCTCTTCTCAGGAAGTGGCGACACTCATCACCGCGCTGGGCTGCGGCATTGGCCGTGACGAGTACAACCCGGACAAACTGCGCTACCACAGCATCATCATCATGACCGATGCGGACGTCGACGGCTCGCACATTCGTACGCTGCTGTTGACCTTCTTCTATCGTCAGATGCCTGAAATCGTTGAACGTGGCCACGTCTACATTGCCCAGCCGCCGCTGTACAAAGTGAAGAAAGGCAAGCAGGAACAGTACATCAAAGATGATGAAGCGATGGATCAGTACCAAATCGCGATCGCGCTTGATGGTGCGACCCTGCACGCGAACTCGCACGCCCCTGCACTGGCCGGTGAACCGCTGGAGCGTCTGGTGTCCGAGTTCAACGCCACGCAGAAAATGATTACGCGTATGGAACGCCGTTATCCGAAAACGCTGCTGAAGGAGCTGGTTTATCAGCCAACCCTGACCGAAGCCGATCTGAGCAGCGAGCAGACCGTCACCCGCTGGGTGAACGCCCTGGTGACCGATCTGAACGAAAAAGAGCAGCACGGCAGCCAGTGGAAATGCGATGTTCAGCAGAACGCTGACGGGCAGTTCGAGCCGATCGTTCGCGTGCGTACCCACGGCGTCGACACCGACTATCCGCTGGAGCACGAGTTTGTCACCGGTCCGGAATACCGTCGTATCTGCACGCTCGGCGAGAAGCTGCGCGGCCTGATCGAAGACGATGCGTTCATCGAACGTGGCGAACGTCGTCAGCCGGTAGCCAGCTTCGAGCAGGCGCTGGACTGGCTGGTGAAAGAGTCCCGTCGCGGCCTCGCGATCCAGCGCTATAAAGGTCTGGGCGAAATGAACCCGGAGCAGCTGTGGGAAACCACCATGGATCCGGAAAGCCGTCGCATGCTGCGTGTTACCGTTAAGGACGCAATTGCTGCAGACCAGCTGTTCACGACCCTGATGGGCGATGCGGTTGAACCACGTCGTGCCTTCATCGAAGAGAATGCGCTGAAAGCGGCGAATATCGATATTTAATCGACGTGATACCGCACGATAACTGGCCGCGCGTTTAGCGCGGCTTTTTTATGGGCGCGGGCATATCCTGCGACAGCACTGACGGTAAGCGACTGGCGAGCGTATCGACGGCAATCCTCACTCTCAGCGGCAGGTGCGGCGTCTGCTGCCAGACCGCATGGACGTCAAAATGGACATCCGGCGCCTGCTTCAGGAGCGGGACGAGCTTTCCCTGATGAATTTCTTTAATGGCCATCCAGCAGGGGAGCCAGGCAATCCCGTGTCCGGCCAGCGCCGCGTCGCAGATGGCCTGCAAATCATCCATATTGAGCGATGAACGGGGAGTAAAGGTGTGCGAGGTCCCTTCGTTATCCATCAGTTGCCAGGGTAACACTCTGCCTGCGCGCAGATAGTTAATGGCCGTATGATGGGGTAAGTCAGCCACGCTTTGCGGCTGGCCTTTGTTCTGCAGATAATCCGGCGCAGCGCACAGCACCATGCGGTGTTCCCCCAGCTTTCTGGCGACCAGCATGCTGCTGTCCTGCAGCGTGCCGTTACGCACTGCCATATCAAACCCTTCCTCCACCAGATCCACCACGCGATCGCTGAACGACATTTCAAGCTCAAGCCCGGGATGTTCCTGCGCCAGTTCAATCAACAGCGGCGCGACGCACTGGCGGCCAAACAGTACCGGCATGGCAACGCGCAGGCGGCCGCTAACCTGCTGTTTCCCCGTTTCAAGCAGCGACTCTGCGCCCCGAATTTCCTCCAGCGCACGCAGGCACCGTTCATAAAAAAGGGCGCCGTTATCGGTCAGGCTCTGGCTGCGGGTGGTGCGCTGAAACAGCCGTACCCCCAGTCGCTCCTCGAGACGAGCGATGCTTTTTCCTACCGCCGAGCGTGACAAATGCAGACGAATGGCGGCCTGTGCAAAGCTTCCTGCCTCCACGGCAGCGACAAAAACAGGGATATCCTTCAGCGTGTCGGTCATGTATTGTATCTTTTTTGGCGTCAATATAGAGAAAACTTATCGCCACTGGCGACCATTCGTCAACGGTAGACTGTCAGTACTAAAGCTTACTTGATGGCCGGAGAAAAAAATGACCGAGACAATGCAACGCTGGACGATGAGCGCCCTCGGGCGCGAGAGCCTCACGCTTATTCAGGAGCCCATTCCCCAGCCAGGTCCGGGTGAAGTGCGCGTAAGGGTGAATGCCGTCGCGCTCAACTATCGCGACAAAATGGTGATTGAAGGCACGATGCCGATTCCGCTTTCCTTCCCGTTTACCCCGGCGTCTGACATGGCGGGCGTCGTAGACAGCATTGGTGAAGGCGTCACGCGTTTCCAGCCCGGCGCCCGCGTCATCTCAACCTTCTTTCCGGAGTGGATCGACGGTAAGCCGCAGGCGGACGCGCGCAATTTGCCCTATAAAACGTCCGGCGGCTATTTCCAGGGAATGCTGGCCGAGTACGTGATTGTGAAGGAAGACGCGCTGGCGGCATCGCCGGAAAGCCTGGATGACGCAGAGGCCAGCACCTTACCCTGCGCGGGGCTTACCGCCTGGTTCGCACTGGTGGAACGCGGTCAGCTGCGCGCCGGGCAATCGGTGCTGGTACAGGGAACGGGCGGCGTGGCGATTTTCGCCCTGCAAATCGCAAAAGCGCACGGCGCAGAGGTCATTGTTACGTCCGGGAGCGATGAAAAGCTGGCGCTGGCCAAAAAGCTGGGGGCCAGCCAGGGCATCAACCGCCTGAAAGGCGACTGGGCTGAAGAGGCGCTGGCGCTGACGCAGGATCGCGGCATCGACCATATTATTGAAACCGTGGGGGGCGAGAACCTGAAGCACTCCCTGCGCGCCGTTGCTGTTCATGGACGTATCTCGGTCATTGGCGTGCTGGCCGGGTCTGACATTTCGCTCTCTGCTGGCGAACTGTTGCTGAAATCTCCCGTCATTCAGGGGATCGGCGTGGGGCACCGCCGGGCGCTGGAGGATTTCGTCCGCGCTGTTGATGTCACCGGCCTGAAACCCGTGATTGAGCATCGCTACCGTTTTAACGAGCTTGAACAGGCACTTGAGCATCTGGATCGCGGTGCGTTTGGTAAAATCGTTCTCACTCGCGAGTAGGTCTTTGTTCCTCGGGATAGGCGTAAAAGGGGGCTTTTGTTGCGCAAGGTAGCTCTATTTTTGTGTGCTTAATCGCGTTAGCATGAGGCAGCACTCATTTATCCCGGGGAACTCATGGCTATCAAACTTATTGCAATCGATATGGACGGCACGCTGTTGCTGCCAGACCACACTATCTCTCCAGCCGTTAAGAACGCGATCGCCGCGGCACGCGCAAAGGGCGTGAATGTGGTCCTCACCACGGGGCGTCCGTATGCGGGCGTGCACAGCTACCTGAAAGAGCTGCACATGAATCAGCCCGGCGACTACTGCATCACCTATAACGGCGCGCTGGTGCAGAAAGCCGCGGATGGCAGTACGGTTGCGCAAACCGCGCTAAGCTACGATGACTACCGGTTCCTGGAAAAACTGTCCCGTGACGTGGGTTCCCACTTCCACGCTCTCGATCGCAATACGCTTTACACCGCCAACCGTGATATCAGCTACTATACGGTACATGAATCCTACGTGGCGACCATTCCGCTGGTGTTCTGTGAAGCCGAGAAGATGGATCCGGCCACCCAGTTCCTGAAAGTGATGATGATCGACGAGCCGGAGATCCTGGATAAAGCGATTGCGCGCATTCCGGCCGAAGTGAAAGAGAAATACACCGTGCTGAAAAGTGCGCCGTACTTCCTTGAAATCCTCGATAAACGCGTCAATAAAGGCACTGGCGTGAAATCGCTGGCCGACGCGCTGGGCATCAAGCCGGACGAAATCATGGCGCTGGGCGATCAGGAAAACGACATCGCGATGATTGAATTCGCGGGCATGGGCGTAGCGATGGATAACGCTATTCCGTCGGTGAAAGAAGTGGCTAATTTTGTCACCAAATCCAACCTCGAAGACGGCGTGGCTTACGCCATTGAGAAGTTTGTGCTGAACTAAACACCCGCTTGCGATACCCTGATGCGAAAACCGCGCATCAGGGTATCCTCATGAAACAAATTACCTTCGCTTCCCGCAACCACCAGCTTACTAACATCAATACCTGGACGCCGGACAGCCAGTGGCTGGTCTATGACGTGCGCCCGTCAGGTGCATCGTTCACCGGTGAAACCATCGAGCGGGTTAATGTTGTTACGGGCGAGGTCGAGGTGATTTATCGCGCCACTGACGGCGCGCACGTTGGCGTGGTGACCGTTCATCCCGCGCAGGAGAAATACGTCTTTATCCACGGCCCGAAAAACCCGGATGCGGACTGGCACTACGATTTTCATCATCGCCAGGGGGTAATTGCGCATCACGGTCAGGCGAGCAACCTGGACGCAATGGATATCACTTCGCCGTACACTCCTGGCGCGCTGCGCGGCGGCAGCCACGTCCATGTCTTCAGCCCGAACGGCCAGCTTGTCAGCTTTACCTATAACGATCACGTGCTGCACGTGCGCGATGCGAAGCTTGATTTACGCAACGTCGGCGTGGCGGCACCTTATGGCCCGGTGAATCCGCCGGGAAACCATCCTCGTGAATACCCGGGGACTTACTGGAGCGTGCTGGTCAGCCGCACGACGCCCAACCCGCAGCCGGGCAGCGACGAAATTAACCGCGCCTACGAAGAGGGCTGGGTGGGCAACGACAGACTGGCGTTTATCGGCGATACCCTGTCTGCAACGGGCGAGAAAGTGCCTGAACTGTTTATTGTTAACCTGCCAGAAGATGAACAGAGCTGGAAAAGGGCGGGCGATGCGCCGCTTCAGGGCACCGCAGAGACCCTGCCGGCCCCGCCTGCTGGGGTGAAGCAGCGTCGTTTGACCTTTACGCATCAAAGGGCCTATCCGGGCCTGGTGAACGTGCCGCGTCACTGGGTTCGCAGCAACCCGGAGGGGGCACAGATCGCGTTTCTGATGCGCGACGATAACGGCATTGTGCAGCTGTGGCTGATCTCACCTGAAGGCGGCGAGCCGCGCCAGCTGACGCGTAACGGGAGCGATATTCAGTCTGCGTTTAACTGGCATCCGGCGGGTGATCGGCTGGGGTTTGTGCTCGAAAACCGGATCGCCTGCTGTGACGCGCAGACCGGACAAGTGACGTTTTTGACGTCCGATCACGGCAATCCGCCGTCTGCGGATGCCGTCGTATTTTCCCCGGACGGGCGCTTTATTGCGTGGATGGAAGAGACGGACGGTTTCCGTCAGCTCTGGTTAGCGGAAACCGCGCAGAACTAGCGTGGCGGCATCTCTGCGGGCGGAATGACGGCGTTTGTCGCCAGATTTTCCTGCTCGCTTTTCTCTACCCGTGAGCGCACGGAGTCGTCCTTACGGAATAAATCCCACGGCAGCAGAAGCGTGTCCGCCACAGCCGTAAACGGCATATCCAGGATAACCAGGGATTTGGTGCCCCAGTTTGTATCGTCATCGGAGATCATCGCCGCGCTGGCGCGCGTCCCCGGATATGTTCCTTCTTTACCGCCGGTGTGAGACATCACGCTCGAACACCCGCAAAGTAAAACTACCCCGCTGAACGTCGTCAGCTTTATCAGAACATTTTTCATCATCACTCAGTCATCGTTAATGGCACTGCATAGACCTGCAACTCAGGGTTATAGCGAGCCTTATCCAAAATGGATAGCCCGATAACCCCGCACTGTGGCAGCCATCGCAATTTAACCCTTTGTGCTGTTGTCCCAGTCTATGCGAGATGCAGGAAAGTGCAAAAAAAAGTGCAGTTGTCATGCTTGAAAAGCCCGGTTGCAGACCCATTTTAAGAATACGACCCGATAACGAACTCGCCTGATGGGTGTTCGGGGGGCGTAAAGGCCTGTCCATGGTGGAAGGCTTAATTTTCTCGCTGATTTCAGGAGTTTTATTTATGCGTAACTTCGATCTTTCTCCGCTATACCGTTCTGCAATTGGTTTTGACCGCCTGTTTAACCATTTAGAAAATAACCAAAGCCAGAGCAACGGCTACCCTCCATACAATGTTGAGCTGGTTGACGAAAACCACTACCGCATCGCCATTGCCGTCGCCGGTTTTGCAGAAAACGAACTGGAGATCACCGCCCAGGACAACCTGCTGGTGGTGAAAGGTTCCCATACGGCCGAGCAGAAAGAACGTACCTACCTTTACCAGGGCATCGCTGAGCGCAACTTTGAACGCAAGTTCCAGTTAGCCGAGAACATTCACGTGAAAGGCGCGAACCTGGTCAACGGCCTGCTGTTTATCGAACTGGAACGTGTGATTCCGGAAGAGAAAAAACCGCGTCGTATCGAAATTAACTAATTATGCGGGTCGCGCGAGCGGCCCACCCAGACCTGCTTGCCGTAACGGGAGCATATGCGAATCCATCAGGATTTGCAGGAACAACTGCGCACAAAATTAAACTGTGCCGAACTCGCTTCTCAGAAGGAGATTTAGTATGCGTAACTACGATTTATCCCCCTTACTTCGTCAGTGGATTGGTTTTGACAAACTGGCTAATGCCCTGCAAAACACCGCTGAGCAACAGACGTTTCCGCCGTACAACATCGAAAAAAGCGACGATAACCACTATCGCATCACCCTGGCGCTGGCCGGCTTCCGTCAGGAGGATCTGGATATTCAGCTCGAAGGCACGCGTCTGACCGTGAAAGGTACGCCGGAGAAACAAGAGACCGAGACCAAATGGCTTCATCAGGGGCTGGTTAATCAGCCGTTTAGCCTGAGCTTTACCCTGGCAGACCATATGGACGTCTCCGGCGCAACGTTTACCAACGGGCTGCTGCATATTGACCTGACCCGTAACGTACCGGAAGCCATCGCGCCGCAGCGTATCGCCATTAGCGACCGGCCGGCGTTGAATAGTTAACAAGCCCGCCGAACTTGTAGGTCGGGTAAGGCGCAGCCGCCACCCGACACTGCTCACAGACCGCACAAGGCCCTGCCCCGGCAGGGCTTTTTTGTGCGCCATCGCCCATACAACCGCCCACGGCTCTGAGAGAATCCTTAGCATAACTAAGGTTATGCCAAGGAAGTGGATCATGAGTGATATCGCGTTAACCGTCAGCGTGTTGGCCCTGGTCGCTGTTGTTGGCCTGTGGATAGGGAATATCAAAATCCGCGGCGTCGGGTTTGGGATAGGCGGGGTGCTGTTTGGCGGCATTTTTGTCGGCCACTTTGCCGACCAGCTCGGGCTGGTGCTGAGCGCCGAAATGCTCCACTTTACCCAGGAGTTCGGCCTGATCCTGTTCGTTTATACCATCGGGATTCAGGTGGGACCGGGTTTTTTCGCCTCTCTTCGTGTCTCCGGATTGCGGCTCAACCTGTTTGCTCTCGGCATTGTGGTGATGGGCGGGCTGGTCACCGCCATTCTGCATAAAATCTTTGCTATCCCGCTGCCCGTGGTGCTGGGCATTTTCTCCGGGGCGGTCACCAACACGCCTGCGCTCGGCGCGGGGCAGCAAATCCTGCGCGATTTGGGCATCGAACCCGGCATCGTCGACCAGATGGGGATGAGCTACGCCATGGCCTATCCGTTTGGTATTTGCGGCATTCTGCTCTCCATGTGGCTGGTCCGCGTCCTGTTTCGCATTAACGTCGATAAAGAGGCGAAGGACCACGAAACCACGCTCACCAACGGCCATATGCCGATCAAAACCATCAACATTCGGGTCGATAACCCCAACCTGAACAATATGGCGATTCAGGACGTGCCGATCCTGAACAGCGCCAATATTATCTGCTCCCGCCTTAAGCGCGACGATATGCTGATGGTGCCTGCCCCCGGCACCATTATTCAGCAAGGCGATCTGCTGCACCTGGTGGGCCAGCCCGGCGATTTGAACAATGCCCGTCTGGTGATTGGTCAGGAAGTGGATACCTCGCTCTCCACGCGCGGCACCGATATGCGGGTGGAACGCGTTGTGGTGACTAACGAGCACGCCCTTGGCAAAAAAATACGCGATCTGCAGGTAAAAGAGCGTTATGACGTCGTGATCTCCCGCCTTAACCGTGCGGGTGTCGAGCTGGTCGCCAGCCCGGAGGCCAGCCTGCAGTTCGGGGATATCCTCAACCTGGTTGGGCGCCCGTCTTCCATCGACGCCGTCGCGGATATGGTGGGTAACGCCCAGCAGAAACTGCAGCAGGTGCAGATGCTACCGGTATTCATCGGTATCGGGCTCGGCGTGCTGCTCGGCTCCATCCCGCTGTACGTGCCGGGCTTCCCGGTGGCGCTCAAGCTGGGCCTGGCGGGCGGGCCGCTGATTATGGCGCTGATCCTCGGGCGTATCGGCTGCATCGGTAAGCTCTACTGGTTTATGCCGCCAAGCGCTAACCTGGCGCTGCGCGAGCTGGGCATCGTGCTGTTCCTGGCGGTGGTCGGGCTGAAGTCCGGCGGGGATTTCGTCGACACCCTGGTCAAGGGTGAAGGGATGAGCTGGGTCGGCTACGGCATCTTTATCACGGCGATCCCGCTGCTGACGGTGGGCATACTGGCGCGGATGTTCGCCAAAATGAACTACCTGACGCTGTGCGGCATGCTGGCGGGCTCCATGACCGATCCGCCCGCGCTGGCCTTTGCCAACAACCTGCACAGCACCAGCGGCGCGGCCGCGCTCTCCTATGCCACCGTCTACCCGCTGGTGATGTTCCTGCGCATCATCACCCCGCAGCTACTGGCGGTGCTGTTCTGGGGGATGAGCTAGTAAATCTTCCGGGTGGATGCGCCGCAGATGGTAGTCCACCTGGTAATCACTGGTATTTCGGAACATCACGGAATAGTTGAGGAACTCGCCGCTGTCGCTGTAGGAAAGGGAGGTGATACGCAACAGCGGCGTCTGTTCCGGCAGGTTCATATAACCCGCCAGCTGCTTATCGGCCAGCACCGGCGTCAGACTCTCGTAGTTGCCGCTGATGGTGATCCCGCACTCCTTCTCGATGTAATCAAACTTTGACCCTTCAAGATGCGCCAGCGACAGATTGCGAAACAGCTTCACCGGCATAAAGCTGTCCTCCAGCATCAGCGGCTTTCCGTCCACGTAGCGCACCCGCCGGGAAAAGTAGATCCGCTCATCCACCTGTATCCGCAGCTGGCTGGCGATGGCGGGCGGGGCGGGCATCACTTCGAACTGTAAGACCTTGCTCTGCACCTCTTTTCCCTGCTGACGCAGCACCTCCACCAGCCCGGTCAGGTTGGTGGTTTCGTGGTGAACGTCTTTGCGTGACACAAACGTGCCGCTGCCGTGCCGCCGTTCAACCAGCCCCCAGCTCACCAGCAGATCCAGCGCCTTGCGGATGGTCATTCGCGCCACGCCGAACTCCTGCGCCAGCGCTTTCTCGCCCGGCAGCGGACTGCCGATGTTGTAGTCCGATGAATTCAGCCGCAGCCGCAATCTGTCAGCAATGGATTTGTAGATCACCAGTAGACCTCTCTGCCCTTATCAGGGCGTGGATGGCGTCCTGACATGTCCATATTTACCGTAAAAAGTAGACCTGATTGGTCAAAATAAAACCATGAATGCGATCACGAATCGCAGCGGCACGCCATGTTCACGCATCAGTAAGTTCTTATGCTCACCTCAGGCCAGCAAAAAACCATAAAGGCCTCTACCCCTACAGGTTGTTTCATGAGGATTTAAAAATGCTCAGTCAAATACAACGTTTTGGCGGTGCCATGTTTACCCCGGTGTTGCTGTTTCCGTTCGCCGGGATCGTGGTGGGAATCGCCATCATGCTTCGCAACCCGCTGTTTGTCGGCGAAGCCTTAACGGCCCCCGATCATCTTTTCGCGCAGATTGTTCACATCATTGAAGAGGGCGGCTGGGCGGTGTTCCGCAATATGCCGCTGATTTTTGCCGTCGGCCTGCCGATTGGCCTGGCGAAGCAGGCCCAGGGCCGCGCCTGCCTGGCAGTGCTGATTAGCTTCCTGACCTGGAACTACTTCATCAACGCGATGGGGATGACCTGGGGCCACTTCTTTGGCGTCGACTTCTCCGCCGAACCAACGGCCGGTAGCGGGCTGGCGATGATTGCTGGCATCAAAACGCTCGATACCAGCATCATCGGTGCCATCGTGATTTCAGGCATCGTCACCGCCATCCACAACCGCTATTTTGACAAGCCGCTGCCGGTGTTTCTGGGGATTTTCCAGGGCAGCTCGTTTGTCGTTATCCTCGCGTTCTTCGTCATGATCCCCTGCGCCTGGCTGACGCTGCTGGGCTGGCCGAAAGTGCAGATGGGCATTGAGTCCCTGCAGGCGTTCCTGCGTTCTGCCGGTGCGCTGGGCGTATGGGTCTATACCTTCCTGGAACGCATTCTGATCCCAACCGGATTGCACCACTTCGTCTACGGTCCGTTCATCTTTGGCCCGGCGGCGGTGGAAGGGGGAATTCAGGTCTACTGGGCGCAGCACCTGCAGGAATTCAGCCAGAGCACCCTGCCGCTGAAAACCCTCTTCCCGGAGGGCGGGTTCGCGCTGCACGGCAACTCCAAAGTGTTTGGCTCGGTCGGGATTGCGCTGGCGATCTGGTACACCGCGTCGCCGGAAAACCGCGTCAAGGTCGCGGGGCTGCTGGTCCCGGCCACGCTTACCGCGGTGCTGGTGGGTATTACCGAACCGCTCGAATTTACCTTCCTGTTTATCTCGCCGCTGCTGTTTGCCGTTCACGCCGTGCTGGCGGCCACCATGGCAACGGTGATGTACACCTTCGGCGTGGTCGGGAACATGGGCGGCGGCCTGCTGGACCAGTTCCTGCCGCAAAACTGGATCCCGATGTTCCACAACCACGCCGCGACGGTGTTCACCCAGATCGGCATTGGCGTCTGCTTTACCGGAGTTTACTTCGTGGTCTTCAAAACGCTGATTGCGCGTCTGAACCTGAAAACCCCGGGCCGGGAAGAGAGCGAAATCAAGCTCTACAGCAAGGCCGACTATAAGGCGGCGCGCGGGCAAACCACCGCCCCGGCAGTGGCCAGCCAGCAGGTCGGGCAGGCAGCCGGGTTCCTGCAGGCGCTGGGCGGCGCGGCCAACATCGACAGCATCAACAACTGCGCCACCCGCCTGCGCATCGCCCTGGTCGATATGGCGAAAACGCAAAGCGATGACGTCTTCAAAGCCCTCGGCGCCCACGGCGTGGTGCGACGCGGCAACGGCATTCAGGTGATTGTCGGTCTGCACGTTCCTCAGGTGCGCGACCAGCTGGAATCGCTGATGAAAACCCCCTTAACGAATGAACAAACCACCCTGACAGAGGCTATATCATGAAAAAATTCTCAGTTGTCATTGCAGGCGGCGGCAGCACCTTCACGCCTGGTATCGTCCTGATGCTGTTAGCCAACCGTGACCGTTTCCCGCTGCGCGCCCTGAAGTTCTATGACAACGACGGCGCGCGTCAGGAAACCATCGCCGAAGCGTGCAAAATCATCCTTAAGGAGCAGGCCCCGGAGATTGAATTCAGCTACACCACCGATCCGAAAGCGGCCTTTAGCGATGTCGATTTCGTGATGGCGCATATCCGCGTGGGCAAATACCCGATGCGTGAAAAGGATGAAAAAATCCCGCTGCGCCACGGCGTGCTGGGCCAGGAAACCTGCGGCCCGGGCGGGATCGCCTACGGCATGCGCTCTATCGGCGGCGTGCTGGAGCTGGTGGATTACATGGAGCAGTACTCCCCGAACGCGTGGATGCTGAACTACTCCAACCCGGCGGCGATTGTTGCGGAGGCCACGCGCCGCCTGCGTCCGAACGCCAAAATTCTCAACATCTGCGATATGCCGATCGGTATTGAAGGGCGCATGGCGCAGATTGTCGGCCTGAAGGACCGCAAAGAGATGCGCGTGCGCTACTATGGCCTGAACCACTTCGGCTGGTGGACGTCGATTGAAGATCTCAACGGCAACGATCTGATGCCGAAACTGCGCGAATACGTGGCGAAACACGGCTATGTACCGCCGTCTGACGATGCGCACACCGAGGCGAGCTGGAACGATACGTTCGCGAAAGCAAAAGACGTGCAGGCGCTGGATCCCGACACCATGCCGAACACCTACCTGAAGTATTATCTGTTCCCGGACTACGTGGTCGCGCATTCCAACCCGGAACGCACCCGCGCCAATGAGGTCATGGATCACCGTGAGAAGCACGTGTTCAGTTCCTGCCGGGCGATTATTGAGGCGGGCAAATCCTCCGCCGGCGAGCTGGAAATCGACGAACATGCGTCGTACATCGTCGATCTGGCAACCGCGATTGCCTTTAATACCCAGGAACGCATGCTGCTGATTGTGCCTAACAACGGGGCTATCCATAATTTTGATGCCGACGCGATGGTGGAGATCCCGTGCCTGGTGGGTCATAACGGACCGGAGCCGCTCACGGTGGGCGATATTCCGCACTTCCAGAAAGGGTTGATGAGTCAGCAGGTGGCGGTGGAAAAACTGGTGGTGGATGCCTGGGAGCAGCGCTCGTACCAGAAACTCTGGCAGGCGATTACCCTGTCGAAAACCGTGCCGAGCGCCTCCGTCGCGAAAGCGATTCTGGATGACCTGATCGAGGCCAACAAGGATTACTGGCCAGCGCTGCACTGATCGTCCTGACCGGCATCGCCCGATGCCGGTCTCCTTGTCCTTGTTGATTTACGCTATGCTGAAGCCTGCCTGTAGCTCGACAAGGAACCTTCATGAAAATTTCCCGCCTCGGCGAAGCGCCGGACTACCGCTTCTCGCTGGCTAATGAACGCACGTATTTAGCGTGGATCCGCACCGCGCTGGGGTTCCTTGCCGCCGGGGTGGGGCTCGACCAGCTCGCGCCTGATTTCGCCACGCCGCTGATTCGCGAGGTGCTGGCGCTGCTGCTGTGCCTGTTCGCGGGCGTGCTGGCGATTTACGGCTACCTGAGCTGGCTGCGCAATGAGAAGGCGATGCGTCTGAAGCAGGATCTGCCCTATACGCGCGGGTTACTCATCATCAGCGCGATTTTGCTGGCGGTGGCGGGCGTGGTGATGGTGCTGGTGTTCTATGGCGGATAGCCGCAAAGCGCGACGCGAAGCGGACCCCGGTCTGCAGCCGGAGCGGACGTCACTCGCCTGGCTGCGCACGCTGCTGGGGTATGGCGCGCTGATCGCCCTGGCGATTAAGCACAACTGGCACCGCACCGGGGTGCCGTTCTGGATCTCGCTTGTTGTGCTGGCGCTGGTGGCAATCGTTTTATGGCGCTATACCCGCAGCCGTAACCTGATGGACGTAGCGCAGGACGACTTTGTGCAGCCGAAGGCGGTGCGGGATAAGTTCCTCATCGCCCTGGCCGTGCTGTCGCTGTCTTTACTCTTCGCAGTGACTCACATTCAGCAAATTGTGAGCTTTTAAAGCCCGGTGGCGGCTACGCCTTACCGGGCCTACAACTGCCGCGAACCGTAGGCCGGGTAAGGCGCAGCCGCCACCCGGCAGAATTACTGCCCTTTAGCCAGATACTTCGCCATCTCGTCTTCCGGCACCATGCCGCCGCCGGTCGCCCACACCAGGTGGGTAACGCTGGCATCTGAAGGCACGCGCAGCGGTCCGGCCATGCCCGCCAGCGCGGACGGTTCCAGACGAATGCCTTCCTCCTGCGCCAGCCAGCCGAGCATATCGTACATGCTCTGGTCGGAAAGCGTATAAAACCCGTCGAGCAGGCGCTCCATCGCGCGGCCCACGAAGCCGGACGCGCGTCCTACCGCCAGACCGTCCGCCGCCGTCACGTTATCAATGCCCAGATCCTGCACCGCGATTTCATCGTGCAGGCCGGTGTAAACGCCCAGCAGCATGCACGGGGAGTGCGTGGGCTCCGCGAAGAAGCAGTGAACGTTATCGCCAAAGGCCAGCTTCAGGCCAAACGCCACGCCGCCGGGACCACCGCCGACGCCGCACGGCAGGTAGACGCACAGAGGATGATCGGCATCCACCACGCGGCCCTGAACGGCAAACTGTGCTTTCAGGCGCTCGCCCGCTACCGCGTAGCCCAGGAACAGGGTGCGGGAGTTTTCATCGTCAATGAAGAAACAGTTCGGATCGCTTTCTGCCGCTTTGCGTCCCTGCTCCACCGCCACGCCGTAATCCTGCTCATATTCCACGACGATGACGCCGTGGCTGCGCAGTTTGGCTTTCTTCCACTCGCGGGCATCGGCGGACATATGCACCGTCACCTTAAAGCCGATGCGGGCGCTCATGATACCGATGGACATCCCCAGGTTGCCGGTTGAGCCTACCGCAATGCTGTACTGGCTGAAGAAGTCCTTAAAGCGCGGCTCCAGCAGGATGCTGTAGTCGTCTTCAACGCTCAGCAACCCGGCGTCCAGCGCCAGTTTTTCCGCGTGGGTCAGCACCTCATAGATACCGCCGCGCGCTTTAATCGAGCCGGAGATCGGCAAATGGCTGTCTTTTTTCAGCAGCAGCGTGCCGGGAATGGATTTGCCAGATTCTTTCTCCAGCCGCGCCTGCATTGCCGGAATGGCGACCAGTTCGGATTCAATAATCCCGCCCGTTGCGGCCGTTTCCGGGAAGGCTTTCGCCAGATACGGCGCGAAGCGTTTCAGGCGCGCATGGGCATCGTCCACGTCGGCTTTGGTCAGCCCGACATACGGCAACCCTTCGGCAAGCGTCGTGGTGCGCGGGTTTAGCCAGGTGGTTTCTTTCAGGGCAATCAGATCCTCAACCAGAGGAAACTGTGCGGTTAAAGTGGTGATAGTTGCGTTTTCCATAATACGTCTCTTCGCGCTCAGATAATGAAAGAAAGCAGGAATGTGCCGCCAAGTGCAAGCACCGAGGCGATAAACGTCGCCGTCGTATAGTATTTGAAGGTCTCATTCAGGGTCGCGCCGCAGTATTGCTTCACCAGCCAGAAGAGAGAATCGGTCACGATCGTGCAGCCAATGGCGCCGGAACCGATGGCAATGGTGATGATCTCCGGACTGACGTTCGGGTAGAGCGGCAGCATCGGCGCGACGATGGCCGTGGCGCCCATCATCGCGACCGTGGCGGAGCCTACGGCGGCATGCAGCACCAGCGCCACCAGCCAGGCGAGCAGGATAGGGTGCATGTGCAGGTTCGAGAGAATTTGCGCCAGCGAGTCCGCCAGACCGCTGGTTTTCAGGATGGCGTTGAACGCGCCGCCCGCGCCGATAATCAGCAAAATGTTGGCGATAGAGCCAAAGCCGTGCTCCGTATGGGTCAGCATTGCGCCCATGCCCATATGCTGGCGGATGCCCAGCAGGTAGTAGGCGACAAACACGGCGATAAACATCGCGGTGATCGGGTTGCCGATAAACTCCAGCAGCGTATACAGCGTGCCGTCTTTTGACATATTCAGTTCGGCGATGGTCTTCACCAGCATCAGGGCAATCGGCAACAGCACCGTAAACAGCGTGGCGCCCAGCGACGGCAGGGTATGCTCCTCCCGCACCTTCAGGTCTGAAAATTCCGCCGGAACCGGTTTAAACGGCAGACGATTGTCGAGCAGCTTCAGGAACAGCGGGCCGCCGACCAGAGAGGCCATTAGGCCCACCAGCAGGCCGTAGACGATTACCGTCCCAACGTCCGCCCCTAATTTATTGGTCACAAACAGCGCGGCCGGATGCGGCGGCACCACGCAGTGCACCGCCATCAGCGCGGTACAAAGCGGAATGGCCAGCTTAAGCAGCGACGTGTGGGTCTTTTTGGCGATGGAAAACGCCAGTGGGATCAGCAGGACCACGCCCACTTCCACGAACAGCGTAATGCCGCAGATCAGGCCCACCAGCACCATAATCACGTCTGCTGACAGCCAGCGGCAGCGCTGCAGGGCGATCCCGATGCGCTCTGCCGCGCCGGAAACCTCCATCATCTTGCCGAGAATGGTGCCAAGACCAATCACTGCCGCCAGGAAGCCCAGCGTGCCGCCAATCCCGCTCTCAATGGCGTTTACCATATCCAGCGGGCTCATCCCCATCATCGCGCCGACGAAAAAGCTCGCCAGCAGCAGCGCGAGGAACGGGTGAAACTTCAGCTTAACGATGGTTAAAACAATCAACACAATGCTGACCAGCAGCGTTGCCACAACCCAGACCTGAGATCCCATATCTCACCTCACCCTTATGTCATCTGGGGGTATTGGACAAAAAAGCGGCGTGGGCTGACAAACGATATAAATTGGCGTTCAGGTGAGCCAGATTGAATCAACTGAGTGACTGCGCTCTAAAAAACGCACTTAATCCGCATTAGGTTCACATAAATTCACCCATGAACGGTATGCTGAGCGCAGAAACCACGCGTGAGAATTGTGATGACCGATGCAAATGAAGCCAGAAACCGGCTGCTCAACGGCTGGCAGCTGTCGAAAATGTACACCTTTGAAGTGGCGGCCCGGCATGAATCCTTCGCGCTGGCGGCGGAGGAGCTGTCGCTCAGCCCCAGCGCGGTGAGCCACCGCATCAACCTGCTCGAAGAAGAGCTCGGTATTCAGCTGTTTGTCCGTTCGCACCGTAAAGTCGAGCTGACGCAGGAGGGAAAGCGCGTTTACTGGACGCTAAAATCGTCCCTCGACACCCTGAATCAGGAGATCCTGGACATCAAAAACCAGGCGCTGTCCGGCACGCTGACGGTCTACTCCCGGCCGTCGATCGCTCAGTGCTGGCTGGTACCCATGCTGGGTGACTTTACCCGCCGCTATCCGTCGATTTCGCTCACCGTCCTGACCGGCAATGATTACGTCAATATGCAGCGAACGGGCGTCGATCTGGCGCTCTATTTCGACGATACGCCGCCAAACCATCTGTCTCATCACTTCCTGATGGACGAAGAGATTTTGCCCGTCTGCTCGCCGCAGTATGCCCGCGAGCATGAGCTGCTGAAAAACCCCGATAACCTTAGCCACTGCACGCTGCTGCATGACCGTCAGGCCTGGAGTAATGATTCCGGTACGGATGAGTGGCTGAGCTGGGCGCAGCACTTTGCGGTAAATATGCCGCCATCGTCGGGCATTGGTTTCGATCGTTCCGACTTAGCGATTATTGCGGCCATCAACCACGTCGGCGTCGCGATGGGCAGAAAGCGGCTGGTGCAAAAACGGCTTGAACGGGGCGAACTGATCGCCCCGTTTGGTGACAAGACCCTGAAATGCCATCAGCACTACTATGTCTCGACGCTTTCGGGCCGACAGTGGCCGAAAATAGACGCCTTTATCGGCTGGCTGAGAGAACTGGCAGGTTGAAGAATTATTACGCTTTCGCGCTACACCAAATGTGAAAAAGCGTGCTAAATACAGGTAATGCTTTCGATTTATCCAGGGTAAACCGTGTTAAGGCCTCTTATAGCGACCGCGTTACTGATCTCTTCCGGCTGGGCCATTGCCGCTGAGCCGCCGCTGACGGCTGCCCGTTATGCGCAGCAGCTTGGCGTCGGGATGGATGTGGACTGGGCGCGCACCGAGCGCGGCATACGCGAATTCGACCCGCTGGTGGTCCGCGATTTTCGGGCTAAAGGCATTACCCACGTGCGCATCCGCGTCGCCGATGAGCCGACGGAAGCGCGGCTGATCCACCTGCGCAAGCTGGTAGAAGCCTGTGAGCAGTATGGCGTGATCCCGATAGTCGCTTATCAGGCTGATGAATATAAAAACGACCCGAAAGCCGATAACGAGAAAGAGACGGTCAACTGGTGGATTGCCGTGGCGCACTATTTCGGTCAAAGCTACCCGCTGCTGGGTTTTGATCTCATTTATGAGCCTGCCGACAAGCTTAACCACAATCTGGCGTCGCTAAACCGCGTCTATGAAAAAACCGTTAAAGCGATCCACGACATCGACCCGCAGCGCATGATCTTCATTGCGCCACGCCTGCGTGCCGCGCCGGAGGAGTTATCCAGCCTGAAGCTGCCCGCGCACAGCCAAAACTATCTGCTGGCGGAGTGGCATATTTTCCCGTGGGGGCCGCTGAAGAATGGCGGTAAATACCCGTGGACGTCCGGCACGGCGGCGGAGAAAGCGGCAATCCGTAACCGCATCAATGCCGCGCTGCACTGGCAGCAAAAAACCGGGCACGTTAGCTGGGTTGGGGGCTGGGGCGTGGGAGAATCAAGCCGCTTTACGCCAACCGCCTCGCAGATAGCGTTCGCTACCTTTATGGCCTGCGAGCTGCAAAAGGCGAAAATCCCGTATGCGCTTAACGCGGATTTCCAGTTTTACGACGGGGAAGAGGGCGCCTGGCGGCCTGCGCCAGAGCCGTTATTGCAGGCGATGATCGCCCCTGTCTGTGAAAAGCCCGGCGAGAAGCCGGGCCATCATGCGGTTAAACCGGCTGCTCGTGATGCGGGACACGCGACGCCAGCGGCAGCCAGCACAGTAAAATCAGCAGCCCCATCAGCGTCATCAGCAGGCCCAAACTAGCCTGCCCGGTCTGCGGCATCATCGCCGAGAGCCAGGCCAGCGCGCCGGAACCGATGTTCTGCAAACCGCCCACCAGCGCGCCCGCCGTACCTGCAAGGAACGGGAACGGCTCCATCGCGCCGCTGGTGGCGAGCGGGAACAGCATCCCCGCGCCGAAGAAGAACAGCGCCGCCGGGATGAGCAGCGTCCAGACGGTCATCACGCCAAACAGCCCCGGGATCCACATCATCAGACCCGCCAGCAGACAGCTGATCACCGACTGCCACATCAGGGTGGAGAAGCGCTTGTTTGGTCGTCCGGCAAACCACGCGCCGAAGAACGCCGCCGGGATCGGCAGAATAAACAGAATGCTCACCACCATGCTGCTCAGGCCCAGCCCCGCGCCCAGCAGCACGCCGGAGCAGGCTTCGAACACCGCGATGCCCGCCAGGCCGCCGATGAGCATCAGCAGGTAGCAGGTGAACGCGCCGTTGCCGAACAGCGTTTTATAGCTGGCGATCAGCTTCGTGCGCGGCGCGTCCTGCGGGCGCGTTTCCGGCATCCAGCGCGCCATGCTGAAGGTGACAATGGTGCACAGCACCAGCAGGAAGGCGTAGCAGGCGCGCCAGGACCACATCGTGTCCAGCAGGCCGCCGATCAGCGGGGCCAGCAGCGGGCTGACCAGAATGCCCATATTCAACAGGCTGTTAGCATGACGGAGCTGGGTACCCTGATACATATCGCGCGGTAAGGTTCGCGCCATCACCCCGCCGACGCCGGTCCCAACGCCCTGCAGGGCGCTGGCGGCAATCAGTACGGTCAGGCTATGGGTGGTAATGTCAATTACCGTCGCCACCATGAAAATACTCATGCCCATCAGGATCACCGGGCGACGCCCGACGCGGTCGGAGAGCGGGCCGTAGAAGAGCTGCGAAACGCCATAGGTCAGCAGGTAGGCCGCCATTACGCTCTGTACCGCGCCCTCGCGGACGTTCAATTCCTTTGCCATGTCGGCAATCGCCGGAATGTAGATGGTTTGCGCCATCTGACCGACGGCCACCAGTAACACCAGCATCAACAATAAGTTAACGTTCCGTTGCTTTTTCATGTCGCTGAATACTTTTGCCAAAAGAGAAAAATGAAGAATAAGTGACTGCGCATTCCCATAAATGCGCGAGGAATCTACCACAGAGAGATGACAATTTAAGCATTGTCGCGGTGAATGAAAAAACCGGTAAAGGCAGGATTTGTAAACAAGAACGGCAACTAATGTTGCCAGTGCTTTACGCCAGGCGCAGCAGAATGGCGCCGCCGGCAATGCCCAGCGCCGCCGCGATGCGCAGGCCCGCAACCTTCTCTTTTAAAAGCAAAAAAGCGATCAGCGCGCCAAAGAGTATGGAGGTTTCACGCAGCGCCGCGACCACCGCCAGCGGCGCCTGCGTCATCGCCCACAGCGCCAGACCGTAAGAGCCCATGGTCCCCACCCCGCCAAGCAGCCCCTTTTTCCAGTGCAGACGCAGGTAGCCGGACGCCTCGCGCCGACGCGCGACCATCGCCCAGCCGAGCAGGCAGAAGCCGTTCATAAAGAAGGTCCACAGCGTATAGCCCAGCGCGGTGTCCGACAGCCGCACGCCGGTGCCGTCCACCAGCGTATACCCGGCGATAAAGCAGGCATTCAGCAGCGCCAGCCAGATCCCCTTGCGTGACTGCATGTGCCCGTTCATCGCCATCGCCAGAATAGACAGGCAAATTACCCCGATACCGGCCCAGGCGAGCCAGGAGAGACGATCGCCAAGCGCCAGCACGCTGATCAGCGCCACCAGCAGCGGGGCGGTGCCGCGCATCAGCGGGTAGGTCTGGCTCATATCGGAAACCTGATAGGTCTTCGCGACCAGCACGGTGTACACCACCTGTAAGGCACAGGAGACAATCAAAAACGGCCAGCTTGCGGCAGAGGGCTGGGGAGAGAAGGGGAGCAGCACCAGAGCAATCAGCGTGGCGGACCCGCTGACGCTAATCGCGGAATAGAGCTTGTCCGTTCCGGCTTTGACGATGGCGTTCCAGCTGGCATGCAGCAGGGCGGCAAACAGCAAAATACAGAATACGGTGATGGTCATGGCGTGTCGGGTGGTGAATTGTCACTCAACTGTAACATTCACGTCCTGAAGCTGCCAGCCGGTTACACCGCACAAAAAAGGCGGTGCGTCACCCGCGGTTCGTCCGAGACCAGCGTAAACCCTGCCTGGCGATAAAATCCGTAGGCAGCGTCCGGCGCATGGGTATTGAGGAAATCGAACCAGATGCTGGCATCTGCCATCACCACGGTCAAAAGCTGCTTGCCAATTCCCAGCCCGCGACACTTCTCGCTGACGTAGAGATGGCGAATACGCCCGGCGCGCGGCTGCTGGCTGAACGGATCGCGATTCAGACCGCACACGCCAACCAGCTTGCCGTTGAGAAACGCCCCCAGCAGCTTTTCACCCGGCGCGTTAAAGCGGTTCTCACCCCGCTGCCAGCTCTCTTCCAGCCTGCGTAGCATGTTGAAATTCAGTGCGATACTCTCCGCCTTCAGGGCGATATACCCCGGCTCGTCGGGCGTGACAGGCTCAATTAACAGACGCGACATAGCATTCCCTCGTTATTAAAGAGGGGCGGTTGCCCGCCCCTCTCAGGTGCGACTTGAACCTGAATTACCGAACGAATTTCAGGACAGCATCAAGCAGTTGCAGTACAGCAACAATGAGTTTGAGGATAAGTATCACCATATCCACTACGCTCATACGCGTCTCCTTTTGGTTAAAAGGAGCACGATGCTGGCGTACCTTTCCGCCGCCTGTTGCCAGCACCTGGATTGACGTAACACAGTGTGCTCACTTCAGGGGTTAAGGCACTGACGGCACCACCCGTTTCAGCCAGGACTTCGTTGCGCCGGTAGAACTGCGGCCCCCTCGCTCACTGCGAACACCCTCAGTATAGATAAATACTGTACGTATGAACAGTATTTTGTGGACAAAATCTGGAAGGCGATCCATACTCAAAAACGTCAAAATCCGTGCCGGAATTGCGCGTTCGTCTTCGATCGCGTATACTTTTTGCGTTGACGTAACACAGTGTGTTCTGCGGCGACCAACCGCAAAACCCTGATAAAACCTCGCTTAGGCGGGGTTTTTTGTTTTCTGGGCTATCCCTTTTTAAGGAGAAGAACCTGATAAATTTTGCACGATAACATCACCAAATACGAAAATAATATAAATGAGTTGTATTGATACCCATCATAAAATTTAAGTTGAATTATTTATTGCCGTAATAAATAACGGTGAAAGCATTTATTTATAACATGAATATATATTTAAATTACTCTATTGGTTTGAATTGCGCAGCCTTGCAATGTACATTGCTATAACCACAAAAACGATATGGATAAATTATGCAGGCCGCTGATTATTTAAAGATGAAGTTCCAGAGCGACAGACAGTTGGCTATTTATGGACAGCAAGGCGTTGCCGGGACATGGAAAGCATTAAAGGGAATCGGCTCTGATATCTATTCAGGAATGGAGCGTGTAAGCTGGTACTCATCATGCTTAATCCCCAGCTATCACGATGTATGTGATGAACTTCTCTCAGAAGAAAAGAGGATGTACCTCTCAATTGTGTCTCTTTACCGTTATCGCGATGTAATAGCACAGATGCTCTATCTTTATTTTAAAAGTGTTCTAAATGACTCTGAAAATGGAAATGAACAAAATCGCGCCCGCAAGACGGGTTCACAGGTAACCGGACTTGTTAAAAATATCCCGACAAGCAAAGCAGCGCGTTTAGCAATAGCATGGGGGTTGGCAATATATCTCTCCAAATCTGGCCTGCTCTCAGAAATCGTCGTCGAACGGCTTGCACGTCGTGTACCGAACGTTGTCATGGCATTTCAACTCATTGGCACGGACCAGAAGTGCGCGCTTGCTGCTCGTCGCCTGAAAACGTTGGACCCAAAGTATTACGCCACCCTCTATGCCGCACAACTGGAGATGCTCTATTACTTTATTGAACCATTCCTGTCTGAACTGATTAAGAAAGTTCAAATGGGATTCTACAGGGATTTTGAAGCGATTTATGACGACTTAAGGGACAAGTAGCATGTTTAAGAGTCTGCTATCAATTCTCTTTACTGATATTTTATTTCCCGTTTATGTTTTTGTATGCGCCTCTTTGTTTCTGTGGTTGGTGCCTGACTACTGGGTATTACTCACATTTATTGCTATCGGTGTATTTATCATTGTTCATCCAATAATTTTCGGTCGCTTTGATAAGTACGATTGAGTTTTAAAAAAGGGATTCTTTATGTCAAATCCGGCTTATTTATTTCTTACAGATGAAAATGGTTCCCCCATGATTGGCCCCTGCCTTGTGACAGGGCGTGAAGGTTCAATTGAACTCAAATCGTTCACTCATAATGTCAACATCCCAGTCGACGGGAATACCGGGAAATTGACGGGCACGCGCATACACATGCCCATCATGTTCCAGAAAGAATTTGATCGTGTAACCCCGCTTCTCTTTCGTGCGCTGAGTACGGGAAGAACACTCCAGTCAGCCATCATTAAGATGTATCAGATTAATGAGGCGGGTTTAGAACAGGAATATTTTAATATCCTCCTGGAGAATGTGAAAATAACCTCAATCACACCTGACCTGTATCCCGGCGCAAACACGGGAACACACCTTGAAACGGTTCTCATACGCTATGAGAAAATCACCTGGAAGCATTGCGACGGCAATGTCATCTATAGTGACGCCTGGAATGAGCGGGCAACGTACTGAAACGTGATCCCTGACGCATTTTTGCGCAGATGAAAATATTTCCATTGTCACGCCCGAAAACCTGTGTTTGTATAAATTCCATCAATGATTCCAAACACAGGTCCCCAATGACTTCATCCATCTTCACTTCGACCCTACTAAAAACTGCGCAACCAGCCGCAGTGGTCGTCGTGCGTGTGGTGGTGGTCGTCGGCAATGCGCCGTAGGGACTGGATCAACACACGAATCCAAAACCCCGCCGGCGCAAACCGGGCGGGGTTTTTCGTTTAGGACCCTCCCCGGAAAGTCGGCTCAGAAGAAAAGGACTGGAGCATGGCAAGTTCGGGCACAACATCCACCAAGACGCGTTTTACCGGCGCGCAGCTGATCGTTCATCTGCTGGAGCGACAGGGCATCACCACGGTTGCGGGCATCCCCGGCGGCACGGTGCTGCCGCTGTACGATGCGTTAAGCCAAAGCACGCAGATCCGCCACGTGCTGGCGCGCCACGAGCAGGGGGCGGGGTTCATCGCTCAGGGCATGGCGCGCACGCAGGGTAAACCGGCGGTCTGTATGGCCTGCAGCGGGCCGGGCGCAACCAACCTGGTCACCGCCATCGCCGACGCGCGCCTCGACTCCATTCCGCTGATCTGCATTACCGGCCAGGTGCCGTCCTCGATGATCGGTACCGATGCATTCCAGGAAGTGGATACCTACGGCATCTCTATCCCCATCACCAAACATAACTATTTAGTTCGCGACATCGCCGAGCTTCCTCAGGTTATTAGCGATGCGTTCCGCATTGCGCAGTCCGGCCGCCCGGGCCCGGTGTGGATAGACATTCCTAAGGATGTCCAGACCGCAGAGATCGAGATCGACGTTCTGCCGGAGCCGGGCGAGCGTGCCCCCGCGCCGGAGTTCAGCGCTGAGAGCGTGCGCGACGCCGCCGCCATGATTAACGCCGCCAAACGCCCGGTGCTCTATCTGGGCGGCGGGGCGATTAACGCTGCGGATGAAATCCGCCAGTTTGCGGAAAAAGCCAACCTGCCGACCACCATGACCCTGATGGCGCTGGGTATGCTGCCTAAAGCGCACCCGCTGTCCCTGGGGATGCTGGGCATGCACGGCGCGCGCAGCACCAACTACATCCTGCAAGAGGCGGATTTGCTGATTGTGATGGGCGCGCGTTTTGATGACCGGGCGATTGGCAAAACCGAGCAGTTCTGCCCGAACGCGAAAATCATTCACGTGGATATCGATCGCGCCGAGCTGGGTAAAATCAAGCAGCCGCACGTGGCGATTCAGGGCGACGTGGCCGAAGTGCTGGCGCAGCTGATCCCGCAAACCGACGCGACCGATCGCGCCGACTGGCGCCAGCTGGTGGCCGATCTGCAGCGCGAGTTCCCGGGTGCGATCCCAACTGAAGGCGACCCGCTGAGCCACTACGGCTTGATCAACGCCGTTGCCACCTGCGTGGACGACAGCGCGATTATCACCACCGACGTGGGCCAGCACCAGATGTGGACCGCCCAGGCCTACCCGCTGAACCGTCCGCGCCAGTGGCTGACCTCCGGCGGCCTCGGCACCATGGGCTTTGGCCTGCCCGCAGCTGTGGGCGCGGCGCTGGCGAATCCGGACCGCAAGGTCATCTGCTTCTCCGGTGACGGCAGCCTGATGATGAACATTCAGGAGATGGCGACCGCAGCCGAAAACCAGTTAGACGTGAAAATCATCCTGATGAACAACGAGGCGCTGGGGCTGGTGCACCAGCAGCAGAGCCTGTTCTACAAGCAGGGCGTGTTTGCGGCGACCTATCCGGGGATGATTAACTTTATGCAGATTGCCGCCGGCTTTGGCCTGCACACCTGCGATCTGAACGCGGAAGAGGATGCCCACGCGGCGCTGCAGGCGGCGATTTCTCGCCCAGGACCGGCGCTGATCCACGTGCGTATCGACCCTGAACAAAAAGTGTATCCGATGGTGCCGCCGGGTGCGGCAAATACTGAGATGGTGGGAGAATAAGCCATGCAGAAACAACATGATAACGTCATTCTGGAACTCACCGTCCGCAACCACCCTGGCGTCATGACCCACGTCTGCGGGCTGTTTGCCCGCCGGGCGTTTAACGTGGAAGGCATTCTCTGTCTGCCGATTCAGGGCAGTGAGCACAGCCGCATCTGGCTACTGGTCAACGATGACCAGCGTCTGGAGCAGATGATGGCGCAGATCGACAAGCTGGAGGACGTCACCAACGTGGCGCGCAACCAGTCCGATCCCACCATGTTTAACAAAATTGCGGTGTTCTTCGAATAGATCGCTTAAGGTAAGCGTCTTTCGCTCTTGTAGGCCGGATAAGCGCAGCGCCATCCGGCTTTTTCAGACCGCAGGAACACACATGACCACCATCGCCCTTATCGACGACCACCTTATCGTCCGCTCTGGCTTTGCCCAGCTTCTCAACCTCGAACCGGATTTCCAGGTCGTGGCCGAGTTTGGCTCCGGCCGCGAGGCGCTGGCGGGCCTGCCGGGGCGCGGGGTGCAGGTCTGTATCTGCGACATTTCGATGCCGGATCTCTCCGGGCTGGAGCTGTTAAGCCAGCTGCCGAAAGGAATGGCGACCATTATGCTCTCGGTCCACGACAGCCCGGCGCTGGTCGAGCAGGCGCTCAACGCGGGCGCGCGGGGGTTCCTCTCCAAACGCTGCAGCCCGGACGAGCTGATCGCCGCCGTGCGCACCGTCTCCACCGGCGGCTGCTACCTGACGCCGGAAATCGCCATCAAGCTGGCGGCCGGACGACAGGATCCGCTCACCCGGCGCGAGCGTCAGGTGGCTGAGAAGCTCGCGCAGGGGATGTCGGTAAAAGAGATTGCCGCCGAGCTGGATCTGTCGCCGAAGACCGTGCACGTCCATCGCGCCAACCTGATGGAAAAACTCAACGTCAGCAACGACGTCGAGCTGGCGCGCCGCATGTTCGACAGCTGGCAATGAGTCCCGTCTTTTCGCGGCTGATCGCCGTCGTTGCCAGCTTTTTTATCTTCTCCGCCGCGTGGTTCTGCCTGTGGAGCATCAGCCTGCATCTGGTGGAACGTCCTGAGCTGGCGGTACTGCTGTTCCCCTTCGGCCTGCGTCTGGGGTTAATGCTCCAGTGCCCGCGCGGCTACTGGCCCGTTTTGCTGGGCGCAGAGTGGCTGCTGCTGGTCTGGCTGGCGCAGGAAGTGGCCCTCGCGCATCTGCCCTTATTGATGACCGGAAGTCTGCTCACGCTTCTCCCGGTTGCGCTCATTTCCCGCTATCGTCACCAGCGCGACTGGCGCACGCTGCTGCGCCAGGGGGCGGCGCTGATTGCCGCCGCGCTGCTGCAGTCCCTGCCGTGGGTTGGCGACAAGGAGATGCTCAACGCCCTGCTGCTGACCCTCACCGGCGGCCTGACGCTGGCGCCGACCTGTCTGGTTTTCTGGCACTACCTCACCAGCACCGTCTGGCAGCCGCTTGGTCCGGGGCTGGTGTCCCAACCGGTGAACTGGCGCGCCCGGCATCTCATCTGGTATCTGCTGCTGTTCGTGGTGAGCCTCTGGCTTCAGCTGGGTTTGCCCGCCGAGCTTTCACGCTTCACGCCGTTTTGCCTTGCGCTGCCGATTATTGCTCTGGCCTGGCACTATGGCTGGCAGGGGGCGCTGATCGCCACCCTGATGAACGCCATCGCGCTGATCGCCAGCCAGACCTGGCACGACCATCCGGTGGATCTGCTGCTCTCGCTGCTGGCCCAGAGCCTGACCGGGCTGCTGCTCGGGGCGGGCATTCAGCGCCTGCGCGAGCTGAACCAGTCCCTGCAGACCGAGCTGGCGCGCAACCGGCGTCTGGCTGAACGCCTGCTGGAGACGGAAGAGAGCGTGCGGCAGGAGGTCGCCCGCGAGCTGCACGATGACATCGGCCAGACGATCACCGCCATCCGCACCCAGGCGGGCATTGTCCAGCGCCTGGCGGCAGAAAACGCAGGCGTGAAGCAGGGCGGGGCGCATATTGAACAGCTTTCGCTGGGCGTGTATGACTCGGTGCGACGCCTGCTCGGCAGGCTGCGGCCGCGCCAGCTTGACGACCTGTCGCTGGAGCAGGCGGTACGCTCCCTGATGCGCGAGATGGAGCTGGAAAGCCGCGGCATTGTCAGCCATCTCGACTGGCGCATTAGCGAACCTGCGCTGAGCGAAGGCCAGCGCGTAACCCTGTTCCGTGTCTGTCAGGAGGGGCTGAACAACATCGTCAAGCACGCCAGCGCCAGCGCGGTCACGATCCAGGGCTGGCAGCAGGACGAGCGCCTGATGCTGGTGATTGAAGACGACGGCTGCGGCCTGCCGCCCGGCTCCGGCCAGCAGGGCTTTGGCCTGGCGGGCATGCGCGAGCGCGTGAAGGCGCTGGGCGGCACGCTGAGCCTCTCCTGCACCCACGGGACGCGCGTCAGCGTCAGCCTGCCGTTAAGGACGCATCATGTTTAAAACCCCAGCCAGCGCAGCCCCGTTAAGCAACAAAGCGGAAATCGACGCCCGCTACCGCTACTGGCGACGTCATATTCTGATTACCATCTGGCTCGGCTACGCGCTGTTCTACTTTACCCGCAAAAGCTTCAACGCCGCCGCGCCGGAAATCCTCGCCAGCGGGGTGATGACCCGCACCGACATCGGCCTGCTGGCGACGCTGTTTTACATCACCTACGGCCTGTCGAAGTTCTTCTCCGGCATCGTCAGCGATCGCTCCAACGCGCGTTATTTCATGGGCGTTGGGCTGATCGCCACCGGCGTGGTGAATATTCTGTTTGGCTTCTCCACCTCGCTGTGGGCCTTTGCCCTGCTGTGGGCGCTGAACGCCTTTTTCCAGGGCTGGGGCGCGCCGGTCTGCGCGCGTCTGCTCACCGCCTGGTACTCGCGCAACGAGCGTGGCGGCTGGTGGGCGATATGGAACACCGCACATAACGTCGGCGGGGCGCTGATCCCGATGGTGGTGGGTGCCGCGGCGCTGCACTACGGCTGGCGCGCGGGGATGATGATTGCCGGTGGCCTGGCGATTGTCGCCGGGCTGTTCCTCTGCTGGCGCCTGCGCGACAGGCCGCAGACCGTGGGCCTGCCTGCGGTGGGCGACTGGCGGCACGACGAGATGGAGATTGCCCAGCAGCAGGAGGGCGCGGGGCTGACCCGCAGGGAGATCCTCACCAAATACGTGCTGAAAAACCCGTACATCTGGCTGCTGTCGCTCTGCTACGTGCTGGTCTACGTGGTGCGCGCGGCCATCAACGACTGGGGCAATCTGTACATGTCCGAGACGCTCGGCGTGGACCTCGTGACCGCCAACTCGGCGGTCACGATGTTCGAGCTGGGCGGGTTTATCGGCGCGCTGGTGGCGGGCTGGGGCTCGGATAAGCTGTTCAACGGCAACCGCGGCCCGATGAACCTGATCTTTGCCGCCGGGATCTTGCTCTCCGTCGGCTCGCTGTGGCTGATGCCGTTCGCCAGCTACGTCATGCAGGCGGCGTGCTTCTTCACCATCGGCTTCTTCGTGTTTGGCCCGCAGATGCTCATCGGCATGGCGGCGGCGGAGTGCTCGCACAAGGAGGCGGCCGGCGCGGCGACGGGCTTTGTCGGGCTGTTTGCCTACCTCGGCGCATCGCTCTCCGGCTGGCCGCTGGCGCGGGTCATCGACATCTGGCACTGGAGTGGCTTCTTCGCGGTGATCGCCATCGCGGCGGGCATTTCCGCCCTGCTGCTGCTGCCGTTTTTACATGCGCAGGCCCCGCGTGAAGCCAGCGTGATGTGATGCGCCTCACCTTTTCACCCCGAGTGGCGCAAAACTAGGAAATTTTCCCGGTTTTACCTGGACGCTGTCTCAGGCATCTCTCCCGGCTGATTTTTACAATGCTGCAAAAATCAGCTCAGGAGTAAACCAACCATGCTGGCCTTCTTAAACCAGGTGCGCAAGCCGACTCTGGATCTGCCGCTCGACGTGCGGCGCAAGATGTGGTTCAAACCGTTCATGCAGTCCTATCTGGTGGTCTTCATCGGCTACCTGACCATGTATCTGATCCGCAAAAACTTTAACATCGCGCAGAACGACATGATCTCGACCTACGGGCTGAGCATGACGCAGCTGGGGATGATTGGCCTGGGCTTCTCCATCACCTACGGCGTGGGCAAGACCGTCGTTTCCTACTACGCGGACGGCAAAAACACCAAGCAATTCCTGCCGTTTATGCTGATCCTCTCCGCCATCTGTATGCTCGGCTTCAGCGCCAGCATGGGCGCGGGTTCCGTTAGCCTGTTCCTGATGATCGCCTTCTACGCCCTGAGCGGTTTCTTCCAGAGTACCGGCGGGTCGTGCAGCTACTCCACCATTACCAAATGGACCCCGCGCCGCAAGCGTGGTTCCTACCTCGGCATGTGGAACATCTCCCACAACCTCGGCGGGGCGGGCGCGGCTGGCGTAGCGCTGTTCGGCGCAAACTACCTGTTCGACGGCCATGTGATCGGTATGTTTATCTTCCCGTCGATTATCGCCCTGATCGTCGGCTTTATCGGCCTGCGCTACGGCAGCGACTCCCCGGAATCGTACGGCCTCGGCAAAGCGGAAGAGCTGTTCGGCGAGGAGATCAGCGAAGAGGACAAAGAGACCGAAGAGAACGAGATGACCAAATGGCAGATCTTTGTTGAGTACGTGCTGAAAAACAAAGTGATCTGGCTGCTCTGCTTCTCAAACATCTTCCTCTACGTGGTGCGTATCGGCATTGACCAGTGGTCAACCGTGTATGCTTTCCAGGAGCTGAAGCTTTCTAAAGAAGTAGCAATTCAGGGCTTCACCCTGTTCGAAGTGGGCGCGCTGGTCGGCACGCTGCTGTGGGGCTGGCTCTCCGACCTCGCCAACGGCCGTCGCGCACTGGTGGCCTGCATCGCGCTGGCGCTGATTATTGCCACCCTCGGCGTCTACCAGCACGCCAGCAACCAGTACGTTTACCTGGCGTCCCTGTTCGCGCTCGGCTTCCTGGTGTTTGGTCCGCAGCTACTGATCGGCGTGGCGGCAGTGGGCTTCGTACCGAAAAAAGCGATCGGCGCCGCCGATGGGATTAAAGGCACCTTCGCCTATCTGATCGGCGACAGCTTTGCCAAGCTGGGTCTGGGGATGATCGCCGACGGCACGCCAATTTTCGGACTCACCGGCTGGGCGGGCACCTTCGCGGCGCTGGATGCGGCAGCGATCGGCTGTATCGTCCTGATGGCGATGGTCGCGGTGCTTGAAGAACGTAAAATTCGCCGTGAAAATCGCGCGCAGAAATTAAAAACAGCCTGAGTGTGCAGGTAACGTCTTTGCCCGGTGTGTGATGCCGGGCTTTTTTATTTGCGCCAACGGCGTTAATACCTGATCCCCCATTCCGCAGCGTCTTTTCAGAGCACTATTCTGGTTATGCCCGCTGTTGACGCCGTGCGTTTCCCGCTATGATGAGCGACTAGTCTAAGGAGAACGCATGGTCTGGATAATGCTGGCAACGCTTGCCGTGGTGTTTGTGGTGGGATTTCGCGTCCTGACCTCAGATTCCCGCCGCGCCATCAAACGTTTAAGCGAGCGTCTTGGCATCACCCCGATGCCGGTTGAGTCGATGATCGATCAGTTCGGTAAAACGCCGGGCAATGAGTTTATCCGCTACCTTGAACGGCCGGACGAGGCGCATCTGCAAAACGCCGCGCAGGTGCTGCTGATCTGGCAGGTCTGCATTGTCGACGGCAGCGAGGAGAACCTGCACGCCTGGCACCGCATGCTGCGTAAAGCCCGCCTGGCCGCGCCCATTACCGATGCGCAAATTCGTCTGGCGCTTGGCTTTATGCGCGAGATGGAGCCCGATCCGCAGGAGCTGAACGCCTTCCAGCTACGCTATAACCAGCTCTTCCTGCCGGAAGAGGGCGTGTTTTACCTGCACTGATCCCCTGTAAAAACGACAAAAGTTGTCTAAACGTTAAATTCGTCACACTTTTGATGATAAACTGCGCGACTTTTCCGCACGTTTTTATCTTCAGGTGACGCCATGACAGAACATATCCAGCCCACGACCCGACCGCAGACCAAAGAGGTTACTCGCCCCAACTGGTCGGCGGTTTTCTCCGTGGCGTTCTGCGTCGCCTGCCTGATTACCGTTGAGTTTCTGCCGGTAAGCCTGCTGACGCCGATGGCGCAGGATCTGGGCATTTCCGAAGGCGTGGCAGGGCAGTCCGTTACCGTCACCGCCTTCGTGGCGATGTTCGCCAGCCTGTTTATCACCCAGGTGATTGGCGCGATTGACCGCCGCAAGGTGGTCATTCTGTTCAGCGTGCTGCTGACGCTCTCCTGCCTGCTGGTCTCGTTTGCGGAAAGCTTTACCCTGCTGCTGCTGGGGCGCGCCTGTCTGGGGCTGGGGCTCGGCGGCTTCTGGGCGATGTCGGCCTCGCTCACCATGCGCCTGGTGCCCGCGCGGACAGTGCCGAAAGCGCTTTCCGTTATCTTCGGTGCGGTCTCCATCGCGCTGGTGATCGCCGCGCCGCTGGGCAGCTTCCTCGGTGGGATTATCGGCTGGCGTAACGTCTTCAACGCCGCGGCGGTGATGGGCCTGCTCTGCATCATTTGGGTGTGGAAAGCGCTGCCGTCCCTGCCGGGCGAAGCGGCGCACCATAAGCAGAATATGTTCGCGCTGCTCAAGCGCCCCGGCGTGCTGGCGGGGATGACCGCCATCTTTATGGCCTTTGCCGGGCAGTTTGCCTTCTTTACCTATATCCGCCCGGTGTTTATGACCATGGCGGGCTTTGACGTAGACGGCCTGACGCTGGTGCTGCTGAGCTTCGGTATCGCCAGCTTTGTCGGTACCTCGCTGTCGTCCCAGTTCCTGAAACGCTCCCTGAAGGTGGCGCTGGCGGGTGCGCCGCTGGTGCTGGCGGCGAGCGCCACGGTGCTGGTGCTGTGGGGCAGCGATAAGTGGGTCGCGTCTGCCATTGCGATTATCTGGGGCTTTGCCTTTGCGCTGGTGCCGGTGGGCTGGTCGACGTGGATCACCCGCTCGCTTGCCGATCAGGCGGAAAAAGCCGGGTCGATTCAGGTGGCGGTGATCCAGCTGGCGAACACCTGCGGCGCGGCCATTGGCGGCGTGGCGCTCGACCATCTGGGGCTGACGTCACCGCTGGTGATTTCCGGCACGCTGATGCTGCTGACGGCGCTGCTGGTGGCGGGGAAGGTTAAAGCGAAGTAGTGTTTTTCTCCCTCTCCCGTGGGAGAGGGTTGGGGTGAGGGCATCAGGCTACGCCGATGCCTTAACCCTTCTACGCGAATCCATCGAAATCAGCACCACCGACGACACAATCAGCAGCGTCCCCAGCCAGTCCGGCAGGGTAAACGCCACGCCCAGCAACACCACCGACAGCAGCGCGCTGCTCAGCGGCTCGGCGCAGCTCAGGATGCTCGCCTTCGGCCCGCCGATCATCTGTGCGCCTTTCAGATACAGGCTGAACGTCAGCGCGGTGCCGATCACCACCAGGTAGAAAAACGCCAGCAGCAGGCCGCCGTCGATCACGAAGGTGGTGCCGCGTCCGGCGTAGAACGGCGTCAGCATTAATCCGGCAATCAACATACTCCAGCCGACAATCGGCAATGTGCCGTAGCGGGCAATCAGCGTTGACGGATAGGTGGTGTAAAACGCGGCGGCAAACGCCGAGGCGATGCCGAAGAACAGGGCGGCAGGCGAGATGGAGAGCGAGGTTGGGTCGCCGTGGGTGACCAGCAGGAACGTCCCGACAAGCGAGGTCACAATCGCGGACAAAACAAACACGCCGGGGCGCTTTTTCCGCGCCAGCGCGAACCATGCCACGATAATCGTTGGCGACAGAAACTGCAGCACGGTGGCCGTCGCGGCGTTGGATTTTTCAATCGTCAGCAGGAAGGTGAGCTGCACGGTGAGCGCGCCGACCAGCGAGAAAAACAGCAGGCTGAGGGCGTCTTTGCGATGCTTGATGACCGAGAAAATCTTGTCGCCGTGAACGAAGGAGAGCGTCAGCAGGATCACGCCGGTAAACAGCAGGCGAACCATGGTCAGGTAAGGCGAAGAAATGTGGCTTTTCTCCATGATGTACTGCGCGCAAACGCCGGAACTGCCCCATAAAACGGCGGCGATCAGGACGTTCAGCATCCCTTTACGTGTGGAACCCATTTTCTCCCCTGTTATGTTGGTTTTTTTGTAGCATAACATGGGATCTTGCCGGGTGGCGCTACGCTTACCCGGCCTACAAAACCTTGTAGGCCCGTGCAAGCGCAGCGCCGCCGGGCGAAACAAACGACGCTCTACTAGAACCACGCCTCCCACATCGCGCCGACGTTGAAGTCGTCGAGCGTCTCGTCTTTGGTGTTGTTCACGCGCGCGGTGCGTGCGTTATCCACCTTGCCGCCGGTCACGTAGAAGCGCAGCATCGGACGGAACTCCGGCCCCATGGCGATAGACATGTTCTGCGACAGGGTCAGCTTCCAGCCCTTGTTGTCGCCGCCGTTGTCGTAATCCACGTGCTGCCAGCCCGCTTCCAGCCAGGTGGAGTGAACGTCGTTCCACCAGTGCATCGGGCGCACGATGGCGTTGTAGTTCTTACGGTTGTCGGTCTTATCACGGCTGTTGTCGTAGTCGTGGAAGGCGAGGATGTACTCCACCTGCGTGGCCTGGGTGAATTTGTACAGCCCTTCGAAGCTGGCGTAGACCGTGGTCAGGTCTTCGGTTTTATTGAACACGCTGTTGTCCGAGTTATCGGAGTAGCGGGCAATCACCTTGTTCACGCCGCTGTCGTTGGTATGGCTCAGCACCACGCCACCCTGCCAGGCGTTCAGACGCTCGTCGCTCTCCACCGCTTTTGAATCAAAGCCGTAGTTGGCGTACAGCTCCAGATCCAGCGGACCGAGCTTCATACCGTGGATTTTAGAGGTGGCCGCGTAGTTACCTTTGTCGCCCGTGCCGGACCCGCCGGTACAGGTGATGCGTGACGGGTTCGCTTCGTCTTCCATCACTTCCGGGCTACAGGATTCCACTGCCGCCACGGCAGCGACGTCAAACTGCACGCCGCCGATATCGAAGTTCTTCACCCCGGCGCCCTGGCCGTCGTGGTTCATCCAGAAGTAATCGTTGATGCCCTGCTGCGGACGCTGGTGGAAGTCGCGACCGGCCCAGAAATAGGCGTTCGGGTTGGAGGCCATAATGTTGGTCACCCCCGCGTAGGCCTTTTTCAGGTTAACTTCGTCGCCCCAGTGGTCGATCATCACGTTGATGTCCCAGATGGCGCCGTTTTCGCCCTTGAAGGCCTTGGAGAGCTGGAACTCGCCGCCGTTGCCTTCGTTACCCAGACGACCGATCGCGGACGCGCCGTTGTAGGAGCCATCCACCGCCACATATTTCTGATCGGCGGCCTGGAAGTGCGCGCCGTAGCGGGCGTAGCCGGTAAATTTAATCCCGAACGGAATCGCCATGTCCGGGGATTGCGCCGCGCTTTGCGGCTCGGTCACCACGTCCGCTTTTTTCGCGACGGCGGCATCCATTTTGGCCTGACGTTCGGCCAGGGCTTTATCCACCGCTTTCGCCACAATGGCGTCGATTTGCTCCTGCGTGAATTCCTGGGCGAGCACGGAAATTGGGCAAAGCGCGGCGATAACCGCCATGGTTAATGGAAGTTTTTTAATCGTATTCATGGTTATCTCAATATAGTTTAATTTTATTCAGACAATAACCGGTAATGGTGCCAACTTACTGATTTAGTGTATGATGGTGTTTTTGAGGTGCTCCC
>OGSG01000087.1_pt1 | contig 56515 bp, 57 predicted proteins | sample 1573841 | NCBI WGS metagenome assembly OGSG01 (sample SAMN03295849, study PRJEB24534) | human gut metagenome | isolation source: fecal sample 2 from infant 7 | host: Homo sapiens | place: USA: Pittsburgh, PA | collected 2014-07
AGTACCGAGGATGTAGGAATTTCGGACGCGGGTTCAACTCCCGCCAGCTCCACCACTTTTGATAGGACTGCAACCGGACAGAGGCAATAAATACAGTCACTTACGGACACTGACCAGACAGTATGCAGACCGAGAAAAGACAAAAATATACACGTGAAATGCACGTGCACTCTGAGAGAACCCCAGATCCCACGGTCTGGGGTTTTTCTACTTGTAACTATGAGTAACGAAAACCCATCCGTAATTGAAGTCATGTTTCAGGACTTAAGTTGCTCTTCATAGGCAGAGTAGTTTATGGGGGCATTAAATGACTGGCCGTTGATTCGTGATGCTATCCATGCTGTGAATGGTATGGGTTACGACACCAACTACTTGCACATCATCCAGAGAAGTCCCTTCTAGCGCCTCGCCATCGTCGGTAATGATCGCGCTTTTAGTGATGAAGCCGAACTGTGTATTGCCGTACAGTGAGAATAGAATCGTGACACCGATGCTAGGCATTAAACTGATATCGATCACCGCGTAGCCGGTAGAAGTCTCAACGATGCGGCTGTTCATACCAATAGCGCATATCCCATCGAGAGTTACGCGGCGCTCGATAAAATCGGTGGCGGGAGACGGGAAACCCATAATCAGATCCCCCCGTTCGGGTTGTACATGGCGAGAGTGCGGTTTTCGCCTTCCTCGGTCGATATGTCTTTAAACGTCGTCAGACAGGCATCCATCCACTCGTTCGCCTGTTTCAGCGACCAGTTCCAGTTAACAGCAGCCAGCTCTTTCACAAAGTCGGCAGTTGTGACAACGCGGCGGCCTCTGGCGTCGATCTTCATAGCCCGGCGAAAGGCGGTTTCTATTTCGTAATAGCGCGGCATAATTTCCTCCCCTTAAAAAATACTGTATATAGATACAGTGGTTTCATGAAGAAATTAGATCAAGGCAGTGGAGCCTATCAATCGCAGCGGCAGGATATATTTTCATGGTCGATCACGGTTACAGAGCGGCCCTCAAGGCCGCTGCTGGTTCATCATTCGCTGATGGTGGCATCCCCGGAAGCCGTCAGACTGGCGGCTTTCGCTTTCATATCTGCCAGTTCAGCTTTGAGAGCGTCTATTTCTGCCCGCATTTCTTTAAATGCTTCAACATACAGCGCTGACAGCGCGTTATAGTCGAGCGAAAGCGGGTTCTCAATCGTTCGGCATTCCTTATCAATAGTAGTCTTATCCGCCTCGTATTCAGTTACGGCCTCCGGCAGCACCTTCTGAACGTCCTGTGCAATCAGCCCGGCATTTCGCACAGTATTCTGCACCGTCGTATGCATTGAATAAGTTACGCCGCGAAGCGCCGTTGACCGACATTTCTGAACCCGTCGCGCCTGTAGAGCTATTGTCTGGTCTGATGCATATTAATTGCCCGTTTGCGATAGGCCTTGAATAAATAACCCCACGATTTTTGTTGTCGCTGTTAATAAAATAAAGATGCGCGTTTGCCGTGGTAGATATAGCTTTAGAGTTTAAGTAACCAGAGCGAGACTCAATTGTTGAGCCATACCATCCCTTGTTACACCCGGCCCATGCATCTGTCATTGTGATACTTGTGCCGTATTTATAGTTGGTCATTACGGTGTCATAGCTTGCCCCGGATCTGCCCACAAGCATGATGTTTGAATTATCACTATCACGAATAAGCATGTAAGTTGCCTGGTTCGCTCCGGTAGGACGTAATGTCAATACTTCACCGTTATGCTTAAACTCGGCACCAAAACCAGACATAACGCGACCAGACGGCTCAACCTCCCCATTTTGCTTGATCGTGAAGAATCGCGGCCCCGTCGGGTTACGGTTAACTACTGAGGCGTTGCCAGTAGACGTGTCGCACCATATCTCGATCCGGGCTTTAGTTGTGCCATCAGATCCGACAATTTCAGAAAATAATGCGTTACCCCTTACTGCATCATCAGTGATCTTTCTCGTGCAAATGTCGCTGTTACCTTTTATCAGGTTGAATTCGACATTATCAGAAGCGCTGAGACCGAGATTTTTTCTTGCGGCTGTAATATCTGAAACATCTGCCAGGTTCAGATCTTTTTTCAGCACTTTTGTTGTGTCGAACGAATCAGCAAGCTCTTGCGCCCGATCCGCCTGCTGTTGAGCCTGAGAAGCCGACTTATTAGCAGACGCTGCCGAATTAGCCGCGCCGCTGGCACTGGTGGCCGCAGCGGTGGCGCTTTGGGTAGCGCTGGCCCCGGCCTTCTCTGCCGCCTGCTGCGCTGCTGCGGCGCTGTTCGCTGCCGTCTGGGCATCATCACGCGCAGATTCTGCTGCCGTTTTGTCAGCGCTTACGCTTTTCTGCGCCTCCTTTACTTCGTTAACCATTTGCTGGAGCCTGTCAGGATCAAGATCTTCTAACAAATTCACGATAAACGGCCAGCTCGGCCCTTTAAACTCGCTACCATCAGGTAGCGTAACAGTGACGTTGTTGCGCTCTGAAAATACTTGCTGCCAGTTCGCTTTGTCATGGTTCAGGCCGCGTAACGCTTCGGTGACCTGGTTCACGACTTCCATCGTTATCTGGCTCATGGTGCTGCGCGGCACCGCCGACCATGCTAGGCCGTCAGCGTCCGGGCCTGTATAAGGTTTGGTTAGCGTCAGCGCCGTGTCGCTGTCCACTGACTTAATCGCCAGCGTATAGACAACCTGCCCCGCCGTGAAAACGATATAATCACCGGCGGCCAGCTCGGTGGTAAATGGGGTTCCGGTGCCTGTAATGGCGGTTGCGCCGTTGGCAATGCTGATAGTGCCTTTAGCCATTCAGTTAACTCCTGAAAACAAAAAAACCGCCGAAGCGGGTTTTGCAGTGATTAAACGTTCAATACATACTGTCGAGCAGCAACACGTTCATGCCTGTTGACTTGTTCACGTCGAGCGAATAATTAGCCGTCCAGATCGAAGCAACATATCCACGCCCCACCCGCACCGAATTACCCGACCGCACCAGCCCCTGATATTTCGCATAACACCAGCCACCAGCAACATCGGTCTGCGCCCCATACCGGCCCAGCATGATGTATCTGTCGCCGATATCCGTTGCGGTGCCGGAGGGCTTGTAGAATTTATTGCTGAAAATGAACGGGCGTTTAGTGGTTGAAAACGTGCATTGCCCTTTACTGTTAAAGAAATTAAGCCCCGGGCCCGCCACTGGCGCAACGCCGGTCGCAAAGATAACCACGTCCATTGTCACGGTGGCGTTGACGTTCGCCCCGTTGCGCTCTGCTAAGGCTCTTACTACCTTGCCGTCATACTCCACCACGACACCGGACGCACTCCACTTTGCGAAAACCATATAAGATTGCCGCGTATAGCTGGTCGATGGCGGAGACCAGGAGCCAGTAAACGTCACCCGACCACGATACACGCACTGCCCCACGGTGGCGGCATCGGTAATCGCGGTAAAGTCAGTACTGTCAGAGATGTACAGTCCCCGGTTCCCCGACTGACTGGCCGGCAGGATTTGCCACACCGTGCCGGGATAAATTGCGCCATCCATTTTGTAGTTCGACCAGGCAGTAAAGGTCAGTGTGTTCCCGCTCTGCGAGACGCTGGTCAGAATATCCATATCAGGGATCAGGCTGGTACTCCCGTTGGGATAAATCCCCGCAGTGACATGCGGGGCAAATAACGCGGTTGCGCCGCTCACATACCCCGGAATGGTGTATTTAAAACCATGCCCGGACGTGTAACCACAATAAGATGGGCAGCGAAGCCCCGCTGTGATTTGCATCGCCGGGCCGCCATCTTTCAGGTCGATATATAATCCGCTTGGCATTGTTACCACGTTCCCAGAATAATACGGCCACCGTTAGCCAGATTGACAGTCACACCATTACCGTTAATAACCACAGTGTTACCGGCGCCCGTCATGGAAAAACGCCCTTCTGTGGCGACGATGGTTCCGCGCACCGTCACGTTGTTAAATTCAGCGGCGCCCGACTTGTTAATCGTCCAGCCGGTTTTACCGGCCACATAGTCATTCGACTGGATAAACGCGCCAATTTTGGCGTTAGTGATCGTACCGTCCTGAATAAAGGCGCTGTTCATGAACACCTGCCCGTTTACCACCGCAAACGGTGAATAACGGTTAACCGGATCATCTTGTGGGCTGCGCCATTACCGTAGCGCGCCACGTAAAGCGCATGGCTGATGGCCTCATCGCGTAGCTGATCGTTAATCGTCGCCGCCATCGTTCAGGCTCCCGGTAAGGTCGTTTTGCGCTCTCAGGGCGGTTTCCACTTCCTCCGGGCTTACCGTCGGATCGACCAGGCCAATTGACTGCATGTAACGGATAAAATCCACCAGCAGCATTTTCCCGGACTGCACCGCAGCCAGCAGCGCCGTTAAACCCGTTATCTAAGTCAGCCACACGTTCACAGACCTCCCGTTTTTCAGGGTATAACTGAACAACTTCACCCAACCGGGAAGTGCCAGCGTTTACAGGTTTCAAAGCTCTTGGCATAATTACCTCGCAAATGGACACTTTATTTATTTGCACTCAGAAGCCCCGGAACTGTTGGCGCAGTCCGGGGTTTCGCCTTTTAAATGCTCCAGCATCGAGATCAGCGCTTTCGCTACCTCTGCCGTCTGCTCGCCTTTGATGATTACCGTCTCGTCACGATCATCAAATCCAATTACCGCCAGCAACCTGGCAGCACGCTCAACAAAACAGTTCTTCCCGGTCTGCATCCGGCTAATTTGTGAGTGGTGGATGCCCATTTTCTTGGCAACCTGCGCGACGCCCAAGGCGGCTATGCCGCTTCTGATTCGGGTTTCGATCTGTAATTCCTTGCTGGTTGTGCTTTTTTGTGTGGTGTTCATAAACAATGATTCCCAATATTCCTTTCAATAAATAAAATCAGATACTTAAAGATGGTTATTAGTTATTTATCGCTTCGCTTAAACATGCCTTTTCTTGTCACAGGCTTCATAAAAATCAGGGTCATACTTGAGTACTCCATTGGTAATGTGATCAAGCCTAGCCGCGCGCTTCTCTGGCACGGTTTCACCCCATCTGGTGACAGCAACTTGAGATATTCCCAAAGCACGAGCAATGGCAGCTTTTGAACCAAAATGACTGATTACACTTTTTGTATACATGCACCCTCCTAGTAACTTTGGTTAGAAAATTAAATCCTAACTAATGTTATGTCAAGTTAACTTATATTAATGCTATGAAAACTGCACATATCAGCGAACGCATCTCGGCAAGGCGCAAAGAACTTGGGTTTACCCAACAACAGCTTGCTGACAAGGTTCAGAAGTCGAGCGTCAGCGTCTTTAAGTGGGAGAATGGGCAGACAGAGCCTAAGGGTAAAAGCCTCTTTGCTCTTGCGGCTGCGCTTAGGTGCTCTCCTGCATGGTTGATGTTTGGTGATGAAGACAAGTCACCCGCTCCAGCCGATTCACTTCCAACCGAGCTGGACGAAAGGCAAAAGAGGCTTCTAGACCTGTTTGAATCACTTCCAGAGTCCGAAAAAGAATCTATTATCAGTGAGTTAGAAGTAAGGGTTGATAACTTTAACCGCTTGTTCGAAGAACTACTTAAAGTAAGAAAAGACCGCCCCTCAAAAAAATAAAGGCAACTAATTCAAAGGGTTGCCTTTTCTTATGCCTGAAATACTAACTTTTGTTAGTTTTTTACTTGCCATGAAAATTACCTTTAGTTATGCTTATCTCATCAACAGCAATCACGGCTCAGTGATACTTAGCAAAACGTTCCGCCCACCCGGCGTTAAGGGAGCATGAAGAGAATGACTAACCTCGATCTTAGCAACAACGAATCATTGACGTGTGGCGTGTTCCGCAACAGTGACGGCACATTTACGGCCATGACGTTCACCAAAAGCAAAACTTTTAAAACCGAAGCTGGCGCACGCCGCTGGCTGGCAAGAAACACTGATTAATCTCCTTGTGTGCACCACCTCGCCTGATGTGGCTAAAAGCAGGCACGCAACATGAAGCACATTCCATTCAATCAGTTGGGGCTGGTGGTTAACGCAAACGGCGGAGTGTGCTTCATATTGTGGTGAATGCGGCTAAGCGCACGCGGGGAAGGCTGGTTTTGTTCTCCTTTTCAGTGCAAACCCCGTCTGGTATTCAGCCTTGACCAGACACCGGGAGGCACCCGGCACCACAATACTAACCATGCCAGTGCAATCTTTGCCCGCTTTCGGGCGGGCCTTTTTTTCCGAAGATCAAACAAAGGAAAAATTAAATAATGAAAGGTCAGCATTACGGCATCCAGAAAGTCGTTCGTGGATGCGTTCAACCGGGAATGTTAGTTTTTCACAATAACAAAACGTGGACTGCTTCAGCTAATTACGGCGGCAAACTTTATTTAAGAACGCTTTCAGAAAAAACCCGCATCAAAGATATATGGGTTGACGTTCTTCTTGATGGTCACGGCAACGCACTGACTAATTAATTTAATCCAGAAAAAAGTAAGCATGCCTTAACCGGCAGGAATCACATCATCTGTCACAAGGAAACCTGAAATGAAAGAATCAAAAATTATTGCGATGGAATTATCTATTAAAGCTCTTAACGAAGATTTTGCATACTTCCGCTTTGGCGAGCACTTTTCTGGTTTTATTCACAAGACGGGCAATGGCTGCGCGACAATTATTCTTGATGGCGGCTATCTGCTTGGCGTGTATGAAAGCGCAGATGAAGCCCTCAAAGGCATTGCGGCTCTTGGTGCAAATATTCTCATGGCCGAGTTAAAAGCTGGCGTAAGCTTTTCTACATATAAAAGCGCTTACTGGCCGAAAAATCATAACGTCCACTGATGACTTGGTAAAAGAAATAGCCATGCGACTTAATCAGATTAACGCTTTAAAAAAAATCATGAAAGCGTTTGATGAAACAGAACTCGCATCTGAACAACTCGATGCAAGACACACCGAATTAAACGATGCAATAAATACTAATAATATCCTTGCAGCTATCCGCCCCGCTCTCGAAAGTTGTTATGTGCGACGGGAAATTATCAACGCAGTTTTTGATGATCATGAATTTGAGGATTGCATTATTGATTTTGTCTGCAAGCTAACTGAAATCGTCGCGCGCTGGGATATGGCCGATCATATCGATAGTGCAACGGATGCAGCTTAAGACAAACAAATATTTATTTAATACGGCTGGCCTTGCGCCAGCCAGAGGAAAAATAGAATGGCGTTATTTCAACGAGCAACTAATACACAGGCTTTCCTGAAAGCCGGAATTATGGGTTTTGCCGGAGACGGTAAAACCTACACCGCCAGTGAGCTGGCGATCGGCCTCGTTCTGCTGATGCGCCAGCGCGGGCTTGCAATGGGTGATAAGCCGGTAATGTTCCTCGATACGGAAACCGGCTCTGACTGGGTAAAACCCCGCTTCGATGCTGAAAACATCGAGCTTTATACAGCTAAAACGCGCGCGTTTGTGGATCTGCTTGCCGCTGTTAATGAAGCGGAACAAAGCGGTTCAGTACTCATCATCGACTCAATCAGCCATTTCTGGACGTGCTTGTGTGATGAGTACGCAACGCGCCGCAAACGCAAGCGCGGCCTTGAATTCTCTGACTGGGCATGGCTGAAACAGGAATGGCGACGTTTTACCGATCGTTTCGTTAACAGCCAGGCGCACATCATCATGTGTGGCCGCGCGGGCTATGAGTACGACTTTTTCGAAGGCGACGACGGCAAGCGCCAGTTAGAGAAAACAGGCATCAAGATGAAGGCCGAAACCGAGACGGGTTATGAGCCTTCAATACTGATCCAGATGGAAAAGCAGATGGATCTGGAGTCCGGGCAGGTATGGCGCACCGCGCGCATTCTGAAAGACCGTTCTACCCGTATCGACGGCCAGACGTTCTCAAACCCGACGTTTAAACATTTCCAGCCGCACATTGAATTTCTGAATCTTGGAGGAACGCATTTAGGCGTGGATACCTCCCGCGACAATGGCGAGCTGTTCGCAGACGACGGCCAGCCAACCTGGCAGAAAGAGAAACGCGCGAAAGAGATCGCCCTCGATGAGATCGTCGAGCTTCTGAATAAACATCATGGCGGCACAAGTAACGACGCGAAACGCGCCAAAGCCGACATTCTGGAAGAGGTGTTTTGCTCCCGCTCATGGGAACGCATCAAAGGCATGGACTGGCCGACCATTAAAGCCGGTCGCGAAGCCATGTGGTTAAAGCTGGAAAACACGCCGTATCAGTTCCCTGACCCGTCCAGAAAAGCACAGGAAGCAGCAGCCCCGGAATTTGATGAGGATATCCCGCAATGAGCCTTAAACACCGCATCCCGGAAATGATGAAGCGCATCGATCATGATGAGTTTATTCGCGCCACTGATGAATATGCCGATCTGCTTATTACGATGTGTCTCTGTATGCGTATCGCTGGCCCCACGCGGGCCAATGTTAAAGCCTGCGCCCTGGCGCTAAAGCAGCGCCTGAAAACGAGCCACAGCCATCAGAAGCTAGCCGGGATTCTTCGCAGCCACGATCCGGTAGGCCAGTTTCTCACGCTGCGCCGCGAGGTAAACCGCGAGAACGCGAAAGTGGGCATCCCTGCCGATCAATTCCTGTGAGGTGGCTGTGAAGTATTCGCTTGTCTATGCAGATCCCGCGTGGAGCTACGGCAACACAGTAAGCAACGGCGCGGCAGCCGGGCATTACGACACCATGAGCCTGATCGATATGAAGCGCCTCCCAGTGTGGGAGCTGGCCGCAGAAAACGCCGTTTTGGCGATGTGGTACACCGGCACCCACAACCGCGAAGCTATGGATCTTGCCGAAGCCTGGGGCTTTACGGTGCGCACCATGAAGGGCTTTACATGGGTGAAACTCAACCAACGGGCAGAGCTGCACATCAATAAAGCGCTGGAAGCTGGCGAAATTGAGGATTTTCACGACTTTTTGCACCTGCTTAACGCGCAAACGCGCATGAATGGGGGAAACCATACGCGGGCAAACACCGAGGATCTTCTTATCGCCACCCGCGGCGCCGGGCTCGAACGCAAAGATGCCAGCGTGAAACAGGTTATCTACAGCCCGTTAGGCCGCCATAGTGCGAAACCCTGGGAGGCCCGCCACCGGTTAGAGCGTCTTTATGGCGACGTGCCGCGCATCGAGTTATTCAGCCGTTCAGCGGCGCCGGGCTGGGATCACTGGGGCAACCAGTGCGAATCCTCCTCCGTCCAGCTTCTGCCAGGCTGCGCCGTTGAAGTTCGCATGACAAGCACAGCATGAGGCGATATCTCGATGTGTGCTGCGCAGATAGTATGAAAACCAAGTGAAGGCTTAGGCGTGGAGTTAGCCGCTTCATCTGGACATTTGGAGTTATCGATGCCGTGTTTGTAGGCCACCAAGAGGAAGTTAGCATGAGTCTTGATTGCGTTCCCCTATCTACCTATTGCAGGGAGGCTGGAGAAACTGTGGATGCCGTTAACAAACGGATACAACGAGGGTTATGGAAGGAAGGAGTACATGTATTAAAAGTCGACGGCGTAAAAGAACGCTGGATTGACTTAGTAGAGGTATCAAAATGGGCAAGAAAGAACAAGGATCATTATCTCTCCCAAGAGGGGTAACTATTCGCCATCACAAAACAGGCAATACTCTGGTAATCACCTTTACGTATAAAGGGGTTCTATGCCGTGAGCCTCTTTCCAAAATGGATGCAAACGCGCGGGGTGTTAAGTACGCCGCGCGGCTGCTTGGGGAAATACAAAATCAGATCGCTCATGGTACTTTTGAGTATGCGAAGTATTTCCCCAACTCAAAAAAAATGAAGTTATTTGGGGTTACGAAGAAAACAAAAAATATTAAGTCTTATTTAGACGAGTATCTGAAAATCTGCCAGAACCGCAATTTGTCGCCTTCGACTATTAACGGCTATAAAAAATGCCTGTCGGCGCTGTCAGCTCTGCATAAACTTCATGTGTCGGAGCTGACGCCTGCGGTTCTTAAAAACTGGATAGCCAGCCGGAAAACAAAGCTGAAAACAACCAGGAATAACCTTTCATTTTTGCGCAGCGCCATTGATGAAGCGGTAACGGATGGCCTGCTAACTATTAACCCGGTAACCCTTATCAGCGCCAGCCGGTACCATATGATTGATAGCAGCCCGAGCGCCGACGGTTACGAGGTTGACCCGTTCACGCCCTCGGAAACGCTCGCTATATATCAGAACTGCAAATACCCGGAATGGGAAAACCTGTTCCGGTTCGCATTCAACACCGGACTGCGTAGCTCTGAATTGTGCGCTATACGTTGGAAGGATATCGACTTTATCGGAAACACCGCCCACGTGCAGATGGCAAGCGTCGTAGGGGTACTTAAATGCACTAAAACAAAAGCCGGTACCCGTAAAGTTGAGCTAAACAGTGATGCGCTGACAGCCCTACTGGCGCAGAAACAATACACCTTTATGAAAAGCGAGTTCATATTCAGCGACCCGAAAACGGGAGAGCCTTGGGCGAACGCAGACGCTATCCGAAAAAAAGCATGGGTGCCCACTCTTAAAAAAGCAGGTGTCCGTTACCGTAACCCCTACCAGACGCGGCATTCATTCGCCACTCTACATATCAGCCGAGGCGTCAACCTCTTTTGGCTGGCTGGGCAGATGGGGCATAAGGGGCCAGAAATGCTTTTCCGACACTACGGCTCTTACCTTGCTGACTATGATGGGTGTACAAGCCGTATGAAACAATCAAGACAAAGATAACCAGTTGATTTTATTTGTTTTTTTCTAAAGAAAGCTTATTAAGATTGGCGAAAGAGTCTCAATCATTTTTCTTAAAATGCTTCTAACTTCGCAGAATGCTAGCAGGTTGGTCAGGATAGTGTACAATGGTCTTGATGTGATTTTGAAGTGTGTTTTTGACATATTTTGTCAAATTCAAGCGTAAAACATAACTAACAATGTTTTTCGCAAAGAGTTTTCAATAAGGGATAAGTTATGTTAATTGAGTTTTCCGTACAAAATTATAAGTCTATTTCTGAAAGGCAAACTCTCAGTTTAGTTGCATCTAAACAAAATGAATTATGTAATAATACTTTCAGTATTGAAGAACCTAAAGTGTTAAAACTGCTTAAAAGCGCAGTAATTTATGGTCCAAACGCTGCAGGCAAATCCAATATTATTAAAGCGATTACAACGGTTGCTGAAATTATTGTACGCTCTGCAGTTGGTGGTAAAAGCGGAGATAAGTTAGCTGTTACGCCTTTCAAATTGAATTCCAAGTCAATCACACAACCTTCTGAATTTGAAATTAACTTCATTTCCGAAGGTGTGAGATATCAATATGGTTTTTCTGCTACAGAAGATTTTATCCATGATGAATGGTTGTTTGCGTTCCCAAAAGGGCGACCTCAAAAATGGTTCATCCGGCTATGGAATGAGAAAGAACAATGTCATGAATGGGATTTAGGGACATCCCTAATGGGCGAGAAACAAACATGGATGAAATCGACTCGTCCGAACGCTCTTTTTTTATCAACAGCCGTTCAATTAAATAGCACACAACTGAAGCCAGTGTATGATTGGTTTTATTATAAAGTTAAATTCACCGAACTGCATGGTTGGGATCATGAATATAGTGCTAAACAATGCCTAAATGATAAGAAAGAAAATATTCTTAACTTCCTTAAAGCAGCTGACGTTGGCATTGATGATATTCATGTAACCAAGGAAAGGTTTAATGTAAATGATATTCCTGATGAAATGCCTTCAGCTATAAAAGATCTTGTTATCAAAAATATGCAAGATAGAGTTGAATATATTGTAAAAACTCTTCACAAGAATGAGATGGGAGAATCTATTGCTTTTAATTTAGAGGATGAATCCCACGGAACTAGAAAGATTTTCAGTTTTGCGGGCCCCCTTTCGCATTGCCTTGAAACTGGGAATGTTCTTTTTATTGACGAACTTAATGATAATTTGCATCCAAAACTGGTTGAGTTTTTAGTGAGTCTTTTTCACAACAATGAAATTAATAAAAAAGGCGCGCAATTAATCTTTACTACTCATGAAACTTCTATCCTGAACCAAGATGTATTCAGACGTGACCAAGTTTGGTTTGTAGAAAAAGATAATGCCAAACGCACCAACCTGTTTCCACTCGCTGATTTTAGCCCTAGAAAAGGCAGGGAAAATTTAGAGATCTCTTATTTAGATGGTAGGTATGGTGCTTTACCAATGATTGGAAAATGGGAGAAAGCTTGATGGGTAGCGAAGATCTTTTTAAAAAAAGGGTAGCGCGCCGTAGTCAAGATTTCAAACGTGTAAGTAAAGCCCGCGCTCCAATGAAAAAAATATTGATTGTTTGTGAGGGAGAAAAGACCGAACCAACCTATTTTATGGAATTTGTTAACTTTTGTCGTATAAGTACCGCTAGTGTTGTAGAAATTTCTGGTGAATGCGGTTCAAGCCCTGTAAATGTTGTTACGTGGGCTAAAGAGAAATATCTATCTGAGAAGAGGCGTAGCGATCCCTATGACAAAGTTTACTGCGTATTCGATAGGGATGCTCATTCTAACTACCCTGCTGCAGTATCTCAAATTCAATCGTTAAAACCAGAAAATGTCTTCGAAGCTATTACCTCAATTCCTTGCTTCGAATATTGGTTACTTTTACATTTTGGATATAGCAGAAAAGCGTTTTCTCCTCAGAAGGGTAAAAGCGAAGGAGCACAGATGCTATCAGAATTAAAAAAACACTTGCCAAATTATGAAAAAAAGGCAACAGGTGTATTCAAAGAGTTACATGCAAGACTCAACGACGCTTTGCAGAATAGTCAAAGAGCTCAACAAGCAGCGATTAAAGACGGCTCGGACAATCCTACAACTAAGGTAGGAATTATGGTCGACCAACTTCTCAAAATTCGTGACGAATTTGAAAAGAAAAGTGAGTAGCTAACTAATTGGGTCAGGGCATATTAACGATTCAACTCAGCAAAATGCACCTGAAATACACGTCAATATGGTTTTGATATTTTTTTATTTTATTTTCAATGAGTTAAATGATCACCTTGGCGGGTTCAACTCCCGCCAGCCCAAAATTCTCCATCGGTGATTACCAGAGTCATCCGATGAAGTCCTAAGAGCCCGCACGGCGCAAGCCCTGCGGGCTTTTTTGTGCCCTCAATTTGTCCCCCGAAGTCCGAACTCAACTAATTAAATCCGAACCTTTTAGGCACCTTATACAAAAGGGGACGAGGGTCCCCTTTTGTAAGTAAATCTAAATCGTCCAGCTGTTAGAGACGACCTCAGCTTGTTTGAGAATCAACTCTACAGCATGAAGAGTTTTATCTGGTGGATACTTATACTTACGCAACGTTTGCCGAACGAGGATACGCAGTCTGGCTCGTACGCTTTCACGCACTTGCCAGTCCACCGTTGTTGACTGGCGTAATTTCAATGTAACTTCAACGGCCAGTTTCTTAAGGACATCATCCCCAAGCTCCCGTACAGCACTTTCGTTTTCAGCCAGAGCATCATAAAACGCAATTTCGTCAGGGTTGAGCCCCAGCGCCTCATCCCGCGCCATCGCCTCCTGAAATGACTTTGCCATCGCAATCAGCTCTTCAATCACCTGTGCCGTTTCAATCGCGCGGTTATTATATTTGAGCAATACTGCTTTCAGACGGTCGGAATACTTCTTCTGCTGTACGACGTTATTGCCGGAACGGGCATGGATTCCGTCATTAAGCAGTTTTTCCAGAAGTTCTACCGCCAGGTTTCGCTGCGGCATTTCCCGCACCTCTTCCAGAAACTCATCGGACAACAAGCCAATATTAGGTTTATCTAACCCGATCAAGGCAAACAAATCCTCTACACCGGTTGCGACAACGGCGTTATCAAGAATTTTACTTAACAGGGAGTTTTTCTCCGATTGGCTAAACTTTGCTGCCGGATTTAGTTTCAGAAGCGCCACTCGGATTGCAGAAAGAAAGGCAAACTCTTCTTGCAGTGGTTTCGCTTCATCCAGTGTATTACAAAGCGACCATGCTTTAGTCATTGCCAGCGAGACATCGAGGTAGCGTTTTTTACCTTCATCCAGTCCCAAAATATAGTTCACAGCGTCACGCAAGAAGGCCAAAGGATCTCGAGAGAAGCCCTCGTATTTAAAACCTGGTTTTCCTGCTGAGGGGGAAAACATGCCATGGATGATATCGAATTTTTCCAGCAATACCGCAAACGCTTCTCTGGCATCCACAGTCGTCTGGCCTTTGCCTTTTGAATCTGTATAAGTTTTCAGCGCCTGCTTAAGCTCATTCGCAATGCCGATATAGTCCACCACCAGTCCACCAGGCTTATCCCTAAATACGCGGTTAACACGAGCAATCGCCTGCATTAAATTATGTCCACGCATCGGTTTGTCGATATACATGGTGTGACAACAAGGGGCATCAAACCCGGTCAACCACATATCACGCACAATCACCAGCTTTAGCGGATCGTTCAAATCTTTAAAGCGAGATTCAAGGCGCTTTTTGGTCTGTTTGTTATAGATATGCGGCTGGAGAACATTATTATCCGATGCAGAGCCGGTCATAATGACTTTTATCGCGCCCTTTTCAACATCCTCGCTGTGCCAGTCCGGGCGGATTGCCACGATAGCATCATAAAGCTTGACGCAAATATCGCGACTCATGGCGACAATCATCGCTTTGCCGGTCATAGCTGCATTGCGCATTTCAAAATGTTGAACCAGGTCAGCAGCGACCTGCTGAATTCGCGGCGCTGAACCTACCAACTTTTCCAGACGGCTCCAGTCGCCTTTCGTTTTCTCTTGCTGCCCTGTCTCTTCATCCTCTACCAACTCATCGACCTGCTCCGAAAGCGCTTCGAGCTCCTCATGATTCAGGTCGAGTTTTGCCAGGCGTGATTCATAGTAGATAGGCACCGTAGCGCCATCATCCACGGCATCCTGAATGTCGTAGATAGAGACATAATCACCAAATACGGCACGGGTATCTTTATCTTCCGAGGCAATTGGCGTTCCGGTAAACCCCATAAACGAGGCATTCGGCAGCGCATCGCGCATATGTTTTGCGTAGCCATATTTATAAAGGCCGGTTTCACGGTCCAGCGTGGCGCTCAGGCCGTACTGGCTGCGATGTGCTTCATCAGAAATGACCACGATGTTGCTGCGTGTGTTGAGAGCCGGATGGCTCTGCTCACTGTCCCGCGGAGCAAACTTCTGCACGGTGGTAAAAATGATGCCGCCAGATTCGCGGGCATTCAGCAGCTCGCGCAATTCGTCGCGGTCATTGGCCTGTAATGGCGTCTGCTTAAGTAAGTCCTGCGCCTGACAAAAAGTGGCATAGAGCTGCCCGTCGAGGTCGTTCCGGTCGGTTACCACCACAATGGTCGGGTTGTTCATCTCCGCCTGTTGCAGCAGCTTCCCGGCATAGCAACACATGGAGATGCTTTTGCCGGAGCCCTGGGTGTGCCACACCACCCCCGCTTTTTTGCTACCGGGGGTAATGTTACTGCGCAGCGGCAGATGTTTGCCAGTAGACGCCACAATCGTAGCTGCGACGGCTTCACGCACGGCGTGGAACTGATGATAAGCGGCTATTTTCTTGATGAGTCGTTTGCCATCATTTTCAAACAGAACAAAGTAGCGAATATAGTCGAGCAATAACTCGCGATTAAAAAAGCCCTGAACGACGGTTTTTAACTGCCAGTCAAATTGTGGCTTATCGTCTTCATTGGAAATGGTTTTCCATGGCAGGAAACGTTCTTCATCTGCGGTCAGGGAACCAATGCGTGCATTCTGCCCGTCGCTTATCACCAGCGCTTCGTTGCAGATAAACAGATCGCTGAGTTCGTTTTTATAGGTCTGCAACTGGTTAAATGCGGCCCAGATATCAGCATTGGCATCAATGGGGCTTTTCAGCTCGATTACCGCCACGGGCAGGCCGTTGATATAGCCAATCACATCCGGGCGCCGTACCTGTTTTGTCCCCTGAATGGCAACCTGGTTGACCACCATAAAGCGGTTACTGGCTGGGTGGTTAAAATCCATCAGCAGCGCTTTATCATGAACGACTTTATCCTCACGCTTGTACTCAACCGGCACGCCATCAAGCAGCAAATGATGAAACGCTTTGTTGCTGACGACCAGATCCGGGCTTTGCGCATGGGCGACACGCAGTATCACCTCTTCCAGCACGGCAACAGGGAGATGGGGGTTGATGCTTTGTAGCTGTTCCAGCATCACCGGGCGCAGAAACACATCATGAAATGAAGCACGTAGCGGGTTATCGCCATCCGGCGCAATGTTGGGCCCGTGCAGCACTTCCCAGCCCTGTTCAGCAAACCATTTCAGGCATTGCTGTTCTAGATCGTCTTCACTCAGCATCAGGCTTCCTCTGTCTCAGGTTCTTCCGTCTCATCCGGCGTGTTGGAAATCTCTTTGAGCGCCATATTCAGTGGGGCGATAAAGGGATCGAGCGCTTTTTCAAACGCCGTCAGGTTGACCAGCAGCCAGTCGATCATCTCGGGCCAGTTAGCTTCATCAAGGCTAATCGCAGGACTGGCATAGGAAATCCGACACGATTTTTTACCTGGCAGAGGTTCCCACTTAAGCGCATGGCCAAACGCGTTTTCTATTGTCTCTTTGCGCTCATGCAGCCAGTTAAAAGCAAAGGTATTACTCTCTGCGGAGGCTTTAGCAATCCACAGTTCAACACGAATCTCTTTTTTACTGAAAATCAGGTTATACGACACGGCGCTAATGCCAGAACCTGCACTAAGCCAATGATCAGTGGACGGGCTGATATTGTTATACAGAGTACAAGTGCTGGCTTTGAGACGCTCCAGCATCTTTGTCCAAAAGGCTTTACGCATCAATTGAACCGGTTTTACCCCGCCGCTGACGGATTGCTCTTCCGCCTCTTTTTGCGCCATGCCAATCATGTAAGATTCAGCTTCCGGTGTGGGAATCACCTGGCGGATATCAACGAATACATCGTCGTTGAATTTATAGGGTGTAACCTTAAAGCACTGCACGCGCAGACCAAACTGCATCAGCCACAGGGCGGTGTTGGTCACCTCTTTGCGAAAGCTGGCTGCGACCATGATGATTCGCTGTGTACGGCTCTGATTGATTAAAACTTCATCCAGCGTTTCATATTCGAGGAATTCAGCAAGCACCTCCGCCGCCGGACGGGTCTCTTCCGGATCGTATTTGTCGAGATAGAGCTGAAAGATGTCGAGGATCTGTTCTTTGCGCAGATTGGCGCAGTAACCGGCATATTTCAGCGCCTGCCACACCACATCACGCCCGGAGTCATCGAGTTTGTTCTCGATGATCACCAGGTTGCCTTTTTTATCCAGCGCCAGCAGATCGAGGCGCTCTTTGGTGTCGTCAAAACCGGCGAACTCTTTCTGGATGATCAGCAGTTCGTCGTCATTATCACGGGTTAGCGCCTGCGGATTTTTCGCCAGCCACTCCTGCAGGTGATAGCGTTCGGTAAAACCGAGGCTGCTGAATGACACTTCTTGCAATGAATGCAGGCTGTTGGTGGGCTTATCGACTTTATACATTTTCCGCCTCGCTTACCGCCTGCTCGGCTTCCGGCAGGGTGATTTCGCCAGAGAGGAGTTTGGGGAGAAGGGTGTCGCGGAGTTGGGTTAACTTTATATTCTCAGAAGAGTGCATTAATTTAACAAAAGGCAGCGTTGTTTTGTAAAACAACTTTAAAATTTCGGATGGCGCAACAGCAACCATCTCATTTTCTAAAAACACTTTTGTCTGAAAATTACTAATCCCAGTACTTTGATTTTGATATAACCATGTTTTTCCGTCTTGATAAATCCTCTCAAGATGAAGGCCCAAAACCATGCCTAATTCCTTACTCTTTGGACGGAAAAGTCGGCAAAAACTGGCAGGCTCCACAGGTAGTGATAGTCGCTTAAGAATCTCATTAGTAACATAGATAGAACGGCCTGTGGGTTGAGTCGGGCTACCTCCTGATACTTCAATAACAATATCACCAGCATTTAGACTACGTGTTTTTAATTTTTTTTCTTCCACATAACGAAAAGGAACATTGCTATCCTGGCAAGACTTTATATTAGGTATATCTGTTCCTCGAATAATACGCACTGGCATTTTATGCTTATCATCAGATTCATCTTTACCCCAGTCTCCCCCGATTGTATGAGATAAAAGCTCTCCAAAAGGTTGGAATTCCCACCCTTCCGGAATCTCCCCCAACTCACTCTCCTGCATCGCAGACGGAAACAGCTCTGCCGTTGCTTTTAACTCAGCATATTGCTCAGGGTGTTCACGCTCAAAAACCGCCAGCGTATCAGCATCTTTCCCGGAAATCGCTGACATGGCCGCAAGCGTCGCGTCTTCCTGCGAACCGCCCGCTTCCAGCACTGTCATTTTGGCTTTTACCGGTTCAAAATCGACAAACCAGCTTTTGAACAGGGCTTGCGCCATTTGTTCGAGGGTTTGGTTGATTTTTTTATTATGCGTTATCTTGCGATCAAGAGACCCCAACACTAAAGCACATTTTTCTTGATGTTTAACTGGAGGCAGAGTGATAGTTAAATCCGCAAGACTTCTACCAGTTAAGTGTTTAATTGTTGTTCCAGTGAAATACGGCTCTAAAGAGCCTGTTTTACCCGCCAATAGGAACCAGTAATAAAGATACTTAGTAACTAATCCAGGTAATGTCCTAATGCGATGTAAGGCTTTTTGGATTTTCATATTGGGAATTTCATCTTCCCATATAGCACATCGGCCAGGCTCGCCACCTTCACAAACTACTAAGTCGCCTTTTTTTAAAGCGTAGCGTTCATGTTCAGTATCTTCGAACTTCATTTCAGCTAGATTGCTAAAATCAAACTCACCCCAACGCACATTACTATTACCTAAATATGGATGGAATGCTCCCTTGTTCTTTTTTTGATCAAGCATTTTACCTAAACATGAATCTATGAAGTCGCCTAAGCGGACTTGCTTCCACTCAGAACTCATAGCCCAGCCCCCCCAGATTCGCCTTAATCTGCGCTTCCAGCTTCGCGCTCTCTTCCAGCTGATCTTTCAGCTGCGCCGTCAGTCGCGCCATCTTCTCGGCAAAGGGTTCATCGTCTTCTTCCTGCTCGGCGGCACCAACGTAGCGTCCTGGAGTCAGCACAAAGTCGTTTTTTTGAATATCTTCCAGCGTTGCCGAGAAGCAGAAGCCGGCTTCGTCTTCGTAGTCTTTATCCGCCTGCCACTTATGGAAGGTGTCAGCAATCTTCGCGATATCCTCACGAGTGAAATCACGCAGCACGCGGTCTTTCATAAAGCCAATCTGACGGGCATCAATAAACAGCACTTCGCCTTTACGGTGCGCTTTACCGTTGCCGCCGGTTTTGTCTTTGGTCAGAAACCAGATGCAGGCCGGAATTTGGGTGTTGGTAAAAAGCTGGCCCGGTAGCGCTACCATACACTCCACCAGATCGGCTTCTATCAGGTTGCGGCGGATCTCGCCTTCATTGTTGGTGTTGGAACTCATCGAACCGTTCGCCAGCAGCAGCGCCATCGAGCCCTTCGGGGCCAGATGGTGGATCATGTGCTGCATCCACGCAAAGTTGGCGTTGCCCTGCGGCGGCGTGCCGTACTTCCAGCGCACATCATTTTCCAGCTTCGCGCTCCACCACTCCTTCATGTTGAACGGCGGGTTAGCCATCACGAAGTCAGCACGCAGATCCGGGTGCTGGTCGTCCAGCAGGGTGTCGGCGTTTTTGGTGCCGAAGTTAAAGTCGATGCCACGGATCGCCATGTTCATGGCTGCCAGACGCCAGGTGGTCGGGTTAGATTCCTGGCCGTAGACGGAGATCTTCTGCTTCTGTTCAGCAGCGTTGTAGTGCTTCTCGCCCGCATGCTCTTCAATAAAGCGATCGCTGGACACAAAGAACCCGCCGGAGCCCATCGCCGGGTCATATACGCGGCCGTTATAGGGCTGGAGCATTTCGACGATCAGGGTCACGATGCTTTTTGGCGTGTAGTACTGGCCGCCCTGTTTGCCTTCTGCCAGCGCGAACTGACCGAGGAAATATTCGTAAACGTGGCCGAGAATATCTTTGCTCTTAAGGCTCAGCTTCTCGCCGTTATATTCCGGGTTGCTGAAGTTGGCATCAGAGAAGGTATTAATCAGCCCGGTTAACACCTCGTTGCCCAGTTGATACTGACTGATACGGTTAAGAATGCCTTTCAGTTTGGGGTTGGTTTTTTCGATTTCATCCAGTGCGTTGTCCACCAGCCAGGAGACGGAACGCAGCTTCACATCCTGCCCGGTGGTTTCATCCACCCACAACACGGTGCCGGTTGGCAGCATGGCTTTGTTTTTCAGCGTTTCCCAGCGCGCGGCTTTCGGCACCCAGAAGACGTTCTTCTCGGTGTAGTAGTCTTCTACTTCGAGCTCATCCAGCAGCGCCTGCGCGTACTCTTCGTCACTACTGTAATCTTCGCGAGAAATCGCATAGATATTGTCAGGGTTGCCGACATCACGAAATAACGTCATCAGCTCTTGCTGGCGCGCCTCGAAGGCATCGGACACATACTTCAGAAAGATAAGCCCCAACACCACATGCTTGTAATTGGCGGCATCCATGTTGGCGCGCAGTTTATCTGCGGCCTTCCAGAATTTGTTATCCAGTTCGTTCAGGAACTGTTGTTCAGCGTTGTTCATGAAAATTCCTTGATAGCTCGCAGCGCTAAAGCAGTCATGCTCCAGCGCAAATTCAGGTTTGGAATCTGGTGCGCAAAATGATACCGGGAACGGTAATGATTACAAACGACACTGCGTAAAGAAATTTGCATTTGAGCGTCAAATGATAGGAAACTATCTTGCCATTCCTTTTGAGCCCCCTGCTTTCACCGTTCATCCCCTGAACGGACGGGGCTGTTTGTGAATTGTGGAACGGTACAACAATGACTATCTCAGCATACAAATTTTGGTTAAAGATAAACCAAGAATTGTCGATGGTAATTATGGGTGCTGGCTAATATATTCAACGGATAAAACTATGTCATGGCTTAATTCTTTCTTGCTGACGCTTACTTCAGTTCAACCTCATAACGTACCAATTACTGTTGGCATTCTTGTTGGCGTGGCCTTTGGTTGCTTTATTTACTTTTATTTGTTCAGAGCCATAAAAATTATTAACGGTCTGAAAAAATATACACACTCAATTAATAGCCTCGAAAACACCGCGCCAGTCGAGCAGCTTGATCATCTGCGAAACTTGTTCCAGAAGCCTGAATTCAGGCATGCGTGGAACGAATTCGAAGAATCGTTGCACCCTCAACGTGAGCTGGAAAACGGTGAAGAGACAATTGTTCGCGTTCGGGCCACAGCGCCAAGCGCCAGTTTCTTCTCTGAGCAGCAGCTTATTGATATTCCGCTGAACACCGAATTTTTTAAGCACTTACCCGGTATTCTGACCGGCATAGGTATTATCGGCACCTTCTATGGCCTGATGATAGGCCTCAATCATTTCGACCCCAGCACTCCAGAGCAAGTCTCCAGCAGCGTCAATAATCTGCTGCACGACGTGTTATACGCTTTCCTGGGGTCAGCCGCCGCCATTTTTGCTTCTATTGTAGTGACTTGGATTGAAAAGCTATCTATCGCCAAATGCTACAAATATCTGGAAAAGTTTACTGCTTCGCTCGACAAACTCTATATCAGCGGTGTGGGTGAGGAGTACCTCGCCTCGCTGGTGAAATCAAGCAATGACAGCGCGACACAAGCTCGTCATTTAAAAGAAAGCCTGGTCACCGATCTGCGCGATATGCTGCTGCATCTCACCGAGAGTCAAAAGGTTGAAAACGAACGACTGGCGAATACGCTAAGTGCTACCTATCGTGAATCCGGCATGCAGTTCGCCGATCAGGTCAGTGGTGCTATCGAAAATAGCCTGAAGTCTCCACTTGATAAAATTGCGGGTGCAGTTCAGACCGCCAGTGGCGATCAAAGCGGTATGGTGCAGAACATGCTGCAGGATGTGTTGACGGCGTTTATGGCGAAGCTCGATACCACATTTGGTCAGCAATTTACGAACCTCAACGACATGATGGGACAAACCGTTGGCGCGATCCAAACGATGCAAAGTGGTTTCTCTGCTTTGTTACAGGACATGCGTCAGGTCAGCGACGATTCCCGTCAGGGGAGCGCGCAGTTAATTGAACAATTGTTAGCTGAAATGAAATCCGGTCAGCAAGCCATGCAGGCAGGCATGAACGATATGCTTACCAGCCTGCAGGCATCGGTCGCCAGAATCGGCGCCGAAGGCGAAGGCGCAGGTGAGCGTATGGCTCGACAGCTTGAAAAAATGTTCGCTGACAGTGAAGCCCGTGAAAAGGCTCAAGCTGAACATATGGCTGCCTTTATCGAAGCCATTCAGAATTCAGTGCAGCAAGGGCAAAGCGCCACAATGGAAAAAATGGCGTCCTCCGTTGAGGCACTTGGCGAACAGCTTGGCGGTCTGTTTAGTCAGATGGACAAAGGCCAACAACAGATATCTGCACATCAGCAAGCAAATCAGCAGTCGCTGCACGAACAGACACAGCGCGTCATGGGTGAGGTTGATGATCAGATTAAACAGTTGATCGACACCGTTTCGCAGCAACATAAGAGCACCACTGAAACGCTGCGCCAGCTTGCGGAACAAACCAACCGACAAATTCAGGATATGCAACACGGCGCAGACAAAATGCGAGTGGCGGCTGAACGTTTCGAAGAGGCAGGTGATCGCGTATCGCAAGCCAACCACATTACCGTTGAGGTCCTGAATAAAGCGCAATCGGCAGGTTCAACCCTTTCCGGCGCTACCAGCGAGCTTACTTCTGTCGTGGCAGATTATCGTAACAATCGCGAAGCCATTAGCAAATCTATCGCCATGCTCGAGCTGCTCGCTGCCAATACACAATCTGAACAAACCACCCGTAGTCAGTTTATTGCCGATCTTAAGCAACATGGCGAGCGTTTACAGAGCTATAACCGGGAAGCGCAGACCTTTATGGATAACGTCAGTGATGTACTCGGCAAAGGTTTTGAAGACTTCGCTGAAGGCGTATCACGTAGTCTGGACAAGACGCTTGGCAAGCTGGACGTTGAAATGGCGAAAGCTTCCACTTTGCTTGCAGGCGCTGTTGAACAAGTCGGAGAAAGCATCAGCGAGCTTGATGATGTCCTGTCCCGCGTTCGTGTCTGAGAGGGAACAGTAAATGTTTGGTAATACATGGAGCATAAAAAAACGGCGCGGTGACGAAGCGGAGAAACCCTTCTGGATTTCGTATGCTGATCTGATGACGGCAATGATGGTGCTATTTCTGGTTGTCATGGTTGCTTCGCTAAGTTCGGTTACTCAACGCATTCAGAAAGCAGAACAAGGCGAAAAAACACGTGGGCAGGATATTACGCGATTGTGCGAGCGCCTTGAACTCCATGCCCGTAATCTAAACAAAACCATTGTGGTAGATTGTCACGATAATCGTATCAGTTTTGGCGAGGCTGGCCGCTTCGATCACAATCGTTTTTTCCTCAATGCAGAAGGACAAAAGGCATTGCAGGATGTCGTCCCTCTGGTGCTTGAAGCTGCCGAAAGTGAAGAAGGCAAAAAGTGGTTTAAGCAAATTGTTATTGAAGGATTCACCGATACCGACGGTTCATATCTTTATAATTTGCATCTTTCTTTACAGCGTTCTGAATGGGTAATGTGCAGCCTGCTAGATAGCCGCAGCCCTCTGCAAAAAAACATTACCATCGAGCAACAGCTTCAAATCCGTAAGCTTTTCTTGGCAGGTGGTGTTTCCTTTAATAATGCTAAAGAGAGTAAAGAAGCCAGCCGTCGTGTTGAGTTACGTATGCAGTTCTTCGGGCTTAAAGATAAACGCGATGGGGATGAGACGGTGGACTTTCCTCCTGTAATAAATAAAGAAGTTTGTCAGTTGGTAATGCCGCAATGACCTCAGCATTGAATTCGCTTTCACAACGTATTACTGCGGCTCTCTCAGTCACCCAGCAGAGTGAAACTTTTTTGCGAAATGACTTTGATGCATTGACGTCAGCAGGAATAGAAATGGAAAAAAGGTTTGATAAAGCCGATAAAATCCCCGCTCCACCACATGAAATTCGTCTGGAGGCGCTACGTCGTCTTCGCCTTGCCCAAGAACTCAGCGGGCGAGACTGGCGGATGATATTTTATGGGCTTGCCGATAATGATCCGTTATATCCTAACCAACCGATACTGCTGGAAGACGACACGCTCTTTCCAAAAGTAGATAGTAAAATTAAAAAATGCATCGCATCAAATAATCTTAAGCGCAAGGATTGGGCTGCACTTTGTGCAAGCTACTTTGCCTACCAGAATGAAACTCCTGAACAAAATCCACACTGGTGCGTACTACGTGGTCATATAGCACAGGGTTACCTCGTTGTGAAGTCGGCCATAAGGCGAGAAAAACCCTGGATGAAAACCATAGAATTTTATCACGATATTTTTACCCCGCAGGCAGGCGGCGTTATCTCCAGACAGTTACTTGCAGGTGAGCATAACTCACTCTCATCGTTGGAAAAGATCGCTCAAATTCATGACAGCAGCTGGTTGTGGAAACGTATTTTTACCGTGCTCCTGGCACAGCTTGATACTATGGATGACCCAGAATATCTGGATAAAATCAGCTGGCTGTTAGATCTGGCAGCGCAATGGGTTCGCTTTCGGAATGACATTATAAGCGCAACCCTTACTCGCTATTACCATTCAACATATCGTGATCAGGCTCATTCCGCATTGAAAGTAGCTGCACTAGAATATTGGGATAACCCACAGCTAAAAAGCCAGCAGAATAAATGGTACCAATATGTTTCTGAACCCGTTGCAGGCATGGTTCGGAGCTGGCTGGCAAAACAAGATTTGATGCATTTCTTCGAGTTGTTGCGTGGAAACGGCGATGTAGATCAAGCCCGCCTCTTTTACTGGCTCAGGTTTGCAAATCAGATGGGCTTCACCCGTATCGTGATGGGAACCGATGCCTGGCGCGATCGCGGAAGCGACTTTGCGAAATTCCGCGAAGAAAACAAGGGACGGTTAAGTTACCTGCGAGGCGGACGTAATCTTGATAATGCCATGATTATGCAGATTAATGATTACTTATTTGTTGAGTTTTCAGGAACAGGGAATGCAATGTATGCCTATCGAGTTGGCCAGGCACCATTTAACCCAGAATCTGACACTTTCGACATTAATCTTCAGTTAAAAGATCAAAATCAAAAACGTTGCATACTGAGGATGCCTCATATGCCACGTGCTGAAGGATATAGCAAAGCTCATATCACGGGCTGGATGTTGAAATATGATGATGAGTTACGCAAATTAGGTATTCACTGGCTGGCCGAAGAACCTGTTAAATTTATTGAGAAACAGAAGTCTTCTTCTATTTCTTTCTCCAAAGTAAAAATTATTAACCCACAGCGGGATACTGCTATAGAGCGTCTTGTAGAAAATGTCCCCTGTATCGTTAGCGATAACCGGCAAAAAGGTGGAGTGCTGTCCGTCCAGCTTAATACCCCTGACGACGCATTAGAAAGAGAGTTGTTACGATTAGGCTTTTCACCTGTAGCCAAAGAACCCCGTCGTTACTGGATAAAATAATGCTGAAACGCCTGTTAAGTAAACTGACGGGAGACCGTCAGCAGATAGAGCGCCACCTTAAAGATAAATATCAGGTTGAGGAAAACGGGCTCAGCTTTTCACTGTCTCTGGTTGATGATTCGCAGCTCTGGGCACTGGCATCCTGGCTTGAGCAACTGGCTGAAGAAGACTATCTGATATCGCTGACAGACCGGTGGCTGTTGAGTTGGGAGGCATTATATTGCCTGCTGGAAGATGAAGATCATGCCAGTAGCCTGCCACTTATCGGCGTACCTGAGGTACTGCCGTTACGCGCAAGCTTGTGTTCACGTGGTGCGTTAAGCGATAGCGATTTTCGCGTCTGGATTTCGCAATGGGCTACGGTCCCAGGCCGCAAGCCAATCCGTTTTAGTCGTCTCGGTGCCATACTAACCCATGATAATCAGCAATATCTGTTATCGAGGGAAAACTGGGCACTCTTACAGGCAATAGAACAACTCAGTGTGCAGCAAATTCAGATTCCCGGCGAAACCACTAACCAGCTGGGCTGGGCCGCTATACGCAAATGTGCGAAACAAGCTGGCGCAAAATTTGATGATTATTTAGAAAAAACGCATGTCGTCAAACCGACTTCATTGTCATTACGTCTGCGTAAAGCAACCGTTGCGGATACCGCGGTTATCGAAATTGAACCTCATTTCGAAGACCAGCCCGCTAACTGGCTGAGTAATTTTGACAAGAACTCGCAGGTTCACGATAGCTACCGGATTCCCGGAGAGAATGGTGAACTCAGCCATGTCATACTCGCTCCCGAAGTAAAAGAGGTCTTGAATTCAATTCATTCGATTCCAGGTCGGAGAGTAGCCGGAAGTGAAGCGCTTTCTTTTGTCCGCAATCCTTATGCATTTTTAGGTGAAGACGCAGCCAGCGTTATTGCACCAGAAGAGCATGAAAAAGCATTATTTAACGCCAGAATTTTCTTTCATCATTTCAGGTTAATACCTCAATGGAATCCATATAATAAAATTGCGGATATTACCCTTGTACTTGAGCCTATATCACCTGTTCCCCAGCCAGAAATTACTTTTGTGTTCTCCGCCCCCTGGGAGCTGGAAAAATTCGTACAGCAACTCGGTATTAGTGTCGCTGCACAGATGCCTGCAGGTTCATGGCAAGGGTACGAACTGGAGTTAAGTCAGTTCACAGAACAACAGTGGCACGACTGCCAGGCTCTCCTGGCTCGCTGGCAGCAAGAAATTGAAGGGAAAGAATTTAGCGATGTGCTGGATATTGCGAAATATGGTGACCGGGTAATTGGCATCGGTGAGTTTGAAAAAATTTCCTCGCCCTGGCTGACGAAAGCGCAAAGTGAAAACTGGCTTCCAGATGACATCGATTTTTCCGTGTTTGCAGTCGAAACGCTGACTGATTGGCAACCTGAAAATCTTCACCATTTCGATGAACTACAGAAGAGAATTAATCAGGCTGAAGCTGCTGGTGAAACGCATATTACTGCCCCCTGGAATGACAGCGAATTACCGCTGTATACCGCAAAAATCTTTAGTAAAAAATGGGGAAAAAAGCAGAGCGCTGCGAATGGATCTGCGGGCAATATTGTAGATAAACCAACCCGAGCCGTACTAAAAATTGAGCAAAATATTGAAGAAGCTGCCTACATAAAACAGCGCCGTAATTTACTTCTCAGTGCGCGTAATGCAGAACCTGAAATTCCGCTCAGTCTCAAAGAACATATCCGACTTAAAGATCATCAACGCGAAGGTCTCGCCTGGCTTCAGCAACTATTCATCCGTTCACCAGAGGAAACCGCAGGTTGCCTTCTTGCGGATGATATGGGGCTTGGGAAAACACTACAAATTTTAAGCTTTTTGGTATGGTTCATTGAAAAATTCCCGCAAGAGCCGCCAAGTCTTATTGTTGCGCCTGTCTCTCTTCTTGATAACTGGGAACGTGAGCTGGACAATTTTTTCTACACAACAGGTGTTCCGGTTTTGAAGTTGTATGGCGAGACCATTAAAGCATTGAAATATCCTAAACAAGCTATTCCTGCTCATCTGCAATCTCAGGGGATCAAGAACCTGCTTAAACCAGGCTGGCAAGGTGAGTCGAAAATCGTACTGACGACCTATGAAACACTTCGCGATCAAGAGTTTTCTCTGGCACGCCAGTCCTGGTCTATTATGGTATGCGACGAGGCGCAAAAGATAAAAAATCCTGCAGCACTAATCACACATGCCGCTAACGCGGTACAAGCGAGATTTAAAGTGGCTTGTACCGGCACACCGGTCGAAAATACCCTTGTTGACCTGTGGAGCTTGTTTGATTTTGCCCAGCCAGGCTTGTTAGGAGCGCTAAATGAATTTGGTAAACATTATGTGCGTTCTATAGAGAACGAAGCTGGACGAGATACTGAACGGCTGGAAACTTTGCGCGCGCTAATAGAACCTCAGACTTTACGCCGCACTAAAGAAGAGGTTGCTCGTGATTTACCCCGGAAAATTGAAGTGGAAAGCTGCAAGCAGTTGATATTCTCCGGTGTTCAAAAAAAGCTCTACCTTTCGTCTGTTGCAAACTGGCAACAGCAACAAGCCTTTAGCGAAGAGATGCAACAGGCCGGAACTGGTATGTTAGGTTTGTTACACAAGCTGAAACTCATTTGCGCGCATCCCGCAGTCGTTGATCCAGCCCCTCATTTTCGGGACAACTCTCCCAAACTTAATTGGCTGCTAAAAAAACTTGCGGAAATAAAAGCAACCACAAAAGACAAGGTTATTATTTTTACAGAGCTTCGTGATTTACAGCGTGAACTTCAACATGCGATATACCAAAAATTTGGTTTCCGACCGGTTATTATCAATGGTGATACCAGTACTAAAAGTCACAGTCAAAACAGCCGCCAGCGCCTGATAGATAATTTCCAGTCTCAACCAGGGTTTGGAATAATCATTCTGTCTACGGTTGCCGTAGGTTTCGGCGTTAATGTACAGAAAGCTAATCATGTTATTCATTTCACGCGATGCTGGAATCCAGCTAAAGAAGATCAGGCAACGGATCGGGCGTACCGAATTGGGCAAACTAAAGATGTATATGTTTATTACCCTACAGTGAGAGATCCTGAAATCACCACTTTTGAAGTAACGCTTGATGAACTTCTTAAGCGTCGACGCGCGCTGGCCAAAGATATGCTATGTGCTGCACCAGATTTAAGCAGTACAGACTTTGAGGATATACTTAAAGGAACTTAGTCTATTTTTATATGCTGCGCAGGGATGGTCAGAAAAAGATGTAAAAGAGATGGTCATAGAATACGTCATCAGAAAGCCAATGTTGATTGAGCGCCTCGTCCCTGCCCGTATCCTGTTTAAGCAGCGCAGGAAATATATTCAGACTGAAATCGACCGGCTCTGCGCTGGGCTGGATAGCGCCATCTGAATATCGCTTCCTGGCGAATGCCACTTTAGCTGTTCAGGTCACGCGCTGAGCGTAACCTTTCCTGTTTTACCGCCCCACGCATTCAGCGGCGGGGCTTTTAAAGGGTGATCCGCTTGAAACCGGCGCAAGCCGCCTCAAAAACGACTGCGCCGGTCAAAAAAGAAAATCAGAGTTCCTCTAACGCCTTAACCACCGCGTCGGGCATAGAAGGTCTGCCGTTGACCAGACATGTGGCGACGAAGGTTGCTTCCGCATAGGTCGCGCCATTCACGCGGATCTGCTGAGCGAAGTTCACCCGGTTACGTTTGACGTTTTTTTCAAGCTGGCAGGTCACTTCCACGGTGTCGCCTTTTTTCAGGCTCTGGCGAAAACGCAGGGAATACTCCAGCACCATGTACAGTCGCCCCTGCTTAAACTCCTCTTCGATATCAATCCCCAGCGCTTCTTTCATAAACGCGTGGCGCGCCCATTCCATGTAAAACGGGTAATAGAGCCCGTCCACAACGCCCTGAAAATCGATATGGCTTTCGTCAACCTCATAAGTTTTGCTGAACATCTCTGCTCCTGATTATGGGCCACTGGCCCTGCCTGGTTTAACGTGTGCTTGCGAAGATTGCGTTGATTCTAACGCGTAACCGCGCGAAAGGCTTCAAGCGCAGAAGGAGAGATATTCGTCCGGTCCATGCAGGAGGGCCGTTTTCCTGTAAGGAAAATTACGAAGCGTATTGCGTTCAACGTTACCCTGACGCGTAGCTTAAGGGCATCCGGGTGCCCCTTGCCAGCTATCAGGACTTTCACGAGATAATCTTGCCGCGCTGATACGCCGTAAAATAATGCCTCAATAAAGCCATCGTCCGGCTTTTGCAGACTCGATTAACATAGATATGGTTAATGGCTCAGGATCTTTTATTTCCACCCGCAATGCACGAGGGCGTAAGCAATTAGGCCACATACCTGTTTCAGGAGGCCAGTATCTTAAAAAATCAAAGCCCGTATCATCCACAGAAAACCGGCTAAAATAGTCCTTCATAATCTCATCTCCCGTCTCTCTGGCCCACGGATAGCGGCCTGTGGTGAGGCAAGTTTCAGGCGTCAGCGGTATTTTCTTGCGCAATAGCCCAGGGAGATTCCACTTTTCGTCATACCATTCCAGAACGGCTGTTGTGGTTTTCTCGTTCAATTTCATAATCGATCCCATTTCTTTTTAATAATGTAAGAAATTATCATCATTTGATATTTTTCGTCATAAGAGTTGATTTTAAGTATCCCTCATGACTGCCCCAAAAACCCGAGCAATATTCCCAATTAATTACTATTGCAAACGACCACTAATTTCATCTCATCAAACAAAAATATTATCTCCAAAAATTGAATGGAGATTGAAAGATGACTTATATAGCAGTAACACCCCGCGCTTATATTGGAAAATCCGTAGGAAATGGCCAGTGTGTCGCCTTTGCTCAAAGAGCAGCAAATATGCCGCATACGGTTGCGTGGCGACGCGGAGCGTTGGTTAAAGGAAACAAAAATATCGTTCCTGGAACAGTGATAGCGACTTTTGATGGAAACAACCATTACGGTAATCATACAGATGGTCGTTCGCATGCCGCCATCTATCTCGGGCAGGATGCGAATGGCATTCAGGTTCTGGATCAGTGGATAAAACATTATGGCGCGGGAATGTCTATACCCCGCCCTGTCAGCCAGCTTACAATTTATTTCCGGCATGCGCCGCGCGCGGAAAACAACAGGGATAATTATTATGTCGTGGAATAAAACATTACTGCTGAGTACGGCTGTGCTTATCTTTTCTGGCGCTGCCTGTGCCGAAAAAATAGCATGCCCGAACACGTTACCGAATGCGTTAATCATGCACCGTTTAAATGATGCCAGCCTTTTTCAGGGGCCGCCGGAAAAACAGGGCGAGCTGATGCCAGATAATGACAACCGCATGGTCTGGACGCTGAAAGAGTATCAGTCTTACGCAAAGAAAATGGGTTTACCGCTCTGGCTGGTATGCCGTTATGAAAACACCTCTAAAACCGTTGAATTAAAGGTGCCGGATAGCGCGAATCAATGTAAAGCTGGATTAGGGGAAAATAGCACACGGTTTTACGCGTTTTGTGAATAACGCCTTCCCGCCCCGCCTGGCGAAGAAGAGTAACGCCCGCCGACGAAACCGATAAAAAAAGCGAGAGGGTATTATCCCGTCTCGCTTTTATATAAACACCGCGCTTTACAGAACGGACTTAAATTACTTCGCCAGCTCCTGCAACGTGCGCAGTTGCGCGACCGCCTCCTGCATCGCGTCCATCCCTTTCGCGACAACTTTCAGGCGGCCCAGGCTCTGGGCGACGTTTTCGCGCTCTTCGCTGGTCTGCTCGCTCATCGAGGCGATACGATCCGCGGCTTCGATACTGCGGTCCGCCATAGTCTGGGTCGCGCTGACCGTTTCCGTGGTGACCTGGCGAATACGCGCTATCGTCTCAACAGACTCGTTGATGCTGTGCGCCGTTGCCTCCGCCTGCTCGCGTGACAGATGCGCCAGACGGCGCACTTCGCCTGCCACCACCGCGAAACCGCGTCCGGATTCCCCGGCTCTCGCGGCTTCCACCGCGGCGTTGAGCGCCAGCAGGTTGGTCTGATCGGCGATAGAGCGGATCCCGCTGGTGATTTTGGTGATCCCCGCCGAAATGGTCTCCAGATCGCTTAAGCCCTGCTCCAGCCTGTCCTGCGCGTCACGGGTGTCGCGCGCGGCATTGCTCATGGAGCGGATATTCCCCTGCGCGATATCCAGCGTCTCAGTCTGTTGCGATGTCGCGTGCTCCAGCAGCGGCAGCGTGGAGAGCAGCGGCGACAGCTCCTGCTGATAGCTGATGACCTGCTCAATCACCTGTGACTGCATACGGTGCATCGCCTCCCAGCGGCGCAGCGTGCGTTGCGCGTAGTGTGCCGCGTAAGCCGCGTATTCCACCGGGAACTGGCTCATCGCCTGGTTGGGCTTATCGAAAAACACCAGCGCGGAGAGCGTCTGGTTGATAGGCACCCCAAGAATTTCGCCAAAGCTTGAAAAGCCCGCCGCCGGGATCTTGCGAAAGAAATCGGCGCGCGGCAGCGTTGCCAGGTTGTTCATCCGGCGCAGTACGCAGTCGTTAAGCAGCATTCCGGACGGTTTACCGTAACGGCGCGTGAACGCCTGCCAGTCGTGCTCCGTGTGCGCGACAAAATCGGTCGCTTTCATCAGATACAGCCTGTCGCCAAACTCCAGATCGCAGAAGAAGCGAATCTGTGAGGATTCTATCTGCGCCACGGAACGAATAAAGAAGTCATCGCCCACTTTTACCGCGAAGGTATACCCCTCCAGCGCCTGCGCCAGCTGGTCCGGTTTGCAGTTGAGCTGGCTTGCCAGATACGACGTAATGGGCTGTTGATGATCCTTTGCGTCGAACAGCGACGTGACGGTACGCGCGACCGGATCGGCCTGCGCCACCAGCCAGCTTTTGTCGGTCGGCTGGAAGTTCTGGCTTTTAAACGGCGCGAAAGATTTACCCGGTGCCATTTCACACAGGATGACAATCGCGCGGCCATCCATCATACGGCCATTGACGCTCATCCAGGTACCGCTGAAATCGAGCTTGCCGCCCGCCGCCCCGCCAACCGCGAGGCACGGGAAACGCCCGGATTTATACCAGGCCTGCATCAGGAACCCTTCCGAGGCGGCAAGCCCGTCGCAATAAATCATTGCAAAGGTGCGCTCTGCGCTTAACGACATCTTCACGTCGAGTGCGCTGAGATCGCGTGAAATTGCCTGCACGCGCTGTACCGCGCCCGGAATGCGGGTATGAAGATCGACAGAATGCACTTCGTGGCGGCCGATCAGCCCTTTAGGGAGCAGCAGCCAGCTCCCCTCGTCGCTCTCCAGCGAGCAATAGACCGTCGCTTTATCCTGCTGGCACAGCGTGCCGGTGGAGGAAAGCACCAGTACGGTGCGTTCCGGCGTGGCGAAGCGCTGCCAGACCTGACTGACAGCATGAAAATCCGCGTTGGGCGGTACAAATACCATCAAGATGCCCGGCTTATCCGGCACGCCCGCGTCACGTAACGATGTAGGTAATTTATTACAGCGATACACACCGCTACGGGGGCTTTGCGCCGAAAATGTCCGTCCTGGACCCGTGATTAATGTTGACAGGATCCCCATGGTGGCCTCTTTTTATCTCTATTTTTCAAGTTATTCAGAGAAAAACGCCTCTCTGCCCCTCTGTTATCGGCAAAAGTTTCGATTAAAACAGTTCATTCGCTAAAATATTGTTAAGCGTGAGTAAATCCGCACGTTTTGTATGCAATTAAAATACAACATAGCGGTTAAATTGTGAGCGGTTTCGCAGTAGGGTTGAAACGGGAAAATGGCGGGCAAAAATCATGCATAAAAAAACCCGCCATAGCGGGTTTCTTAAAAGAGGGATCAGTTTTTGGTTTGCACCCAGAAGGCGTGGATGAGCCCCGGGAAATAGCCCAGCAGCGTCAGGAGGATGTTAATAAGGAACGCCCCACCGACACCTTTCCCCAGCAGTACGCCAAGCGGCGGCAGAATGATGGTAAAAATGATTCTCCAGAATCCCATAGTTACTCCTGTAGTTTTTTGCAGGTGTTGTAAGTGACTTATTTTTATTAAGTTTAGTCGCTGAAAGACAAAGCGCCACCCGCCATACAGGACTTTACCTGGCCTAACGCGGCTATACAGAAGATAAGTTATTAACATTTTGCCAACAAAGCGCGGGATTGCGGTTGTCGGTGAACGCGGTGGTGGGCTACTGTTACAGAAACCCTATGAATAAAGGAGGTCATGATGTTTGCAGCAGGCGATATCGTTCAACCGCGTCTGGGCGGCCCGAAACTGAAAGTTATCGAAGTGCATGGCGATCAGATTGTCGCGGTGCGCCCGGATGACGAGCAGGGTGAGAAAGTCACGCTGAAAGCCGCCGATGTGGCGCTGTATAAAGAAGACGGCGATTTCGGGGTGTGTTGATCTGCGGCCGCGCCGGTTGTGAGTGCGGTAGCGGGGTGCGCTTTGCTTACCCACTCCTTCGGTTTTATGTCTGGCGGATAAGCGAAGTGCATCCGCCTTACATTTTCTGCCCCGCATTCTCTCTGAACGCCTGTTCACTAAGCCTGTGATAAAACCCCAGTACAGCTTTAAGCCACTGCTGAACCTCGTTCTCACTCCACAGCGCGACCGGGCGCGCCTGCACAGCGCTGAAAGGCGCACGAAGCATATGCAGCTCGCGCTGTAGTGCTTCTGGCAGTGCGGCGGGCGATATGTCGATAAGCGATTCAAACCAGAATCGCCGCAATTTTTTGCGCAAATCCCCTTCACGAACGAGCGCCATAATGCCCCGTTCAACCTGATATAACACGTCGCTGATTGCGTCCATGATGATAGTTAATCCCCGTAGAAAGCATGACGGGCATTATCCGACAGCACGCACAGAGTTGGGCTGAATAATGGTTAAACCTGTTTTACGGCGGGCTAATCATATTCATCGCACCGATAAATCCCTCTCATGGCCCCTGCCTGCACCTCACGCCAGAACAGCATAAAAATCTGCCATTTTCACGCAGACGCTATGGAAAACTCCACGACAAACCTAAAAACCTCTGGCAAAAAATTCTCTGCCGCAGGCGAAGCAATACGTTTGCCAGAGAAAAAATAACCCATTGAAACTAAATATAAAAATGATAACGGGCGCGAAAAAATAGCGAAGCGCCGCACGTTTTTGAATTTACAGAGGATTTTATGGACAAAGCGGCAATAAATAAAAATTTATCGCTAATTGAAAGCAATAAGCCAGCCATATACTCTATCATCAATGCAAAATGCCAGGCATATCGCCAGCATAGCCTTTACCTCCCCGTTTTCCCTGTTGATGAGCCAGGAGCTTAATTCGATGTTTTCGCCGCATTCTCGCCTGCGTCACGCCGTAGCGGACACGTTTGCCATGGTAGTGTATTGCTCCGTCGTGGGGATGATGATTGAAATATTCGTCTCAGGAATGAGCTTCGAACAATCGCTCTCGTCACGCCTGGTAGCGATCCCGGTCAATATGGTGATTGCCTGGCCGTATGGCCTTTACCGTGACGCCGTGATGCGCCTTGCCGCGCGCGTGGGTAAGGGCCGCCTGGTGAGAAATCTGGCAGATGTTATCGCCTATATTACTTTTCAGTCGCCGGTGTACGCCGCCATCCTGCTGTTTGTCGGCGCGGATATCCCGCAGATTATTACCGCGGTAAGCTCCAATATTGTGGTGTCGATGATGATGGGGGCGGCTTACGGGTATTTCCTCGATTATTGCCGCCGTCTGTTCCGGGTAAGCCCCGCTGCGCCGGTCAGCGCGCAGGCCTGAGAAGGGACGGTTTACTGCGGTTCGCCAAATAAGCCGTTCAGATAACGCTCCAGCGCCATGCGGGAGCTGAATCCCAGCGGGATGCCGTAATGCTCCTGCGCGTCCCCGCCAAGCCACAGCGGAAACTGCTGGTAGTGATCGCAGGTTTTCATTTCTGAAGCCGGGTCCGCCAGCGACTGGCTGCGCTCTCTGAGCGTCGGGTGAATAACCAGCGCCGTGCGCCCCATCCGCGCTTCACGATTCACATAGACATAATTCTCGCCGCGACGATAACCATAAGTTTTTGGCGTTACCACATCCATGGTAAATCCGGCTTTCTCCAGGACGCGCGCCACCTCATCGGGTCGTAAATACATAAATTTTCCTCATCTGCTTCAGCTGCGGGGAAACCTTACATTAGGAGGAATAGCAGGGCTTTCGGAAAAGTCCAGAAACGCCTCCTGACGGCCCCACGCGCCGAGACGGCTCACATTTTGTTCTATACTGTTATTAAGTAAACACAAAAGGGAGAGCGTTATGTTTAACCGAAATACCCGTAGTGACGTGAACGCTGGTGTGGATGAGATTAACCAGGACATTAGCCGCCTCGCCGATACGCTGGAAGGCGTACTCAAATCCTGGGGCAGCGATGCCAAAGGCGAAGCGGATGTGGCGCGCCGTAAAGCAGAATCGCTGCTGCGCGAAACCCGCGCCCGTATGCACGGGAGAAGCCAGGTTTCTCAGGCGGCCCGTGACGCGGTGAGCTGCGCGAGCACCTTTGTGCGCGAGCGCCCGCTGAGCAGCCTGGGTATCGGCGCAGCGGTCGGGATCTTCCTCGGCGCGCTGCTGATTACCCGCCGCTAACCTCTGAAGCACGGTTCAATGCCTCTTCCCCGGCGCTGCCGGGGAACGGCGTCTTGTAAGTCCTTACTCTGCCCTTCTTCCTCTCAAAAAATCTTTCTTGTGCCTGAATGGCGTCCTGCCTGCGTCTGCGCGGCGTTGACACGCCTTTCTCCATAAACCCTATATATTGCGTAGTTGAAACTTATTATAACTACATCTAGTATCTTTCTTATCAGACAACCCCAATCTTCACTGCCTCGCTGTGGGGATCTTAATCTATTGATGAGAATACGAATCATGCGCATAACTATTTACACAAGAAATGATTGCGTCCAGTGTCACGCTACTAAACGCGCGCTGGAAAGCCGCGGGATCGCGTTTGACACCATCAATCTCGACGAGCAGCCGGAAGCCATCGACACGCTGCGCGCGCAGGGTTTTCGCCAGTTACCGGTCGTGATGACCGATTCCCTGAGCTGGAGTGGTTTTCGCCCGGACATGATTAACCGCCTGCGCGCGGACTCCCTTGCGGCGAACGCATGAGCAGGCTCATTTACTTCTCCAGCCGCTCGGAAAACACCCACCGGTTTATCGCGCGTCTGGGGCTGCCGGCGGCGCGAATTCCGCTGGAAGACCGCGAGCGGCTACGGGCAGACGAGCCTTACATCCTGGTGGTGCCAACCTACGGCGGTGGCGGCACCGCCGGTGCCGTACCGCGCCAGGTGATTCGGTTTCTTAATGATGAACACAACCGCGCGCTGCTGCGCGGGGTGATTGCCGCAGGCAACCGTAATTTCGGCGAAGGGTTTTGTCGCGCTGGCGACATCATCGCCCATAAATGCCAGGTGCCGTTTCTCTATCGCTTCGAGCTGATGGGCACCGGGCAAGATATCGACAACGTACGTAAGGGAGTGAGCGAATTTTGGCAACGACAACATTAACCGGCGATGCCGTGCTGCAAACGCCGCCGGACTATCACGCGCTGAACGCGATGCTCAACCTTTACGACGCCGACGGACGCATCCAGTTTGAAAAAGACCGCGAGGCGGTGGCGGCGTTTATGACCGCGCATGTGGCACCGCGCTCGGTGACGTTTCCCGACACCCACGCGCGTCTGGCGTATCTCGTAAGCGAAGGCTATTACGATGAGAATGTCCTCAAACGCTACGACGCGGGTTTCGTCGCCGGGCTGTTTGATGAGGCACAGCGCTACGGTTTTACCTTTAAAACCTTTCTCGGCGCGTGGAAGTTTTACACCAGCTACACGCTGAAAACCTTCGACGGCAAGCGCTATCTGGAGCACTTCCCGGATCGCGCCTGCATGGTGGCGCTGACGCTCGCCTGCGGCGATGAAACGCTGGCGCGCCAGATCCTCGATGAAATCTTAAGCGGCCGCTTCCAGCCCGCCACGCCCACATTCCTGAACTGCGGGAAAAAGCAGCGCGGCGAACTGGTCTCCTGCTTCCTGCTGCGCATTGAAGATAATATGGAGTCTATCGGCCGCGCGGTAAACGCCGCGCTCCAGCTCTCCAAACGCGGCGGCGGCGTGGCGTTTTCACTCTCGAATTTGCGGGAAGCGGGCGCGCCGATTAAGCGCATCGAAAACCAGTCCTCCGGCGTTATCCCGGTGATGAAAATGCTGGAAGACGCCTTTTCTTACGCCAACCAGCTCGGCGCGCGCCAGGGCGCGGGTGCCGTCTATCTGAGCGCGCATCACCCGGATATCCTGCGTTTTCTCGATACCAAACGTGAAAACGCCGATGAGAAAATCCGCATCAAAACACTCTCGCTCGGTGTCGTGATCCCCGATATCACCTTTGAGCTGGCGAAAGCCAACGCGCAGATGGCGTTGTTTTCGCCCTATGACGTGGAGCGTATTTACGGCAAGCCGTTCGGCGATATCAGCGTCAGTGAGATGTATTCACAACTGGTGGAAGACGAGCGTATCCGCAAGCGTTACATCAGCGCCCGCGAGCTGTTCCAGCGCCTGGCGGAGATTCAGTTTGAATCCGGCTATCCGTACATCATGTTTGAGGATACGGTGAACCGCGCCAACCCGATTGCCGGGCGCATTAACATGAGCAACCTGTGCTCAGAGATTTTGCAGGTTAACAGCGCCTCGACGTTTGATGAAAACCTCAATTACGCGACCACAGGCCACGATATTTCCTGCAATCTCGGCTCGCTGAATATCGCGCATACCATGGATTCGCCCGATTTCGGCCGGACGGTGGAGGTGGCGGTACGCGCGCTGACGGCGGTGTCTGACATGAGCCATATCCGCAGCGTGCCGTCGATTGAAGCGGGTAACGCCGCATCCCACGCCATCGGGCTTGGGCAGATGAACCTGCACGGCTACCTGGCGCGCGAAGGCATCGCTTATGGCTCTCCGGAAGGGCTTGATTTCACCAATCTCTATTTTTATACCGTCACCTGGCACGCGCTGAACACATCCATGAAACTGGCGCGCGAGCGCAGCGAACGTTTTGAAGGGTTTGAAGCGTCCCGTTACGCCAGCGGCGAGTACTTTGACAAATACCTGACGCAGACATGGACGCCGCGTACCGCGCGGGTCGCAGAATTATTCGCGCGCGCGGGCATTACGCTGCCGACGCCAGAGATGTGGCGCGCGCTTCGCGACGACGTGATGCGCCACGGGCTCTATAACCGCAACCTCCAGGCGGTGCCGCCGACCGGCTCTATCTCGTATATCAACCATGCGACGTCGAGCATTCACCCGATCGTCTCGAAAATCGAAATCCGCAAGGAAGGCAAAATCGGCCGCGTCTACTACCCCGCGCCGTTTATGACTAACGAGAATCTGTCGCTCTACCAGGATGCGTATGAAATCGGCCCCGAGAAGATCATCGATACCTACGCCGAGGCGACGCGCCATGTGGATCAGGGGCTGTCGCTGACGCTCTTTTTCCCGGATACCGCCACCACGCGCGATATCAACAAAGCGCAGATTTACGCCTGGAAGAAAGGCATCAAGACGCTTTATTACATTCGACTGCGCCAGCTGGCGCTGGAAGGCACCGAAATTGAGGGCTGCGTCTCCTGCGCCCTGTGAGGAAACACCATGATCCGTTTAAGCCGTATTAGCGCCATTAACTGGAATAAACTTCAGGACGAAAAAGATCTGGAGGTGTGGAACCGGCTCACCAGCAACTTCTGGCTGCCGGAAAAAGTGCCGCTCTCAAACGATATTCCGGCCTGGCAGACCCTAACGCCCGGCGAGCAGCAGCTGACCATCCGCGTTTTTACCGGGCTGACGCTGCTCGACACCATTCAAAACGCGGTGGGCGCGCCCGCGCTGATGGCCGACGCGCTGACACCGCACGAAGAAGCGGTGCTCTCAAACGTCAGCTTTATGGAGGCGGTACACGCGCGCTCTTACAGCTCGATTTTCTCCACGCTCTGCCAGACGCCGGACGTGGACGCCGCCTACGCCTGGAGTGAAGAGAACGCGCCGCTGCAACGCAAAGCGCAAATTATCCTTGCGCATTATCGCGATGACGATCCGCTGAAGAAGAAAATCGCGAGCGTATTTCTGGAATCCTTCCTGTTCTACTCCGGCTTTTATCTGCCGATGTACTGGTCGAGCCGCGGCAAGCTCACCAATACCGCCGATCTGATTCGTCTTATCATTCGCGACGAGGCGGTGCATGGGTATTACATCGGTTACAAATATCAGCAGGCACTGGCGCAGGTGGACGACGCGCGCCGCGAATCGCTCAAAACTTTCGCGCTGGATCTGATGATGGAACTCTACGATAACGAGCTTGCGTACACCGAAGCGCTGTATCGCGACGTCGACTGGGTGGACGATGTCAGCGCGTTCCTGTGCTACAACGCTAACAAAGCGCTGATGAATCTCGGTTACGAGGCGCTGTTCCCGCCGGAAATGGCGCAGGTGAACCCGTCGATTCTGGCCGCCCTCTCCCCCGGTGCCGATGAAAACCACGACTTTTTCTCCGGCTCTGGCTCGTCTTATGTCATGGGCAAAGCGGTGGAAACCGAAGACGAAGACTGGGATTTTTAATTCGCCCTCAGGCGCAAATAATCGCTATAAATTTCGCAGAATTATTTGCTGCAAAATTGTAAAATCCACGGAAATATCTCTGCGACATTCCTGACCGCTATTTCCGGACTCTCACGGGTGAATCACGCCGATTCACCCGCCATTTCGACACCTGGCCGCAAAAATATCACACTTCATTCATTGCCGCTCAGCCCAGCAATAGCGGGAAATAATCGCCATTCGGCGACGCAATTCACCTCACATTGCGGAAATTGAGGGTTGTCTCAGAATCTCAGTATGCTAGGGTATGCCCCGGTAACTATTTCCTGCAGGAATCATCTTAACGGCAAAATATAACAGGACTCACGCTATTGCATGGCAATTAAATTAGAAATTAAGAATCTATATAAAATATTTGGAGAGCACCCACAGCGGGCCTTTAAATATATTGAAAAAGGGCTTTCAAAAGCCGAAATACTGGAAAAGACCGGGCTGTCTGTCGGCGTAAAAGACGCCACTCTGGCCATTGAAGAAGGCGAGATATTTGTGATCATGGGGTTATCCGGCTCGGGTAAATCCACTATGGTTCGCCTTCTCAATCGCCTGATTGAACCCACCCGCGGCCAGGTGCTGATTGACGGCGAGGATATCGCCAGAATATCTGACGCCGCGCTGCGCGAGGTGCGCAAGAAAAAGATAGCGATGGTATTCCAGTCATTTGCGCTGATGCCGCATATGACGGTTTTAAATAATACCGCCTTCGGCATGGAATTAGCCGGTGTGCCGTTGAAAGAGCGTCAGGAAAAAGCGCTTGACGCTCTGCGCCAGGTCGGGCTTGAGAATTACGCCCACGCGTATCCTGATGAACTTTCAGGCGGAATGCGCCAGCGCGTCGGGCTTGCGCGCGCGCTGGCTATTAACCCTGACATCCTGTTAATGGATGAAGCCTTCTCGGCGCTCGATCCGTTAATTCGCAGCGAAATGCAGGATGAATTAATTAAGCTTCAGTCGCGCCACCAGCGCACCATCGTGTTTATTTCCCATGACCTGGATGAAGCCATGCGAATTGGCGATCGCATCGCGATTATGCAAAACGGCGAAGTGGTGCAGGTCGGCACGCCGGATGAAATTTTGAATAATCCGGCGAACGATTATGTGCGCACGTTTTTCCGCGGTGTCGATATTAGCCAGGTCTTTAGCGCGAAAGATATCGCACGCCGCAGCCCGGCGGGCCTGTTGCGTAAAACGCCAGGCTTTGGCCCGCGCTCGGCCATCAAGCTGTTGCAGGATGAAGATCGTGAATTTGGCTACGTCGTCGAGCGCGGCAACCGCTTTGTCGGCACCGTGTCTGTCGATTCCCTGAAAGCGGCGCTGGCGGCAGGCCAGGGGCTGGACAGCGCGTTGCTGGAGACGCCCGCGGCGGTGAGCGCCGACACGCCGTTAAGCGAACTGCTCTCACCGGTTGGGCTCGCGCCGTGCGCGGTGCCGGTTATTGGCGAGGAGCAACAGTATGTGGGCGTTATCTCAAAAGGGGTATTGCTGAAAGCTTTAGATCGCGAGGGGGCCACCCATGACTGACCAGACGCAAAATCCGTGGGATACCGGCAGCGCGGATGCCGCCGCGAACAGCGCCAGCAGCGCAGACGCCTGGGGCAGCCCGACGCCTGCGCCGGAGAGCGGCTCTACCGACTGGCTGAACAGCGCGCCCGCGCCTGCGCCCGAGCATTTCAACATTATGGACCCGTTCCATAACACGCTGATTCCGCTCGGCCGCTGGGTGACGGAAGGCATCGACTGGGTGGTGACGCACTTCCGCCCGCTGTTCCAGGGCATTCGCGTGCCGGTGGATTACATCCTGAACGCCTTCCAGCAGCTGCTGCTGGGGATGCCCGCGCCTGTCGCGATTATCCTGTTTGCCCTGATCGCCTGGCAGATTTCCGGCGTGGGCATGGGTGTTGCGACGCTGGTATCGCTTATCCTCATCGGCGCCATTGGCGCCTGGTCGCAGGCGATGGTGACGCTGGCGCTGGTGCTGACCGCGCTGTTGTTCTGCGTGGTGATTGGCCTGCCGCTTGGGATCTGGCTGGCGAGAAGCCCGCGCGCGGCGAAAATTATTCGCCCGCTGCTGGATGCGATGCAGACGACGCCCGCGTTTGTTTATCTGGTGCCGATTGTGATGCTGTTTGGCATCGGCAACGTGCCGGGCGTGGTGGTAACGATTATCTTCGCCCTGCCGCCGGTGGTGCGCCTGACGATCCTCGGGATTAACCAGGTGCCGGAAGATCTTATCGAAGCGGCGCGCTCGTTCGGCTCCAGCCCACGCCAGATGCTGTTTAAAGTACAGTTGCCGCTGGCCATGCCTACCATTATGGCGGGGATTAACCAGACGCTGATGCTGGCACTCTCTATGGTCGTGATCGCCTCAATGATCGCCGTCGGCGGGCTGGGCCAGATGGTACTGCGCGGTATTGGCCGCCTCGACATGGGGCTTGCCACGGTCGGCGGCGTGGGGATTGTTATCCTCGCCATTATTCTCGACCGGCTGACGCAGGCCGTGGGCCGTGACGCCCGCAGCCGCGGCAACCGTCGCTGGTACGCCAGCGGCCCGCTTGGTCTTATCACCCGTCTATTCATTAAATAAAGCGCTGGCGGCGCAGGCCGCCCGCTTTCCCTCATCTGAATAAAAGGAATAACGATGCGACATTCTGTTCTTTTCGCCACAGCCTTTGCCACACTCGTTACCACCAGCGCCTTTGCCGCCGACCTGCCGGGCAAAGGCATTACCGTCCAGCCGGTGCAGAGCACAATTTCCGAAGAGAGCTTTCAGACACGGTTAGTGAGCCGCGCGCTGGAGAAGCTCGGCTATACCGTGAATAAAACCAGCGAAGTGGATTACAACGTCGGCTACACCTCGATTGCCTCCGGCGACGCTACTTTTACCGCCGTGAACTGGCAGCCGCTGCATGACGATATGTACGCGGCCGCAGGCGGCGACAAGAAGTTTTACCGTGAAGGCACCTATGTGACCGGCGCGGCGCAGGGGTATCTGATTGACCGTAAAACCGCCGAGAAATATCACATTACCAATATCGCGCAACTGAAAGATCCGAAGCTCGCGAAGCTGTTTGACAGCAACGGCGACGGCAAAGCGGACATGATGGGCTGTACGCCTGGCTGGGGCTGCGAGGCGGTGATTAACCATCAGAACACGGCGTATGGACTGCAAAACACCGTGACCGTGAACCACGGCAACTACGCGGCGATGATGGCCGATACCATTGCGCGTTATAAAGAAGGCAAACCGGTGCTCTATTACACCTGGACGCCGTACTGGGTGAGCGACGTGCTGAAGCCGGGTAAAGATGTGGTGTGGCTGCAGGTGCCATTTTCGTCCCTGCCGGGCGAGCAGAAGGATATCGATACTAAACTTTCAAACGGCAATAACTTCGGCTTCCCGGTGAATACGATGCACATTGTGGCGAATAAAGCCTGGGCGGAGAAGAACCCGGCGGCGGCGAAGCTGTTCGCGGTAATGAAGTTGCCGATTACCGATATCAACGCCCAGAACGCGATGATGCACAGCGGCAGAGCGAGCGAGGCGGATATCGAAAGCCATGTGGATGGCTGGATTAAAGCGCACCAGCAGCAGTTCGACGGCTGGATCAAGGAAGCGCTGGCCGCGAAGAAGTAAGCGCTTTGCGATGAGAGATAACACCCGCCACCCGGCGGGTGTTTTTTTAATGGCGGGTGTATTTTTAACGGCGGGTGCGCTTCGCTTACCCGCCCTACAGGTAATATCGCGTCTTCCGGGTGGGTGTCTTGTTTTAACGGCGGGTGCGCTGCGCTTACCCGCCCTACGTGTAACATCGCGTCTTCCAAGTGGGTGTCTTGTTTTAACGGCGGGTGCGCTGTGCTTACCCGCCCTGGGGGTAACATCCCTTCTTCCGGGTGGGTGTTTTGTTTTAATGGCGGGTGCGCTGCGCTTACCCGCCCTATAAATGGAATCGCTGCTTTAATGTAGGGTGGGTAAGCGCAGCGCACCCACCGACCCAAAACGCACAATCCGACACTTAACAAATCCCCAACATTCTGGCGCTACGATGCGGTTCCGTTATCATAATGGCTTTCGGCAAGCGTTTTCCCGCCTCTCTGGATAACAATACAGAACCATTATGACCAAACAGACTCAAGGACTTAGCACATCGCTGACGGTACTGATGTCCGTCGCTACCGGGCTTGTGGTCGCGAGCAACTACTATGCTCAACCGCTGCTCGACACCATCGCCCACGCGTTCGCCATTACCGCTAACCAGGCGGGCTTTATCGTCACCGCCGCCCAGCTCGGCTACGCTTTCGGGCTGCTGTTCCTGGTGCCGCTCGGCGATATGTTTGAACGCCGCCGCATGATCGTGGTGATGACGCTGCTGGCCGCCGCCGGGATGCTTATCACCGCGAGCAGTCATACGCTCGCGATGATGATTCTGGGCACCGCGCTGACCGGCCTGTTCTCCGTCGTGGCGCAAATCCTGGTGCCGCTTGCCGCCACGCTCGCCGCGCCGGAAAAACGCGGTAAGGTCGTGGGGACCATCATGAGCGGCCTGCTGCTCGGCATTCTGCTGGCGCGTACCGTTTCCGGCGCGCTGGCGAATCTTGGCGGCTGGCGCACGGTGTACTGGGTGGCGACGGTGCTGATGGCCGTTATGGCGCTGGCGCTCTGGCGCGGCCTGCCTGTCGTCAGGCAGACCAGTACGCTTAACTATCCGCAACTGCTCGGCTCCATCTTCCGCCTGTTTACCCGCGATAAACTGCTGCGCACCCGCGCGCTGCTCGGCTGCCTCACCTTCGCCAACTTCAGCATTCTCTGGACATCGATGGCGTTTTTACTGGCGGGCGCGCCGTTTCATTTCTCAGACGGCGTGATTGGACTGTTCGGTCTCGCGGGTGCGGCTGGCGCACTTGGCGCGCGTCCGGCAGGCGGTTTTGTCGATAAAGGCAAAGCGCACCTCACCACCACCTGGGGGCTGGTCCTGCTGCTGCTGTCGTGGATTGCCGTGGCGTTCGGACAGTTTTCGGTTATCGCGCTCATCATCGGCATTCTGGTGCTCGATCTTACGGTACAGGGCGTACATATCACCAACCAGAGCGTGATTTACCGCATCCACCCGGACGCCCGTAACCGTCTTACCGCCGGTTATATGACCAGCTACTTTATTGGCGGCGCGGCGGGTTCACTTATCTCCGCCTCGGCGTGGCAACACGCGGGATGGAACGGCGTCTGCGCCGCAGGCGCAATTATCGCCCTACTAAATCTGGTAGTGTGGTGGTGCGGCTATCACCGTCATAGCGGGACAGAGTGAGGTCTGCGTCGCACCTTTGCCGTCCTGAATGCCTGCTAAGGGTGTTAAGGGCGGTAACACTCTGTTAAGGTTATGCGGAGTTATTTATTCGAGTGATTTTAACTTCGGTAATATATCAAAAACGTATATGGATATACCCACACCTTTAAGCCCCTCCCTGCCTCCTCGCGCATTTTCGCTGGCAGGGAGCATAAGCGAAACTTTGCCATCATTTTTCAGCGGCTTGTCCGTGGCTGTTATCCCGCGTTTGTGCTCGCTACCGTCTGGTTTGACATCATCCGAATCCACTTTTTACTTTTCTGTCGCTTATATGAACGACCGCCGACCCGCACCGTTTTTCGCCGATACGCATACCGCGCAGGGGTCGTCGATTTCATATTCTGCCCGCCAGGTCGCAGGCGGCGGGCGCTCCGGGTATGGAATAGCCCGGAAGCTCATGACGGTAACGTAGCCATTAATGATTCATCTAAATAATAGATTTACATGATTTGTTACCGTCGTTATTATATCGGCTGCAATTAATGAGGTTATACCCAAATGGATAGTTCGTTTACGCCCATTGAACAGATGCTTAAATTTCGCGCCAGTCGCTATGAGGATTTTCCGTACCAGGAAATTCTCCTGACTCGCCTGTGCATGCACATGCAGGGCAAGCTGCTGGAAAACCGCAATAAAATGCTGAAGGCTCAGGGGATTAACGAGACATTGTTTATGGCGTTGCTGACCCTGGAATCTCAGGAGAATCACAGCATTCAGCCGAGCGAGCTGAGCTGCGCACTGGGATCGTCGCGCACGAACGCCACCCGTATTGCCGATGAGCTGGAAAAACGCGGCTGGATCGAGCGTCGTGAAAGCGATAACGATCGCCGCTGCCTGCATCTTCAGTTGACAGAAAAAGGTCAGGAATTCTTACGTCAGGTACTGCCGCCGCAGCATCACTGCCTGCATCTGCTCTGGTCCTCTTTAAACAGCCAGGAAAAAGAGCAGCTTGAGCAGATAACCCGCAAATTGCTCGACCGCCTCGACCAGATGGAAGAGGACAATACGCTGCTTGAGGCCGTTCGGTAACGCGCCGATAAGCGCTCGTTTCGCAAACGTGCCGTTGCAAGGAAACCGCTACACTGACAGGCCAGCATTTTCATGCTGGCCTTTTTGACAACAGAGGTCGGCTATCGCCGACAACAACAATAAGAACGTGGAGATAAACATGAGCGCAAATGCGGAGAACACCACCCCGCAGCAACCGGTCAGTAACAAAAAGGGCAAACGCAAAGGTGCCCTGCTGTTATTAACCTTGCTCTTTGTTGTTATTGCCGTGGCGTATGGCGTTTACTGGTTTTTAGTGGCGCGTCATTTTGAAGAGACCGATGACGCCTACGTGGCCGGGAATCAGGTACAAATCATGGCGCAGGTCTCCGGCAGCGTCACCAAAGTCTGGGTGGAGAACACCGACTTTGTGAAAAAAGGCGACGTGCTGGTGACGCTCGACCCGACCGACGCCCAGCAGGCGTTCGAGAAAGCGAAAACGGAACTGGCCTCAAGCGTACGCCAGACCCGCCAGTTGATGATTAACAGCAAGCAGTACGCCGCGAATATTGAGGTTAAGAAAACCGCACTGGCGCAGGCGCAGAGCGACTTAAACCGCCGCGTGCCGCTCGGCAGCGCGAATTTAATTGGCCGTGAAGAACTGCAGCATGCCCGCGATGCGGTCGCCAGTGCCCAGGCGCAGCTGGATGTCGCTATCCAGCAGTACAACGCCAACCAGGCGATGATCCTCGGCACGAAGCTTGAAGACCAGCCTGCGGTGCAACAGGCCGCCACCGAAGTGCGCAACGCCTGGCTTGCGCTTGAGCGTACCAAAATCGTCAGCCCGATGACCGGTTATGTGTCGCGCCGCTCTGTTCAGGTCGGCGCGCAGATTAGCCCGACGACGCCGCTGATGGCCATCGTTCCGTCGAGCGGCCTGTGGGTGGACGCGAACTTTAAAGAAACCCAGCTGGCGCATATGCGCATCGGCCAGCCGGCTACCGTGGTGAGCGATATCTACGGCGATGACGTGGAGTACACCGGTAAAGTGGTCGGTCTCGATATGGGCACCGGCAGCGCCTTCTCCCTGCTGCCTGCGCAGAACGCCACCGGTAACTGGATCAAAGTGGTTCAGCGTCTGCCGGTACGTATCGAGCTGGACGCGAAACAGCTGGAGCAGCATCCGCTGCGCATCGGCCTGTCCACGCTGGTGAAAGTCGATACCACCAATCGCGACGGCGGCGTTCTCGCGACCCAGACGCGCTCTGAGCCTGCGTACCAGAGCAACGCGCGCGAAATCGCGCTGGAGCCGGTGAACAAGCTGATTAACGATATCGTGCAGGCGAACGCGGGTTAACCGGCGGAGGTTGTATGCAGCAACGTAAACCGCTTGAAGGGGCGCAACTGGTCGTCATGACCATCGCCCTTTCGCTTGCCACCTTCATGCAGGTGCTGGATTCCACCATCGCGAACGTGGCGATCCCGACGATCGCCGGTAACCTCGGTGCCTCGTTAAGCCAGGGCACCTGGGTTATTACCTCCTTCGGGGTGGCGAACGCCATCTCGATTCCCTTGACCGGCTGGCTTGCGAAGCGCGTCGGCGAGGTGAAGCTGTTCGTCTGGTCGACTATCGCGTTCGCGATTGCCTCCTGGGCCTGTGGCGTCTCAAACAGTCTGAACATGCTGATTTTCTTCCGTGTGATTCAGGGGATCGTGGCCGGGCCGCTGATCCCGCTCTCTCAGAGTCTGCTGCTGAGCAACTATCCGCCCGCCAAACGTTCGGTCGCGCTGGCGCTGTGGTCGATGACGGTGATCGTCGCCCCCATCTGCGGGCCCATTCTCGGCGGCTGGATCAGCGATAACTACCACTGGGGCTGGATCTTCTTTATCAACGTGCCGATCGGCATCGTCGTGGTATTGATGACGCTGCAATCGCTGCGCGGGCGCGAAACCCGCACCGAGCAACGGCGCATCGACGCCGTGGGGCTGGGGCTGCTGGTGATAGGCATCGGTTGCCTGCAGGTGATGCTCGACCAGGGTAAAGAGCTCGACTGGTTTAACTCGACCGAAATCATTGTGTTGACCGTTGTGGCGGTGGTGGCGCTGAGTTTCCTTATTGTCTGGGAGCTGACCGACGAACATCCGATTGTCGATCTCTCGCTGTTTAAATCGCGCAACTTTACCATCGGCTGCCTGAGTATCAGTCTTGCCTATATGCTCTACTTCGGCTCGATTGTGTTGCTGCCGCAGTTGTTGCAGGAGGTCTACGGCTATACCGCGACCTGGGCGGGGCTGGCGTCGGCACCGGTCGGGATAATCCCGGTGATTCTCTCGCCGATTATCGGGCGCTTTGCGCACCGGCTGGATATGCGCCGCCTGGTGACATTCAGCTTTATTATGTACGCGGTGTGCTTCTACTGGCGCGCGTATACCTTCGAGCCGGGAATGGATTTCGGGGCGTCGGCATGGCCGCAGTTTATTCAGGGCTTCGCGGTGGCGTGCTTCTTTATGCCGCTCACTACTATTACCCTCTCCGGCCTGCCGCCGGAGCGGCTGGCGGCGGCGTCGAGCCTGTCGAACTTCTTAAGGACGCTCGCGGGTTCCATCGGCACCTCGATAACCACGACGCTGTGGACCAACCGGGAATCGATGCACCACGCGCAGCTGACCGAGTCGGTCACGCCGTTTAACCCCAACGCGCAGGAGATGTATAACCAGCTCCAGGGCATGGGAATGACGCAGCAGCAGGCGTCCGGGTATATTGCGCAGCAGATTACCAACCAGGGGCTGATTATCTCCGCCAATGAGATTTTCTGGGCGTCTGCGGGCGTGTTCCTCGTCCTGCTCGGGCTTATCTGGTTCGCGAGACCGCCTTTCGGCGCGGGCGGCGGCGGCGGTGGCGCTCACTGATGGTTCTGTAAAAAGGCCCGCACTGGCGGGCCTTTTTTATTGATGCGGATTATTCCTTCGCGGGGGGCATGCCCTGCTTACGCAATTGCGCGATGAGACGCTCCAGCGGCAGTGGCCGACACATCAGATATCCCTGGGTTTCATCGCATTGATACATTTTAAGCTGCGCCAGCTGCTCCGGCGTCTCCACGCCTTCCGCGGTGATGCTGAGTGAGAACGCTTTGCCAAGCCCGATGATATTCTCCACGATGCTGTTGGCGTTATCCGAGTGCGGCATGCCCGCCACAAAGGATTTATCAAGCTTAATGCCATCGAACGGGAACGTGCGCAGGTAGCTCAACGACGAATAGCCCGTGCCGAAATCATCGATAAGCAGCCGCACGCCGAGCGCTTTGAGGCCATTCATCAGCGCAAGGCTCTGCTCAGGGTTTGAGAGCGTGGCGTTTTCCGTGACTTCCAGCTCCAGCCTTTCTGGCGCAAGCCCGGTCGTGTTCAGCACCTCCTGCACCCGCTCCACCAGCCCTGGCGTTCGGAACTCCATCGCCGAAATATTCACGGAGACAGAAAGCCCTGGCATATCGCGCTGCGCATCGCGGCAGGCGGCGTTCAGCACCCAGTCGCTGATGGCGATAATCAGCCCGGTCTCTTCGGCGAGCGGAATGAACTGATCCGGCATCAGCAGCCCGAGCGTCGGGTGATGCCAGCGTAACAGCGCTTCAACCGCCACCACCTTTTCAGCGTTGACGTCATAGCGCGGCTGATAGACCAGCCGGAACTGCTGCTCGCGGATAGCTTCACGCAGGCTGTTCTCCATTTCGCGGCGCTGGACAATCTGTTCGGCCATATCGGCGTTATAAAATACCCAGCCGTTGCGCCCGCGGCTTTTCGCTTTATAGAGCGCGATGTCCGAGAAGCGCAGCAGATCGGTCGCGTTTACCGCGTCCTGCGGCGCGAGCGCGATCCCCATACTGGCACCGATGAGGATCTCATGATCCTGCACGCTGAAGGGCCGGTTGAGCTCGGCGAGAATGCGCGCGCAGAGCTGCTCCAGCGCTTCCTTGCGTTCGATATCCGGGATAATCAGGATAAATTCATCGCCGCCCTGGCGCGCCACCAGATCGAAATCGCGCAGGCAGGCGCGCAGGCGCTCGGAAACCTGATGCAGCAGTTCGTCGCCGACGCCGTGGCCAAAGAGATCGTTAACCGGTTTAAACTTATCGAGATCGAGGCTAATCATCGCCAGCGGATGCTCGCGCGTCGGGCGCGACTGAAGTTTGCCTTCCAAAAACTCTTTCATGCGCCCCCGGTTAGGCAGGCCGGTCAGTTCATCATGCAGCGAGAGATACTGCACGCGCGCCTGCGCTTCGACTTCAAGCGTGACGTCGGTCGCGGTGCCGCGAAAGCTTAGCCCGCCCTCCGGTGTGGCGATGGGCTTCGCCACCAGATTGCAGTAGCGCTGATGTCCCTGCGCGGACAGATAGCGGCAGTGGGTCATGTTGCGGTGTCCGCCGTGCCCCGGCTGATGGAGCCACGCTTCCAGCGTCGCCCTGTCCTCCTGAATAAACTCGGTGACGCGCCGCCCTAACCAGTCGGCGATGCGATAGCCGGTAATGACCGGAAAACGCTCGGAAAGCCAGGTGAAGCGCAGCTCGTCGTCCGTTTCCCAGATCCAGTCGGTGGTCGCTTCCGCGACATCACGAAAACGCCGTTCGCTGGCAGCCAGCGCGAGCCGGTTCTGCTCCAGCAAAAAGGCGTTTTCATCATTGAGCCGCGCTTTATTGAGCGCGTTACGCATGGAAATACCTGCGACCAGCCCCGTAAAACACATCAGGAAAATCAGCAGCGGCAGGATAACGACAATCAGGTTGTGGCCGGGATCTTCGCTGCGCCAGACCATCGTGACGTGGCCGTTGCCAAGCGGCAGGCTCAGCGTCACCTCACGGTAGCCAGGCGATGCGTCGCCGGGTTTACGCACATGCAGATCCTCAATGCCATATTCGTGGCCCATCTGCGCGAGCTCCGCGCCACTCAGCACATCGATAAAAACCAGCAGCGACGGCGTGCCGGGTTCAGCGGCAACATTTTTGTCCCCGCCGCTGCGTATCCAGGCGGCCCCCACCAGCGCAGGCTGGCCGTGGTATTCCATCGGCGTGATGACACAAGCCCCATCGGAGGCGTCAAGCGCGGTGCGCAGACTGTTCAACACCGGCGCGCCTGTCCAGTGCTCCACTTTCTGGTGACTGAGTTTGCCGTTCACAACGCTGTAGCGGGTCGCATTGCTGCCATCAACGACAAAAACGCCTTCATAGCCGAACATCTCATAGAGCGACGCGCCCAGATTTCCGCGGTCCCACGCCCAGGTCACGTTGACCGCCTGATGCAAATTCAGGTAAGCCTCGCCCCAGTCAGAGTAGTCATTAAGCGTGGTTTTTATCGTATCCTGGCGATTTTGCAGGGCTTTTAATAACAGATGGCGGCTTTGTGCATCCGCGCGCTCGTTGATAGTATTCGCAATGTGCAGAAGAGAAAGCATCGCTATCAGGAAAAACAGCCCTAACAGAGCGCCCATAAAAAGTAATGTTCGCCGGATAAACCGGGTGGTATTTCCCGTCTCGTTACCGGATAAGTCAGAAACGCCGCGTCTGAATAAACCCCTCATTCCTCGTTCCCAGTCTGCAATAGCCTTGATAATAGTATGACGTCCGTGAAAAGATCTGCGCAGCGCGCGATATCATTATTATTCACGGTGTTACCCCTGAACGCATGACGCTGACGATATGCAAGACCGGACGCGGCCCGCCACGCATCTGCAACGCTGCTCAGGCTATTCGTTAAGGGGTTAATGATTTAAACCAATAGGTTATTTCACGGCGATATTTTAAGGCTTACAAAAAATTTGTTTTAAGTCGCCCGGATGGCGCCAGGTGGCGCGTAAATATAACCGTTACGGCAATCATATAATAAAAAAGGAGCCATTAAGGCTCCCTTTTCATTATTTATTTTGACGGCTTACAGGTGCAGTTCCTGTAATTTTTCTTTCGGCAGCGCCAGCGCATCATTGCTGTTAACGCCTACGCCGCGTTCGATAATGTGGCGGGCGATTTCCTGGGCCTCTTCCAGCGAGTGCATCTCATAAGTGCCGCACTGGTAGACGTTCAGCTCAGGGATCTGATTCTGCTCTTTGACTTTCAACACGTCCTGCATCGCCGCTTTCCAGGCGTCAGCCACGCGCTGCTCGTCAGGCTGGCCGATGAGGCTCATATAGAAACCGGTGCGGCAGCCCATCGGGGAGATATCGATGATCTCCACACCGTTGCCGTTCAGATGATCGCGCATGAAACCGGCAAACAGGTGCTCCAGCGTGTGAATGCCTTTTTCCGGCATCACTTCTTTGTTCGGCACGCAAAAACGCAGGTCGAACACGGTGATGGTATCGCCGTGCGGCGTGTTCATGGTCTTCGCCACACGTACCGCAGGCGCTTCCATACGGGTATGGTCGACAGTGAAGCTATCAAGCAATGGCATCTGATCACCTCCGAGTAGTGATTTTTTTAAATTTAACTGAACTTATGTTCGCGGGCCCGGTCTGAATCTATGAAAGACGCGCATTTGTTATCATCATCACTGAGTTCAGAGATGACAATTTGGCCACAGCGATGTGGCCTTTTTCTTTTGTGTTACGCCTGCTTCGCCAGCCATTCATCAAACGGTTCGGTATCCGCGGCCTCAATCTCACGCTGGCGCGCCAGCGACGCCGCCTGCTCCTGACGAAAATCTTCTTCATGCAACGCCTGCAACGGCTCTTCACGCAGCATGGTGCGGTAGCGATCCGCCAGCATCCGTCCGGTGCCGCCAATCCCGTTTTCAATCATCGAACGCAAAATCTGCGCCGAGTAAGTGAGCTCGGGATCGTCAAAGCAGGCCACCAGTCGGTCACAGACCTGCTGGTACTCCTGGCCGCCGTGAATGCCGTCGAGCGTTTGCGCCACGCGACGTAAATCGCGGAACAGATCTTTGCCCACTTTCTCCAGCGGGAACTGCGCCGTTTCGCAGCCGATGCCAAGCGTCAGCCCCGGCTTGCGGCCTTCCAGAATCACGCGGTTCCAGTTGGTGCGGGTACACAACAGCTCATCGCTGCTCATCTCCGGCGCATCCGCCAGCGCGCACCAGACCATAAAGAGATCGAGGAAACGCACCTGATTTTCATCAACGCCAATCGGCGAGAACGGGTTGATATCGAGCGAACGCACTTCGATATATTCAATACCGCCACGCAGCAACGCATCGGACGGCGATTCGCCATCGCGCGTGACGCGCTTCGGACGGATCGGCGCATAGAGTTCATTTTCAATCTGCAAAATGTTGGTGTTGATTTGCAGATATTCGCCGTCTTTCTTCAGCCCCAGCTTCGCATACTCTTCCGACGGGGTTTTAATCGCGCGCTTCAATCCTGCCACATAACCGTGCAGATCGTTAAACGTAATCCCGAGATTGCTTTGCGATTTATTGGTATAGCCCAGATCGCTTAAGCGCAGTGAGGTCGCGTAAGGCAGGTAATACATGCCGCAGTCGGTTTTCTCAAACGGCAGTTTGGTCGGCTTGCCCTGCAGGAAAGACGAACAGATCGCCGGTGATGCGCCAAACAGGTACGGGATCACCCAGCCAAAACGGTAGTAGTTGCGGATCAGACGGAAATAGCCCGCTGAAATCGCCTCTTTACCGCTTTCGGCATCGTCCACCTGACACTTCGCCTGCCAGAACGCCAGCGGCAGCGAGAAGTTATAGTGCACGCCGGAAATCGTCTGCATCAGCGCGCCATAGCGATTTTTCAGCCCTGAGCGATAGAGCGTTTTAAAACGCCCGATATTTGAAGTGCCATATTGCGCGAGCTCAATGTCCTGCCCCTCTTTGATATAGCAGGGCATGCTGAGCGGCCACATGCGCTCGTCGCCGAGCGCTCTGGCGGTGTGGCGATGGATATCGCGCATAACCGTCAGCATGTGATCGATATCGCCATCTACCGGCGTGATAAATTCCAGAAGGGCTTCGGCAAAGTCCGTCGTGATCCACTTATGGGTTAACGCGGCGCCCAGGCTTTCCGGATGCCCCGTGGTCGCCAGCTCGCCTTCAGGCGTGACGCGCAGTGTTTCGCGCTCAAGCCCACGGCGAATGCCTTTCAATGCCTCAGGATGCTCGGTTAGCCAGGCCAGCGCCTGTGATACGTCCGGGATCAAATTGACCTCCCGCCTGTCGTGTCGAAAATATTTTTATTAAGCATAATTGTAATGGTAAAGGTTGACGATGAAAGGTCGCTCAAACAATCCAATTAGTGCCACCACGTCATACCCTGTAAAGTCGCTGCCGCAATGATGATGTAGCGCAGCGCCTTGCCAAGGCACAGAAAAAAAATCACCGGCCCCCAGGGAAGACGCAGCCACCCTGCCAGCAGGCATAATAAATCACCGACTAAAGGCAGCCAGCTTAACAGCAGCGCCGGCGCGCCGAATCGTTGCAGCCAGCCCTGCGCGCGCTCCTGCCAGCGCGACGACTCGCGCAGCGGAAACAGCCGCCCAAGAATAACGTTAGTTAACCCCCCAAGGCTATTACCTATTGTTGCGGTTAATACCAAAAGCCAGGGGGCGGTTTTTACGCTAACCAACAGCGCCACCAGTACCGCTTCGGAACTGCCCGGCAGCAGCGTGGCGCTCAGAAAACTGCTGGTGAAGAGCGAGAGGAGCGACAGCGCGTCGCTCACAGCAAACGCACGTCCACGGCATCCATTCCCGCGAGACGCGCCGCTTCGAGACCGAAATCCGCGTCTTCAAACACGACGCATTTCTCAGGCGCGACGCCCATGAGCGTGGCACAGCGCAGGAACGTATCGGGAGCGGGTTTGTGATGCTGTACATGATCGGCGGCAACCACCGCGGTGAAATAGTGACGAAGGCCAAGATGCGCCAGCAGCGCTTCCGCCATCGCGCTTTCGCTGCCGGTGCCGACAGCCATAGGACGACGGCCGTGCCACGCTTTGACGACATCAATGAGCGGCAGCGGACGCACCGTATCCAGCAGCATCGCCTGCACTGCCGCCGTTTTTTCACGCGCCAGCGCATGCGGGCAGAGATCGGCCTGATTCAGTTCAATGACCGCCTGGGCGATACGCCAGGTGGGCGAACCGTTCAGCGCGACCATCGCCTGCTCGTCAAACTGCATGCCGTAGCGGCCAAGAACGTCGCGCCAGGCTTTCCGGTGCGTCGGCTCGGTATCGAGGATGGTGCCATCCATGTCAAAAATCAGCCCGTCGTAACGCTCGTACATCATGTCCTCATCACCTGACCGCCAGGAATGTTACTTTAGCCTAAACCGTTAATGTTGTCGCTGTTAAGGCTTGCGGGCGGTGGCGATGGCTTAAGGAATCAAGCTGGTAAAAGTGATTTCAGGGAAAGTATAAAAAGGGAAAGGAGGCGTTGCGAAATATCTTTGGCAGAGCAAGGGTATATTCAGGTGAGGAAATGGTGCATCCGGGAGGATTATTCGGCTTCGCCTCACCCTGACTGGCCGCTGCTAAAGCAGCGTTATCCTCCCTGGAATTCGCGATAATCATCGCATACCAGGTCACGTCATCATTACTGATACTGTGCAGGAAGATGGTGCATCCGGGAGGATTATTCGGCTTCGCCTCACCCTTAAGGGCCGCTGCTAAGGCAGCGTTATCCTCCCTGGAATTCGCGATAATCATCGCTTACCAGGTCACGTCATCATTACTGATACCGTGGAGAAATATGGTGCATCCGGGAGGATTCGAACCTCCGACCGCTCGGTTCGTAGCCGAGTACT
>OGSG01000100.1_pt1 | contig 50518 bp, 45 predicted proteins | sample 1573841 | NCBI WGS metagenome assembly OGSG01 (sample SAMN03295849, study PRJEB24534) | human gut metagenome | isolation source: fecal sample 2 from infant 7 | host: Homo sapiens | place: USA: Pittsburgh, PA | collected 2014-07
GCACGACCTTGCCAAGGTCGGGGTCGCGAGTTCGAGTCTCGTTTCCCGCTCCAAATCTCCTCGATTGTACAAATTATCCACAGCGATAACGCGCGCTACGGCGGGTTTTTGACGTTTTTCTCAAACTGTTCTGAACAGACTTATCCACAGAATGCATAAAGTTATCCTGTGAGCAGAAATGATAACTTTGTTCACATCTTTTCTTTATCTTATTGATATTGATAATAAATAATTTATTACCAAATGTTAATTTTGAGGCTTTTTGATAATCATGGCCTTTGAATGACAAGACTTTTTTAATTTTATTCACAGCGAAACGCGTCTAGGCGTCGCGCGGTAAGCCTTTCTCAATCACCCTGACCAGCCGCTGTTTCTGTGGGAGCTGCACTTCCACCACGCAGGCATTACGTTTGTCTGTTTGTTGCGCAATCGCCCAGTCAATATGCTCATCAAGAAGTGGGTGCTCACCTTTGCGCTGTTGCAACGCCGTGATATTAGCCTCGTCCCAGGGCGCGTTCCCGAGCGCGACCGCGATATTACGCAGCCAGCGTAAGTGGCCAATACGGCGAATCGCCGACCCTTCCGTGACTTTCAGAAAGTGCGCTTCGCTCCAGCTAAACAGCTCAATCAGCTTTGGCGCGTGCAGTGCCTGGCGCGGGCTGAAATCCGCTTCATCGGTGAGCTGTGAAAAACGGTTCCACGGGCAAATCAGCTGGCAGTCGTCGCAGCCATAAATGCGGTTGCCCATCAGCGGGCGAAACTCTTCAGGGATCGCGCCTTCAAGCTCAATGGTCAGATAGGAGATGCAGCGGCGCGCATCGACCGTATACGGCTCGACAATCGCGCCGGTAGGGCAGATGGTCATGCAGGCCACGCAGCGCCCGCAGCCTTCTTCCACGGGCTTATCCACCGGCAGCGGTATATCCACCAGCAGTTCGCCAAGAAAGAAAAACGACCCGGCGTCGCGACTTAAAATCAGCGAATGCTTGCCGGTCCAGCCGAGACCCGCTTTTTCGGCGAGTGGGCGCTCAAGGATGGGCGCGGAGTCGACAAAAGGTCTAAAATTCAGCGATGCGCAATGCTGTTGCAGCGTTTCGCCGAGTTTTTTCAGCCGGTTTCTCAAAAGCTTATGGTAATCGCGCCCCAGGGCGTAACGGCTCACGTAGCCGAGCGAGGGATCTTTCAGCGTGCTGGCAAACGCCGCCCTGGCAGGCAGATAATTCATGCGCACGCTGATAACGCGCAGCGTGCCGGGCAGCAGCTCATGCGGGCGGGCGCGCAGCATACCGTGACGCGCCATCCACTCCATCTCGCCGTGATACTGTTTATCCAGCCACGCCTGTAACGCGCCTTCGCTGGCGCTGAGATCGGTATCGGTAATACCGACCTGCTGGAAACCGAGCTCGGCACCCCATTGTTTAATTTTTTGCGCTAACTGATTGAGATCGAGGGGTTCAGACATGACGGACCACGGGATGAACAAAAACGACGCCAGTATACCACACTCCATCTGGCCCGCAGACTGGCTGCGCACGGCGGAACGCGAGGCGGCGGACAGCCTCGGGTTGACGCTCTATGAACTGATGCAACGCGCGGGCGATGCCGCGTTCCAGGTGGCGCGCGCGGCGTATCCGCATAGCCAGCGCTGGCTGGTGCTGTGCGGTCACGGCAATAACGGCGGCGATGGTTATGTGGTGGCGCGTCTGGCGCAGGCGGCGGGCATTGACGTGACGCTGCTGGCGCTGGAAAGCGACAAACCGTTGCCGGAAGAGGCGCAGGCCGCGCGCGAGGCCTGGCTTAACGCAGGCGGTGAAATCCATGCGCCGCACACGCCGCTGCCGGAAACCTGCGATCTGATTATCGACGCGCTGCTCGGCACGGGGCTTTCTCAGGCTCCGCGCGAGAACGTCGCCACGCTGATTGAACAGGCGAATAAACACCGGGCACCCGTAGTGGCGCTGGATACTCCGTCCGGCCTGCTGGCGCAAACTGGCGCTGCGCCGGGCGCGGTCATTCATGCCGCGCACACCGTGACGTTCATTGCGCTCAAGCCGGGGCTGCTTACTGGCCGCGCCCGTGACGTCGTCGGGCGGTTGCATTATCACGCGCTGGGGCTTGAGGCGTGGCTTGCCGGGCAACAGGCGCCGTATGCGCGCTTCGACGCAACGCAGCTCTCCCGCTGGCTCCGGCCGCGCCGTCCTGGTTCGCATAAAGGCGATAACGGCAAGCTGGTGATTATCGGCGGCGATCATGGTACCGCCGGTGCCATCCGCATGACCGGCGAGGCGGCGCTGCGTGCGGGCGCAGGCCTGGTGCGAGTACTTACTCGCGCGGAAAACATCGCGCCGCTGGTGACTGCACGGCCGGAGCTGATGGTGCATGAACTCACCAGCGATGCGCTCGACGCCAGTCTGGAATGGGCCGACGTTGTGGTTATCGGGCCGGGGCTCGGGCAGCAGGAATGGGGCAAATCGGCGCTGGCGAAAGTGCGCCAGTGCGACAAACCGATGCTGTGGGATGCGGACGCGCTTAACCTTCTGGCAATCGCTCCCGATACCAGTCACAATCGCATTCTTACGCCGCACCCCGGCGAGGCCGCGCGGTTACTTAACCGTAGCGTGGCAGAAATTGAGAGTGACCGCTTACTTAGCGCCAGAGAGCTGGCGCAGCGCTACGGGGGTTGCGTGGTGCTGAAAGGCGCGGGAACGGTGGTAACAGGGCCGCAGGACGAATGCGGCATTATCGATGTCGGTAATCCTGGCATGGGTACGGGCGGCATGGGCGACGTGCTTTCCGGTATTATCGGCGCGTTGCTGGCGCAGGGGCTTAACCTTTTTGATGCCGCCTGCGCAGGCAGCGTGGCGCACGGCGCGGCAGCGGATGCGCTCGCGAAGCGCTTTGGCACGCGCGGTATGCTGGCAACCGATCTGTTTTCCACGCTCTATCGTTTTGTTAACCCGGATATAGACACAGACCAGAATCATGATTAATCGCGTTATACCTTTACCCGAAGAGCAGGCCACCCTCGATCTCGGCGCACGCGTGGCGCGTGCCTGCACCGGCGCGACCGTTATCCATCTGTATGGCGACTTGGGCGCGGGCAAAACCACATTCAGCCGTGGCTTTCTGCAGGCGTGCGGTCATCAGGGCAACGTGAAAAGCCCGACGTACACGCTGGTAGAGCCTTATACGCTGGAAAACAGAATGGTTTATCACTTCGATCTCTATCGTCTGGCCGATCCGGAAGAGCTGGAGTTTATGGGCATCCGCGATTATTTCACCAACGACGCCATTTGCCTTGTCGAGTGGCCGCAGCAGGGCGCGGGCGTGTTGCCGTCGCCCGATATCGAAATCCACTTGTCATGGCAGGAGCAAGGGCGAGAAGCGCGGGTGAAAGCGGTCTCCGCCGCCGGTGACGCGCTGCTGGCCCGCCTCGCCTGAACGCAAGGACGACAGGATGATCACACGCATGAAAAACTGGGTAGTGGCGCTTCTGCTGGCGGTATGCGCGCCCGCGTTCGGGGCGACGCTGTCCGACATTCAGGTGTCCAACGGCGACGGCCAGGCGCGGATCACCTTAAGTTTTATGGGCGATCCTGAATACGCTTACTCGCAGCAGGGTAAGCGCAGCGTCGCCCTTGATATTAAACAGACCGGCGTGATTCAGGGCCTGCCGCTGATCTTTAGCGGCGAAAACCTGGTCAAGAGCATTCGCGCCGGGCAGCCGAAAGATAATCAGTCGCTGCGTCTGGTGGTCGATTTAACCAAAGATGGCAAAGCGCGCGCGGTGAAGCAGCAAAAGGGCGCGGGCTATAACGTCGTCTTTACGATCGACGCCGACGAGCCGCCGCCACCGCCGCCACCGGTTGTGGCGCAGCGCGAGCCCGTCGCCGCTCCCGTTCGATCGTCCGAGCCTGCGCGCAACCCGTTTCGCACCGATAACGACCGTATCACCAGCGTCGTCGGCAGCAATACCGTGACGCGGCCGGGGCGTAGCGTCAGTCGGACCGCGACATCCGATCGCGTGGTGGTGGCTATCGACGCCGGGCATGGCGGACAAGACCCCGGCGCTATCGGCCCCGGCGGCGTACGCGAGAAAAACGTCACCATTGCTATCGCCCGTAAGCTGCGAACGCTGCTCAATGACGATCCGATGTTTAAGGGCGTGCTGACCCGCGACGGCGACTATTTTATCTCCGTCATGGGCCGCTCCGATGTGGCGCGCCAGCAAAACGCGAATCTGTTGGTCTCCATTCACGCCGACGCCGCGCCTAACCGCGACGCCACCGGCGCATCCGTCTGGGTGCTCTCGAATCGTCGCGCCAACAGCGAAATGGCGAGCTGGCTGGAGCAGCATGAGAAACAATCAGAGCTTCTCGGCGGCGCAGGCGACGTGCTCGCGAACAGCCAGGCGGACCCGTACCTGAGCCAGGCGGTACTGGATTTGCAGTTCGGCCATTCACAGCGCGTCGGGTATGATGTCGCCACCAGCGTGCTCGGGCAGCTTCAGCGGGTGGGCGCGCTGCATAAGCGGCGGCCAGAACACGCAAGCCTCGGCGTGCTGCGCTCGCCGGATATCCCGTCGCTTTTAGTGGAGACCGGTTTTATCAGCAACACCGGCGAAGAGCGATTGCTGGCAAGTGATGACTATCAGCAGCAGATTGCCGAAGCGATTTATCAGGGGCTGCGCAACTACTTTATTGCGCATCCGCTCCAGGCCGCGCCAAAGGGTGACGGCGGAACGGGGCAGACCGCCCGCTCCGCTGACAATGCCACAAGCCAGGTCACCGTGATTCAGTAAGGAGAGTTCATGCCGATTCAGGTTCTGCCGCCGCAGCTTGCGAACCAGATCGCCGCGGGCGAGGTAGTGGAGCGCCCTGCGTCGGTCGTGAAAGAGCTGGTGGAAAACAGCCTCGACGCTGGCGCCACGCGCATTGATATTGATATCGAGCGTGGCGGCGCGAAGCTTATCCGCATTCGCGATAACGGCGCTGGCATTAAAAAAGATGAGCTGGCGCTGGCGCTGGCGCGTCACGCCACCAGTAAAATCGCCTCGCTGGACGATCTCGAAGCCATCATCAGCCTCGGCTTTCGCGGCGAAGCGCTGGCCAGTATCAGTTCGGTATCGCGTCTCACGCTCACTTCGCGCACCGCCGACCAGCAGGAAGCCTGGCAGGCGTACGCCGAAGGCCGCGATATGGAGGTGACCATCAAACCGGCGGCGCACCCGGTCGGCACCACGCTGGAAGTGCTGGATCTGTTCTACAACACCCCCGCGCGGCGCAAATTTATGCGCACCGAGAAAACCGAATTCACGCACATCGACGAAGTGGTGCGGCGTATCGCGCTGGCGCGCTTTGACGTGACGATAAATCTCAGCCATAACGGCAAAATGATGCGTCAGTACCGGGCCGTGCAGGGCAACGCGCCGCGTGAACGCCGTCTTGGCAGCATTTGCGGCCCGGCATTTCTGGAGCACGCGCTGGCTATCGAGTGGCAGCACGGCGATCTGGCGCTGCGCGGTTGGGTGGCGGAGCCGAAAGGCACTACGGCGGCGCTGGCCGAAATCCAGTACTGCTATGTAAATGGCCGTATGATGCGCGACCGGTTGATTAACCATGCGATTCGCCAGGCCTGTGAAGATAAGCTCGGCATCGATCAGCAGCCTGCGTATGTGTTGTATCTGGAAATCGATCCGCATCAGGTGGATGTGAACGTGCATCCGGCCAAGCATGAAGTGCGTTTTCACCAGTCGCGCCTGGTGCACGATTTTATCTATCAGGGCGTGGTAAGCGTGCTACAGCAGCAGGCGGCAAATCCGCTCTCTCTCAATGAACCGGCCGAGGACGCGCCACGCTTTCAGCCGGAAAACCGCGTCGCGGCGGGAAAAAATCAGTTTGCCGACCCGGCGCCGCGTGAGCGTGTGAGCGCACGCGAGAACGACGCGCCGCGCTATTCATCCGGCGGGGCGTCGGCAGGCAGCAACGCAGGGCGCAGCGCTGCCAGCAACGGCGGCTGGCCGCATGCGACGCCGGGCTATCAGAAACAGCAGGGCGCGCTGTATAAACAATTGCTGGAGACGCCCGAGGTGACGCCGCCGCCTGCCGCGCCTTCGGTGACAAGCGCGCGTGAAGTTATGCCGTCCGCGCCTGCGCTGGACGGCCATTCGCACAGTTTTGGACGCGTGCTGACGCTGGTGTCTGAAAACGTGGCGCTGCTTGAGCGCGACGGTAAGTTAATGCTGCTGGCCTTAAGCGTGGCGGAGCGTTATCTCAAACAGGCGCAGCTGTTGCCGTATGATGAAGCGCCCTGCGCACAGCCGCTGCTGATTCCGGTTCGTCTGAAAATTTCCGGCGACGAGCGCGATATTATGACCCGCGCGCAGCCGCAACTGGCGCGCCTGGGTATCGAAATCGTCCTCGACGGGCATCACGTGACAATTCGTGCAGTGCCTTTACCCTTACGCCAACAAAATTTACAAATCTTGATTCCCGAACTGATAGGCTACCTGGCGCAGCAACCAAATGCTGACGACGCCGCTATTGCCGGATGGCTTGCCCGCCATCTGGTTATCGTGCAACCGTGGAGTGTCGCGCAAGCCATCGCGACGCTGGCGGAGCTCGAAAGGCTGTGTCCGCAGATGGTGAAAACGCCGCCGGGTGGTCTATTACAACCTATTGATCTACAACCGGCGATGAATGCCCTGACACATGAATGATGTAAGTAAAACAGGCCTTCCGAAGGCGATTTTTCTGATGGGGCCGACGGCATCCGGCAAAACGGCGTTAGCCATTCGCCTGCGCCAGACGCTGCCGGTGGAGCTGATTAGCGTGGATTCCGCGCTGGTCTATAAGGGCATGGATATCGGCACCGCCAAGCCTGATGCGCACGAATTGTCGCAGGCGCCGCATCGCTTGCTGGATATTATCGATCCCGCGCAGGCGTACTCCGCGGCCGATTTCCGCCGCGATGCGCTACAAGCGATGGCGGAGATTGTCGCCGCCGGGCGCATACCGCTGCTGGTGGGCGGCACCATGCTCTACTTTAAGGCGCTGCTGGAAGGGCTTTCGCCGCTTCCTTCAGCGGATCCGACCATCAGAGCGGAGATCGAACGGCAGGCAGCAGAGCAGGGGTGGGACGCATTACACCGCAAGCTTCAGGATATCGACCCTGTCGCGGCGCAGCGAATCCATCCCAACGATCCGCAAAGGCTTTCCCGGGCACTGGAAGTTTTTTTCATTTCGGGTAAAACTTTAACGGAACTGACGCAAACGTCAGGAGACGCTCTGCCGTATCAGGTGCATCAGTTCGCCATCGCCCCGGCGAGCCGTGAACTGCTCCATCAGCGCATTGAGCAGCGTTTTCACCAGATGTTGGCTTCAGGTTTTGAGGCAGAAGTCCGGGCGTTATTTGCCCGTGGAGATTTGCATACGGACATGCCTTCCGTTCGTTGCGTGGGATACCGTCAGATGTGGTCTTATCTGGCGGGTGAAATCTCATACGACGAAATGGTTTATCGAGGTATTTGCGCCACGAGACAGTTAGCGAAGCGGCAAATGACCTGGCTGCGCGGTTGGGAAGGCGTACACTGGCTCGACAGTGAGAAGCCTGAACAGGCGTACAGCGATGTGTTACAGGTTATTGGTGCGAAGCAACAATGAATGTGTACAATTGAACCGTATCGTGCGCGGATTTTTACGCAGTTTTTCAGAGCCCAAGGGTTCAAGAGTATAAACAACAAGCATATAAGGAAAAGATAGAATGGCTAAGGGGCAATCTTTGCAAGATCCGTTCCTCAACGCGCTGCGTCGGGAACGTGTTCCAGTTTCTATTTATTTGGTGAATGGTATTAAGCTGCAAGGTCAGATTGAATCTTTCGATCAGTTCGTGATCCTGTTGAAAAACACGGTCAGCCAGATGGTTTATAAGCACGCGATCTCGACCGTGGTGCCGTCTCGTCCGGTTTCTCACCATAGTAACAACGCGGGTGGCGGTTCCAATAACTACCATCACAGCAACAACGCACAGCCATCTTCCGCTGCCTCTCAGGATAGCGAAGACGCCGAGTAAGGCCTGGCTGTTGCTCCATGTCGGGGGACCAGTTCGTCTGTGTTCCCCGCTGGTATTTTAAGAGGGTTTACGCTTGTTTGACCGTTATGATGCCGGTGAGCAGGCGGTGCTGGTACACATCTATTTTTCGCAAGACAAAGATATGGAAGACCTCCAGGAGTTTGAATCTCTGGTCTCTTCCGCCGGTGTCGAAGCAATGCAGGTGATTACCGGTAGCCGTAAAGCGCCGCACCCAAAGTATTTTGTTGGTGAAGGTAAAGCCGTTGAGATTGCCGATGCAGTCAAAGCCACTGGGGCGTCTGTTGTCCTTTTTGATCATGCGTTGACCCCGGCTCAGGAACGTAATCTTGAGCGCCTGTGCGAGTGTCGCGTTATCGACCGCACCGGCCTGATTCTTGATATTTTCGCCCAGCGTGCACGCACCCATGAAGGGAAGCTGCAGGTTGAGCTGGCGCAGCTGCGCCATTTAGCTACGCGACTGGTGCGCGGCTGGACCCACCTTGAGCGCCAGAAAGGCGGTATCGGCCTGCGCGGCCCGGGTGAAACCCAGCTGGAAACCGACCGTCGCTTACTGCGTAACCGTATTACTCAGATCCTCTCGCGCCTGGAGCGCGTCGAGAAGCAGCGAGAGCAGGGACGTCGGTCGCGTACCAAAGCCGATATTCCCACCGTCTCTCTGGTGGGCTACACCAACGCCGGCAAATCCACCCTGTTTAACCAAATCACTACGGCTGAGGTGTATGCAGCGGATCAGCTGTTCGCGACACTCGACCCGACGCTGCGCCGCATAGACGTCGCGGACGTCGGCGAAACGGTGCTGGCGGATACGGTAGGGTTTATCCGCCATCTGCCGCACGATCTGGTCGCGGCGTTTAAAGCCACGCTGCAGGAGACGCGTCAGGCGACGCTGCTGCTGCATGTGATCGACGCGGCGGATGTCCGCATGGCGGAGAATATCGAGGCGGTTAATACCGTGCTCGAAGAAATCGACGCCCACGAGATCCCGACGCTGCTGGTGATGAATAAAGTCGACATGCTGGAGGATTTCGAGCCGCGTATCGACAGGAACGACGAGAATGTGCCCATCCGCGTGTGGCTTTCCGCGCAGACGGGGGCGGGCGTGCCACTGCTTTTCCAGGCCCTGACGGAACGTCTCTCCGGCGAAATAGTCCAGCGTGCGCTGCGTCTTCCGCCGGAAGCGGGGCGTCTGCGGAGCCGGTTTTACCAGCTTCAGGCGATCGAAAAAGAGTGGATGGAGGAGGACGGTTGCGTCGGACTGCAAGTTCGCATGCCGATTGTTGACTGGCGTCGCCTCTGTAAACAGGAACCGGCATTGGTTGACTACGTGGTCTAACCGGCCGGCCGAAGCCTGAAAATATTCCCCTTTGGGGGGTACCCGGATGAACTCAGGCGGCGTGATGACGCCTGCGCTTTTTCGCATTAGCACAATGAATGAAAGCGCACGCCATCACGCCATCTGAAGGACGAAAGGTATATCACCGCATAACAAATATGGAGCATAAACATGGCGTGGAATCAGCCCGGTAATAACGGACAGGACCGCGACCCGTGGGGAAGCAGCAAGCCTGGCGGCAACTCTGGGGGAAATAAAGGCGGTCGCGAGCAGGGGCCGCCGGATCTGGATGATATCTTCCGTAAACTCAGCAAAAAGCTGGGCGGCATTGGCGGTGGTAAAGGCGGCGGTGCTTCGCAGGAGCCACGTAGCCCGGTCGGCGGTCGTATTGTCGGTATCGTCGCGGTCGCTGCGGTCGTCTTATGGGCCGTCACCGGGTTCTATACCATCAAAGAAGCTGAGCGCGGCGTTGTGACGCGTTTTGGCAAATTCAGCCATCTGGTTGAGCCGGGTCTTAACTGGAAGCCCACCTTTATCGATGAAGTGGTGCCGGTCAACGTGGAAGCCGTGCGTGAGCTGGCCGCCTCCGGCATCATGCTGACGTCTGACGAAAACGTGGTGCGCGTTGAGATGAACGTCCAGTACCGCGTCACAGATCCGCAGCGTTACCTGTTTAGCGTCGCCAACGCGGACGACAGCCTGCGTCAGGCCACCGACAGCGCCCTGCGCGGCGTCATCGGTAAATACACGATGGACCGTATTCTGACGGAAGGCCGTACCGTTATCCGTAGCGATACCCAGCGTGAGCTGGAAGAAACCATTCGTCCGTACAACATGGGCATCACGCTGCTCGACGTTAACTTCCAGGCCGCCCGTCCGCCGGAAGAGGTAAAAGCCGCGTTTGACGACGCGATTGCCGCCCGTGAAAACGAACAGCAGTACATCCGTGAAGCGGAAGCGTACAGCAACGAAGTGCAGCCGCGTGCAAACGGTCAGGCGCAGCGTATTCTGGAAGAAGCCCGCGCGTATAAAACGCAGACTGTCCTGGAAGCTCAGGGTGAAGTGGCGCGCTTTGCGAAGATCCTGCCGGAATATAAAGCCGCGCCGGAAATTACCCGCGAGCGTCTGTATATCGAAACCATGGAAAAAGTGCTTAGCCACACCCGTAAAGTGCTGGTCAACGATAAAGGCGGAAACCTGATGGTGTTACCGCTGGATCAGATGCTGAAAGGCGGCTCCGCGCCTGCCGCGAGCGACGACAACAACAGCGGCAATCCGCTGCTGCGTCTGCCGCCGGCTTCCGGTAGCGGCAACAGCGGCGCGAGCAACAGCGCGTCCTCTGGCCGTGGCGATATTATGGATCAACGCCGTGCCAACGCGCAGCGTAACGATTACCAGCGCGAAGGGAGTGAATAACGATGCGTAAGTCAGTCATTGCGGTAATCATCATCGCGTTGGTGGTGCTTTACACCTCGATTTTTGTGGTGAAAGAGGGTGAGCGCGGCATCATCCTGCAGTTCAGTAAAGTGGTGCGTGACAACGATAACAAGCCGAAAGTGTATGAGCCTGGCCTGCACTTCAAGCTGCCGTTTATCGAGTCGGTGAAGACGCTGGACGCCCGTATCCAGACCATGGATAACCAGGCGGACCGTTTCGTCACCAAAGAGAAGAAAGACCTGATCGTCGATTCTTACATCAAGTGGCGTATCAGCGATTTCAGCCGTTACTACCTGGCGACAGGCGGCGGCGATCTCTCTCAGGCGGAAGTACTGCTGAAACGTAAGTTCTCTGACCGTCTGCGTTCTGAAATTGGTCGTCTTGACGTGAAAGACATCGTGACCGATTCTCGTGGTCGTCTGACGTCTGAAGTGCGCGAAGCGCTGAACTCCGGTTCTGCGGGCACTGAAGATGAAGTCGAAACCCCGGCGGCGGATGACGCTATCGCCTCTGCGGCGAAACGCGTGACCGAAGAGACCAACGGCAAAGTGCCGGTGATCAACCCGAACAGCATGGCCGCACTCGGTATTGAAGTGGTTGACGTGCGTATCAAGCAGATCAACCTGCCGGCGGAAGTCTCGGAAGCTATCTTCAACCGTATGCGCGCCGAGCGTGAAGCGGTCGCCCGTCGTCACCGTTCACAGGGTCAGGAAGAGGCTGAGAAATTGCGCGCGGCGGCGGATTACGAAGTGACCCGTACGCTTGCGGAAGCGGAGCGTCAGGCGCGTATCCTGCGTGGTGAAGGCGATGCCGAAGCCGCGAAACTGTTCGCCGACGCGTTCAGCCAGGATCCGGATTTCTACGCCTTTATCCGTAGCCTGCGTGCCTATGAGAGCAGCTTTAACTCCAATCAGGACGTGATGGTGTTAAGCCCGGACAGCGATTTCTTCCGTTATATGAAAACGCCGGCCAATAGCACACGTTAAGCCATTATCCTAAACAAGAGCCGGTCATTGCCGGCTCTTTTTTTATGCAGGTTTTACGCACAATGAATACAACGGTTTTGCTGGCGCTGGGTCTGGTACTGGTCGTTGAAGGGCTCGGCCCGCTGCTTTTTCCACGTCTGTGGCGGCGGATGATCCTCTCTGTGGCGCAAATGCCGGACACCTTACTGCGCCGTTTCGGTGGCGGTCTTGTGGTTGCCGGGATTGTTATCTACTACATGTTGAGGAAAACGATTAACTGAATAAAAATCGGGCAAAATCGACGAAATTTGTATACAAAAAGGGCTGAACATCAGCAAAGCTGGTGTTAGAATCCTTTTTTAAGCAAACGGTGATTTTGAAAAATGGGTAACAACGTCGTCGTACTGGGCACCCAATGGGGTGACGAAGGTAAAGGGAAGATCGTCGATCTTCTGACTGAACGGGCTAAATATGTTGTACGCTACCAGGGCGGTCACAACGCAGGCCATACTCTCGTAATCAACGGTGAAAAAACCGTCCTCCATCTTATTCCATCAGGCATTCTTCGCGATAACGTCACCAGCATCATTGGTAACGGCGTTGTGCTGTCGCCTGCCGCGCTGATGAAAGAGATGAAGGAACTGGAAGACCGTGGTATCCCGGTTCGCGAACGTCTGCTGTTATCTGAAGCCTGCCCGCTGATCCTCGACTATCACGTCGCGCTCGACGTCGCACGTGAGAAAGCGCGCGGTGCCAAAGCCATCGGCACCACCGGTCGCGGCATCGGCCCGGCCTATGAAGATAAAGTCGCACGTCGCGGTCTGCGCGTGGGCGATCTCTTTGATAAAGCCACTTTCGCTGAAAAACTGAAAGAAGTGCTGGAATACCACAACTTCCAGCTGGTGAACTTCTACAAAGTCGAAGCGGTTGACTACCAGAAAGTGCTGGACGACGTCATGGCGATTGCCGACGTGCTGACCAGCATGGTGGTGGACGTTTCCGATCTGCTGGATCAGGCGCGTAAACGTGGCGACTTCATCATGTTTGAAGGCGCGCAGGGTACGCTGCTGGATATCGACCACGGCACCTATCCGTATGTCACCTCCTCCAACACCACCGCAGGCGGCGTCGCGACCGGTTCCGGCATTGGCCCGCGTTATGTGGATTACGTGCTCGGCATCATCAAAGCCTACTCCACCCGCGTGGGCGCAGGCCCGTTCCCGACCGAGCTGTTCGACGATGTCGGCGAGTTCCTGTGCAAAAAAGGCAATGAATTCGGTGCCACCACCGGTCGTCGCCGTCGTACCGGCTGGCTGGATACGGTTGCGGTACGCCGCGCCGTGCAGATCAACTCCCTGTCCGGCTTCTGCCTGACCAAACTGGACGTCCTGGACGGTCTGGAAGAGGTGAAAATCTGCGTCGCTTACCGTATGCCGGATGGCCGCGAAGTCACCACCACCCCGATGGCGGCGGATGACTGGGAAGGTATCGAGCCGATTTACGAAACCATGCCGGGCTGGTCTGAATCCACCTTCGGCGTGAAAGAGCGCAGCGGCCTGCCGCAGGCGGCGCTGAACTATATCAAACGTATTGAAGAAGTCACCGGCGTGCCGATCGACATCATCTCTACCGGTCCGGATCGTACCGAAACCATGATCCTGCGCGATCCGTTCGACGCATAAAATGACCAGGGGCGCGGCAAACGCGCCCTTTGTTTTCCCGGTTTTTACCCGCCTTTTTCAAATAAATTAGCCGCCTGACATGTGGCTGGTTTATCATCAATATATCGCCCACTGGGCGAACCGCGTTTTTCCCCTCCCATATTCTGAGGTTGATGTGCAGTTAACGAGTTTTACCGATTTCGGGCTACGGGCTTTGATCTATATGGCGTCCTTGCCGGAAGGCCGCATGACCAGCATTTCTGAAGTCACTGAGGTGTACGGCGTCTCCCGCAATCATATGGTCAAAATAATCAACCAACTTAGTCGTGCGGGCTATGTGACCGCCGTGAGGGGTAAAAACGGCGGGATCCGCCTTGGCAAACCAGCCGCAACCATCCGTATTGGTGATGTCGTGCGTGAGCTGGAGCCCCTGTCTATAGTGAACTGCAGTAGCGCGTTCTGTCACATCACCCCCGCGTGTCGCCTGAAACAGGTGCTGGGCGACGCGGTGGCGCGCTTTCTTCAGGAACTGGATAACTACACGCTGGCCGATTTAGTGCAGGAAAACCAGCCGCTTTACAAATTATTGCTGGTGGAATGACGCATTCGCGCCACTGATGACAACGGAGGAACCGCTATGTCACACGATCCTTTTCAGGAACGAGAAGCTGAAAAGTACGCCAACCCCATCCCGAGCCGGGAATTCATCCTTGAACATTTAACCAAACGTGAAAAACCGGCTAACCGCGATGAACTGGCGTCCGAACTCGGCATTGAAGGCGAGGAACAGCTGGAAGCGCTGCGTCGCCGCCTGCGCGCTATGGAGCGCGACGGCCAGTTAGTCTTTACCCGCCGCCAGTGCTATGCGCTGCCGGAACGTCTTGATCTGCAAAAAGGCACCGTCATCGGCCATCGCGACGGTTACGGCTTTTTACGCGTCGAAGGACGCAAAGACGATCTCTATCTCTCGTCTGAGCAGATGAAAACCTGCATTCACGGCGATATCGTGCTGGCGCAGCCGCTCGGTTCAGACCGCAAAGGCCGCCGCGAAGCGCGTATCGTGCGCGTGCTGGTGCCGAAGCAGAGCAATATCGTCGGGCGCTATTTCACCGACGCGGGCGTCGGCTTTGTGGTGCCGGACGACAGCCGCCTGAGCTTTGATATCCTCATTCCGCCGGAAGAGGTGATGGGCGCGCGCATGGGCTATGTCGTGGTCGTCGAGCTGACACAGCGTCCGACGCGGCGCACCAAAGCTATCGGTAAAATTGTCGAAGTGCTCGGCGACAACATGGGCACCGGCATGGCCGTCGATATGGCGCTGCGCACCCATGAAATCCCTTACGTCTGGCCGAAAGCCGTCGAAGAACAGATTGCGCACCTGAAAGAAGAAGTGCCGGAAGAGGCCAAAGTGGGGCGCGTCGATTTGCGCAACCTGCCGCTCGTCACCATCGACGGCGAAGACGCCCGCGACTTTGACGACGCCGTATTCTGTGAGAAAAAACGCGGCGGCGGCTGGCGCCTGTGGGTGGCTATCGCCGACGTCAGCTACTATGTACGTCCGCCAACGCCGCTTGATAACGAAGCGCGCAACCGCGGCACGTCGGTTTACTTCCCCTCGCAGGTTGTCCCGATGCTGCCGGAAGTGCTCTCCAACGGCCTGTGTTCGCTGAATCCGCAGGTGGATCGCCTCTGTATGGTCTGTGAGATGACGATCTCCGCCAAAGGCCGTCTCACTGGCTATAAATTCTATGAAGCGGTGATGAGCTCGCACGCCCGTCTGACCTACACCAAGGTGTGGCATATTCTGCAGGGCGATGAAGATCTGCGCAGCCAGTATCAACCGCTGGTGAAGCATCTTGAAGAGCTGCACACGCTGTATAAAGCGCTGGAAGAGGCGCGCACCGAGCGCGGCGGTATCTCGTTTGAGAGCGAAGAGGCGAAGTTCATCTTCAACGCCGAGCGCCGTATCGATCGCATTGAGCAGACCCAGCGTAACGACGCGCACAAGCTTATCGAAGAGTGCATGATCCTCGCCAACATTTCGGCGGCGCGCTTTGTCGAGAAGCACAAAGAGCCGGCGCTGTTCCGTATTCACGATCGCCCGACGAATGAAGCGATCACCTCGTTCCGCTCTGTACTGGCGGAGCTGGGGCTGGAGCTGCCGGGCGGCAACAAGCCGGAACCGCGCGACTACGCCGAGCTGCTCGATTCCATCGCCGATCGTCCCGATCACGAGATGCTGCAAACCATGCTGCTGCGCTCGATGAAGCAGGCGATTTACGATCCGGAAAACCGCGGCCACTTTGGCCTCGCGCTGCAATCCTACGCGCACTTTACCTCGCCGATTCGCCGCTACCCGGATCTCACGCTGCACCGCGCGATTAAATACCTGATCGCCAAAGAGCAGGGCCACGAAGGCAACACCACCGAAAGCGGTGGCTGGCACTACACCATGGAAGAGATGCTGCAACTGGGCCAGCACTGTTCCATGACGGAACGCCGCGCCGACGAAGCCACCCGTGAAGTAGCGGACTGGCTGAAGTGCGACTTCATGCAGGATCAGGTCGGCCAGACCTTCTCCGGCGTGATCTCAAGCGTCACCGGCTTTGGTTTCTTCGTGCGCCTGACCGATCTCTTTATCGATGGCCTGGTGCATGTCTCGTCGCTGGATAACGACTACTACCGCTTTGATCAGGTCGGTCAGCGGTTGATTGGCGAATCCGGCGGCCAGACGTACCGTCTGGGCGACCGCGTCGAAGTTAAAGTCGAAGCGGTTAACATGGACGAGCGCAAAATCGATTTCTCGCTCATCTCCAGCGAACGCGGGCCACGTAACGTGGGTAAAACCGCGCGCGAGCGCGAGAAGCGAGGCGGCGGCGCTAAAAACCGCAGCCGTCGTCAGGTCGGCAAACGTCAGAATTTCGAACCTAACGAGGCATTTCGCAGTGAGAAAGGCCGTGGAAAGGTGAAGAAAGACGGCGCGGCGCGGGCAGAGAAGAGCGACAAACCGGCGAAAAGCAGTAAAAAACCGTCGGCCAAAACGCAGAAAATCGCGGCCGCCACCAAAGCGAAGCGCGCGGCGAAGAAAAAGCGCGACAACTAATCGCGGGGCCTGCGAGCCAGGCCCGATTTATTACGTATTGCCTAACACCGGGCGGCTTGCCGCCCATAACGAGTACCATTCATGAGTGAAATGATTTACGGCATCCACGCGGTGCAGGCCCTGCTGGAGCGCGCTCCCGAGCGCTTTCAGGAAGTGTTTATTCTGAAAGGGCGTGAAGATAAACGTCTGCTGCCGCTGATCCACGCGCTGGAAGCGCAGGGCGTGCCAGTGCAGGTGGCAAACCGCCAGTGGCTGGATGAAAAAGCGGATGGCGCGGTGCATCAGGGTATCGTCGCGCGCGTCAAGCCGGGGCGTCAGTATGGCGAAAACGATCTGCCGGATCTGCTGGCGGCGCACGCGCAGCCATTCCTGCTGATCCTGGACGGCGTAACCGATCCGCATAACCTCGGCGCCTGCCTGCGCAGCGCCGACGCGGCGGGCGTACATGCCGTGATCGTGCCGAAAGATCGCTCCGCGCAGCTTAACGCGACCGCTAAAAAAGTCGCCTGTGGCGCGGCGGAAAGCGTGCCGCTGATCCGCGTGACGAACCTCGCGCGCACCATGCGCTTGTTGCAGGAAGAGAATGTCTGGATCGTCGGCACGGCAGGCGAGGCGGATCACACGCTCTACCAGAGCAAAATGACCGGCCCGCTGGCGCTGGTGATGGGCGCCGAAGGGGAAGGGATGCGTCGTCTCACGCGCGAGCATTGCGATGAGCTTATCAGCATCCCGATGGCGGGCAGCGTCTCCTCACTGAACGTCTCGGTGGCGACAGGCATCTGCCTTTTCGAAGCCGTGCGTCAGCGCAGCTAATCGTAAAACCCTCTGCGGAGGGTTTTTTATTGCCCCCGCTCCCTGTGTAAAGTTTTATTAAAGCGCCAGAAACCCTAAACTCCGCTGCTACTATAAGCGCCACAGGCTATTTGCCTGTTTAATCAATACCTCTAACTGGACTCAGGAGATGCAACCGTGCAGACATTCCACGGACTGATGGCGTTTTGCGCTTACTTTTTTATCGGGCTGGCGATGATTAACTGTTTCATGTTCATCTATACCCGCATTACCGCTCACGACGAGTGGAAATTAATCAAAGAAAATAACAGCGCGGCGGCGATTACCTTCGGCGGCGCGATTTTAGGCTACGTGGTGCCGCTCGCCAGTGCGGCGATCAACTCCGTCAGCATTACGGACTATCTGATTTGGGGGGCGATCGCGCTCGTTGTCCAGCTTATAATCTACGGCGGCGTGCGTTTATATATGCCGAAACTGAGCGAGAAAATCATTAACCGTAACGTCGCAGCCGCTATTTTCATGGGCGTGGCGTCGCTGGCGGGCGGTATTCTGAACGCGGCCTGTATGACCTGGTAAAACGAAATAACAAGGAAGGCTATGTCGGCAGCAAGGAAAAGACGTGGAAAGAAAAATGGCGGTCATCCGGTTGCGAATACCTCGGATCTGAAATTTCTTCCACGCCCGGAGCCGGAACGAAAAGGGCCGAAAATACTCACGCTCGCCATCATGGGCGGCGCGGCGTTTTTCGGCCTCAAAGCCTGTCAGGATACCGGCGATAACGACAATGACGGCGATGGCGTCTATTACTCGACGCCCGACGAGTGCCGTGAGGACGGGAACCCGGCAGATCTCTGCACCAACGCCTGGAATACCGCCAAAGCCGAGTTTGAAAAAGATATTCCGCCGAAGCTCACCTGGGACGCCTGTAGCACCGCGTATGGCAATAACTGCTATTACGACGGCGTGGCGAAAACCTGGGTGCCGATGATGGCGGGCTTCCTGCTGGCGAGCAACAGAGACAAAAAGCGCGAGCTGGATGACTCCTCGTCGTCGTATTACACCTCAGGCTCCGGCTATCACTACTACTACACGCGCCCCGTCTGGCAAAACGCATCTGGCGATTATGTCTGGCGCGGCGGCAATCGCTCCGGTGCCAGCGCCAGCAGCCATAGCCTCGTCACCCGCAGCGCCACGACGATTTCCCGCGGCGGCTTTGGCCGTTCATCCAGCTCCCGCAGTAGCTGGGGAGGCTAAATGCTGCGCCATCACACGCCGGTGCGCCCGGATCTCGCGCGTATCGCCCACGAGCACGGCTTTCACTTTCATATCATCGACGATGAAATCTACTGGGATGAAAGCCGCGCCTACCGCTTTACGCTGCGCCAGATTGAAGAACAGATAGAATCGCCCACCGCGGAGCTGCACGAGATGTGTCTTGACGTGGTGGATAGAGCCGTGCGCGATGCGCGTCTGCTTGAGCGGCTCGCCATTCCTGAGCTGTACTGGGATGCCATCGCCCAAAGCTGGAAAGACCGGGATCCGTCGCTTTACGGGCGCATGGATTTTGTCTGGACCGGGCAGGGGCCGGTGAAGCTGCTGGAGTACAACGCCGATACGCCCACCTCGCTGTACGAATCCGCGTATTTCCAGTGGCAGTGGCTGGAGGATGCGCGCCGCCAGGGCGTTATCCCGCGCGATGCCGATCAGTTCAACAGCCTTCAGGAGAAGCTCATCGCGCGTCTGGCGGAGATAGCGACGCCTGAACCGCTCTATTTCAGCTGCTGCCAGGAGTCTGAGGAGGATCGCGGCACGGTGCTGTACCTGGAAGACTGCGCGCGCCAGGCGGGCCTTGAGACGCGTTTTATCTATATCGAAGAGATTGGCCTGGGCCTTGGCGGCGTGCTGACGGATTTGGACGATAACGTTATCCGGCAGGCGTTTAAGCTCTATCCCCTGGAGTGGATGATGCGCGATGACAACGGCCCGCTGCTCTGTAAGCGCGCCGAGCGCTGGTATGAGCCGCTGTGGAAAAGCATTCTCAGCAATAAAGGGCTGCTGCCGCTGCTCTGGGCGCAGTTTCCGGGCCACCCGAATCTGTTACCGGCGTGGTTCAACGACGATTTCGCGCGCGCGCGGCATGATGTCGCGCAGGCGCTTGCGGGCTACGCAGGGTACGTTCGCAAACCGCTGTTCTCACGTGAAGGCGGCAACGTGACGCTGTTTGATAACGCCGACCAGGTGCTGGCCCACGAAGAGGGTGATTACGGCAACGAGCCGGTTATCTGGCAGGCGTTTCAGGCGCTGCCGCGTTTTGGCAACAGCTATACGCTGCTCGGCAGCTGGATTGTCGGCGATGAGCCCGCGGGTATTGGCATCCGCGAAGATGTCTCGCTTATTACTAAAGATACCTCTCGTTTCATTCCTCACTATATCGCCGGCTGACGGGTTTTCACTTTTGTGAAGCACGCAGGCGGTTTCTTTTTCCTCTCCTTCCATACTTAACGCGGTTGTCACAGGTAAGGAGAGGGATTTATGCACTGGCAAACCCATACGGTGTTTAACCAGCCCGTTGCGCTCAATAACAGCAATCTGTTTTTATCCGATACCGCGCTGCGCGAGGCGGTGCTGCGCGAAGGCGCAGGCTGGGACGCTGAATTGCTTGCAAGCATCGGCCAGCAGCTTGGCACGGCGGAGTCGCTGGAATTAGGGCGACTGGCGAACGCCAATCCGCCAGAGCTGCTGCGCTATGACGCGCGCGGCGAGCGTCTTGACGACGTGCGCTTTCATCCGGCGTGGCACTTGCTGATGCAGGGGCTGTTCGCTAACCGGGTTCATAATCTGCCGTGGCTTGAGACGGCGCGCGAAGGCGCGCTGGTGGCCCGCGCGGCGCGCTTCGTCCTGCATGCTCAGGTGGAAGCGGGCACGCTGTGTCCGATTACCATGACATTCGCCGCGACGCCGCTGTTACAGGCCCATCTGCCGCCGCTGTTCGCCGACTGGCAGACCCCGCTGGCAAGCGATCGCTACGATTCCCACCTGCTGCCCGGCGCGCAGAAACGCGGGCTGCTCATCGGCATGGGCATGACGGAAAAGCAGGGCGGTTCGGATGTGCTCAGTAATACCACCCGCGCGGAACCCGTAGCAGGGCGCGGCCCCGGCGAGGCGTACCGGCTGGTGGGCCATAAATGGTTTTTTTCGGTGCCGCAAAGCGACGCGCATCTGGTGCTCGCACAGACAAAAGGCGGTCTTTCGTGTTTCTTCGTGCCGCGCTTTCTGCCGGATGGCCAGCGCAACGCGGTGCGCCTTGAGCGTCTGAAAGATAAACTCGGCAACCGCTCCAACGCCAGCAGCGAGGCGGAGTTTCTCGACGCGCTCGGCTGGCTGCTTGGCGAAGAGGGAGAAGGCGTGCGCCAGATCCTGCGGATGGGCGGCATGACGCGCTTTGACTGCGCGCTCGGCAGCCACGGGCTGATGCGCCGCGCGATGGCGGTGGCGCTTTACCATACCCATCAGCGTCAGGCGTTCGGCAAAAATCTTATCGATCAGCCGCTGATGCGTCAGGTGCTCGGGCGCATGGCGCTGGAGCTGGAAGGGCAGACCGCACTGCTGTTTCGTCTGGCGCGCGCCTGGGAGCAGCGCGAATCGCCGCATGAAGTGGCGTTCGCCCGCCTCTTTACGCCTGCCGCGAAATATGGCGTCTGCAAGCGCGGCATTCCGTTTGTGGCGGAGGCGATGGAAGCGCTCGGCGGCATCGGGTATTGCGAAGAGAGCGAGCTGCCGCGGCTTTACCGCGAAATGCCGGTCAACAGTATCTGGGAAGGCTCCGGCAATATCATGTGTCTTGATGTATTACGCGTGCTGACGCGCCAGCCGGGCGTGCTGGAGATGCTGAGCCATGAATTTGATGCGGTAAAAGGGCAGGACAGGCATTTCGATCGCGCATGGCGGCAGCTCGCCGGGCAGTTGCGCAGGCCCGATGAAGCGGCCGGGCGCGCCATTACCACGCAGCTCTTTTTACTGGCGAGTGGCGCTCAGGTGCTGCGCTCGCTGACACCGCCGCTGGCGCAGGCCTGGTGCCGGATGATGCTGGATACCCGTGGCGACAGCCCGCTACCAGAGCCGGTGCTGGCGCAGGCGCTACTGCGCGCCACGGGCGGGGCGGGCTGATTACGCCTTCAGGCGGAACAGGCTCACCAGTTCGTTCAGGTGGTTGCCTTTCTCACGCAACACCTGCGCGGTCTGCTCGCTGCGCGTCACGCGCTCGGCGTTGATGTGGGTGGCTTCGCCAATCTGGTGCATGGCGATATTCACCTGGCCAATACCGGCAGACTGCTCGTGCGAGGCATGGTTGATCTCAGTCACCAGCTGATTGATCTGACCGATGCGGCTGATGATCGCTTCCATCGCCTTACGTGTCTGCTCGGAGAGCGCGTGGCCTTCGCTGACTTTCGCCAGCGTGTCGCTGATAAGCTGCTCTATCTCTTTCACCGCGTTGGCGCTGCGCGCCGCCAGCGCGCGGACTTCCTGCGCCACGACCGCGAAGCCTTTACCATGCTCTCCCGCGCGGGCTGCTTCCACGGCGGCGTTCAGCGCCAGAATGTTGGTCTGGAAGGCGATAGATTCAATCACATGCGTGATATCCGCGATGCGCTGTGAAGCGCTGCGAATGTCGTTCATGGTGGTCACTGCGTTGCTGACCGTTTCGCCGCCGTGCTGCACGGCGTCAGACGCCTCTTTCACCAGGCTCTGGGTCTGCTCCATGTTGGCGGCATTTTGCGACACCGTGGCCGCCAGCTGTTCCATACTTGCGGAGGTTTCCTCCACGCTGCTCGCCTGCTTGTTGATCTGCTCGCTGATTTCACCGCTGTCGGAGGCCAGCGCGCGGGTGCCGTGGCTGATATCGCCCGCGGCGTCGCGCACCTGGGTCACTATCTGCTGTAAGCCGTTGCCGATGCCGTTGATGGCGTCGATAAGCTGGCCGACCTCATCCTGGCGACGCGTGTCGATGGTTTCACGCAGATCCCCTGCGGCGTACTGGCGTGCAAGCGTAATGACATTACGCAGCGGCGCGGTAAGCCAGCGGCGAACGGTCCAGACAAACACGGCGGCAAACAACAGCGAGACGATAACGCCTGCGGCAAGGAACTGATTGCGCATGCTCGTTACGCCGCTCAGCAGCGTCGCTTTATCCACTTCGCCGACAATCACCCAGTTCCAGCTCGGCAGTTGCGTGAAGCTCAGCAGGGCGGTGCGGCCATCTTCTTTTTCCATCTCAAGCGTCCCCTGCGGCTCGCTCAGCACCGGTTTTAAGATGGCGTCCGGCCATGACGGGCGTTTGCCTTCATCGCTCGAATGGAAAAGGAACTGGCCGTAGGTTTTGCCCGGCGCGCGGTTAATGACATAAAAATGTCCGCTGTCGCCCAGACGGCGATTAAGGATTTTATTGCGCATCACTTGCCATGAGTTGGTGATATCCACCCCGACAAACAGAATCGCGATCACCTTGCCGCTGGCGTCTTTCACCGGTTCGTATTGCGTGATGTAGCGTTTGCCGAACAGCAGCGCCAGGCCGCGGTAGGTTTCGCCTTTCATCACAGGCGCGAACGCCGGACTTGCGGTATCGAGCTGCGTGCCGATAGCGCGGCTGCCATCCTCTTTACGCAGCGAGGTCGCCACGCGCACGAAGTTATCACCGCTGCGGACAAACAGCGTGGCGATAGCGCCGGTGCGGGTCAGGAAATCATCGGGCAGCGCGTTGTTTTCATGCAGCGACGTTTCGCCGCCTTTAAGCATTGGCACGCTGATGCCATTGATGCTTTGCATCTGGCTTTCGTCACGGCTGATGGGTTGCGGAATAAAGCTGTTGAAGAGTTTGGTAAAGCTTGCCACTTCCTCACTGAGGCTGCTGTCGAACATCTGCGCCATATCCACCACGCTTGTGGTCTGGTTATGGAGATCTTCAAGCGCCAGCGCTTCCAGCTGTTCGCTGGCTTTGTGACTTAATGCAAACGTGAACAATAAAAAAAGGGCCGCGACCGCGACGCCTGTGAGGAATGAAAGCTTCGCGCCCAGTCCCCAGCGTTGAAATGAGAGTGTCATAAAAGAGCCCAAAAGTGCCAGTATTTGGCACCTTCAACGGCAGTTGAGCCCTAATATTTAGTGAGTAAATGTAACTATTTGTTTCAATCTATTTTGATTTAGATCATGGCAAGGCCAAATAAAAGCCAGAATTTAGCTAAAGAACGTTCAACTATAGATAATTGCCTGCACGTGCCAGTTATCGGCCCGCTGATTTTCATGCATCTGAATAATTCGATAATACGCCGCGCCCTGTTCGTCCGCTTTATAGGCGATGACTTTTTCAATCTCCTGCGGCGTGCCGGAAATATCGTTTACCGAAATGACGCCAATTTCATTTAAGCCCGTCACTCTGTCAGCATTCACCTCTTCGGCAGACTGCGCAGAAGTGGAAATCAGACCCGCCGATAACAGCAGTGACGTTAAAGCCAGCGATCGTTTCATTGTCAGCTCCCTTACACCTTTTCGATAGATGCAGCGCGCCGGTTCCGGGCGCAGTCCGAAAGTTATTGTGCAGCAGGTACGATCAACGCACGCAAAGGCAGTGTAAATTTCGCTAAATAAAACGACGGCTTACGCTTACTTTCGGTACAAAATCGCGCGGGCGTGCCAGCGGCCAGGCAGCAGAGAGTCATCATTGGAGATGACCTGATAGTAATCTGCGCCTGCGGCGCCTGCCTGTGCGGCGATATCGCGCAGCGCGTCATCCGGTGATCCATACTGCAGCGTCGTGACGGTGCCCATTTTGACAAGCCCCTGCGTCTGATAGCGCTGGATCTCCTGCGGATGATCCGCCACCGGCGGCGCGGGCTGCGGCGTGCCTTCAAGCGCGCTACAGGCCGTCAGTGTCGCCACCATTAATAAAGGGATGAGCCGTCGCATATGCATTCTCGTTACCTCAGGGATTAATTGTAGTAAGTGTAAGGGAATAGGCGTTCGCTATATCCCGGTTCTGCCGACGAAGGCGCGCTTTTGGGCGTAGAAAATCGTAAAAGCGTAATCTGGCTCGCAACACGATAAAAATCCATGCGTTGCACGGGTTTTTGGCATCATGGCGTCTGTGCCTAAAGACGTTCTGCAGGAGATAAGTATGATCGAAATTTCGACCCGGCGTTTTGCAGGGATTGAGGCGCTGCACGCGGTGCCTGCGGGAGAGCATGACAAGCCGTTGCCGACGGTCATGTTTTATCACGGCTTTACCTCATCCAAAACGGTCTACAGCTATTTCGCCGTCGCCCTGGCGCAGGCCGGGTTTCGCGTCATTATGCCGGACGCGCCTGACCACGGCGCGCGTTTTAGCGGCGATGCATCACGGCGGATGACGCAGTTCTGGCAAATCCTGCACGCGACGCTGACAGAATACCCGGCGCTGCGCGACGCGATTCTCAATGAAGGGCTGGTGGCAGACGGCAGGCTCGCCGTGGGCGGCGCGTCGATGGGCGGCATGACCGCGCTTGGCATCATGTCCCATCATCCGGAAGTGAAATGCGTCGCGAGCCTGATGGGCTCCGGCTGGTTTAGCGCGCTTTCACAGACGCTTTTCCCGCCGCAGCCCGCCGAAGCTGACGCGGTGAGAGCCGCGCTGGCTCCGTGGGACGTGGGCGCGCGCCTGCCATCTCTTTCGGATCGCCCGCTGTTTTTGTGGCATGGCGAAGAGGACGACGTTGTGCCAGCGGCGCAGAGCCTGCGTTTAGCCGACGCGCTGCGCGAACGGGCGCTGGATAACAATCTGACCTGCCAGTGGCAGCCCGGCGTGAAGCACCGCATCACGCCTGAAGCGCTCGACGCGACGGTTGCGTTTTTCCGCCGCTCTCTTTAAAAGCTGTGCAGACCGGAATTGCGGCTTTTTTTACCAGCGGCCTTGTGTTTGTCATGGCCCGCCATTAGAATGACGCGTCAATTTTTCAGCCGCCCTTTAATCACGTTCCTTGCCTCCCCGGGCCGCGGCTGACCCAGACAGGAGGCTGAATAATCCGTAAGGAGCAATTCGATGCGTCATTACGAAATCGTTTTTATGGTCCATCCTGACCAGAGCGAACAGGTTCCGGGCATGATCGAGCGCTACTCTGCTGCCATCACTGGTGCAGAAGGCAAGATCCACCGTCTGGAAGACTGGGGCCGCCGTCAGCTGGCTTACCCGATCAACAAACTGCACAAAGCACACTACGTTCTGATGAACGTTGAAGCGCCGCAGGAAGTTATCGATGAGCTGGAAACTACCTTCCGCTTCAACGATGCCGTTATCCGCAGCATGGTTATGCGCACCAAACACGCCGTAACTGAAGCCTCTCCGATGGTTAAAGCGAAAGACGAGCGCCGTGAGCGTCGCGATGATTTCGCTAACGAAACCGCTGATGATGCTGAAGCTGGGGATTCTGAAGAGTAATTCTGATGGCCAACCGTCTGGTGTTGTCCGGCACCGTGTGCAGGGCACCCCTTCGTAAGGTCAGCCCATCAGGAATTCCTCATTGCCAGTTCGTGCTTGAGCACCGTTCTGTGCAGGAGGAGGCCGGTTTCCACCGGCAGGCGTGGTGTCAGATGCCTGTAATAATCAGCGGGCACGAGAACCAGGCCGTTACTCACAGTATAACGGTCGGCACGCAAATCACCGTTCAGGGGTTCATCAGTTGCCACAAGGCAAAGAACGGACTGAGCAAAATGGTGTTGCATGCCGAGCAGATTGAATTGATAGATTCTGGAGACTAGCCAAATGGCACGTTATTTCCGTCGTCGCAAGTTCTGCCGTTTCACCGCGGAAGGCGTTCAAGAGATCGACTATAAAGATATCGCTACGCTGAAAAACTACATCACCGAAAGCGGTAAGATTGTCCCGAGCCGTATCACCGGTACCCGTGCAAAATACCAGCGTCAGCTGGCTCGCGCTATCAAACGCGCTCGCTACCTGTCCCTGCTGCCGTACACTGATCGTCATCAGTAATCGGTCACGGTCCATTAATACGACTTTGAGAGGATAAGGTAATGCAAGTTATTCTGCTTGATAAAGTAGCAAACCTGGGCAGCCTGGGCGACCAGGTAAACGTTAAAGCGGGCTACGCTCGTAACTTCCTGGTTCCGCAGGGCAAAGCTGTGCCGGCTACCAAGAAAAACGTTGAGTTCTTCGAAGCACGTCGCGCTGAACTGGAAGCCAAACTGGCTGACGTTCTGGCCGCTGCTGAAGCTCGCGCAGAGAAAATCAATGCGCTGGGCTCTGTTACCATCGCGTCCAAAGCGGGCGACGAAGGTAAACTGTTCGGTTCCATCGGTACTCGCGACATCGCTGACGCTGTAACTGCAGCTGGCGTTGACGTGGCTAAGAGCGAAGTTCGTCTGCCGAACGGCGTTCTGCGTACCACTGGCGAACACGAAGTGGACTTCCAGGTTCACAGCGAAGTATTCGCTAAACTGACTGTAAACGTGGTTGCTGAGTAAGTTTTTACTCAACTACACGTAAAGACGCCGGCCTTGTGCCGGCGTTTTGCTTTTCTGAGATGCTGAAAAGTCTCAGCGCACGCGCAGGAAACTGCCGTCCGGCTGGCGGATAAACAGCACCTGCTGGTTATCACCGGTATCAATGGTCAGCGCCGTCACCACGCCGCTGGCGTTCTGACGAACCTGCACCATCTGCCCCTGCTGAAGATTACTGAGCGGCTTGCCGTCGCCTTCCACTTTCGCCATCGCGTACACATCTTCCGGCGGCAGGCCGTGATCGCGGAACAGTTGCGCCAGCGTTTTGCCCGATTCCACGCGATAAGTGCGCCACTGCTGCTCGATGTCATTATTCTGGAACGGCTGCACCGGCGCGCTGGGCGCAGGCTGCTGGACGTTCGCTTCCGGCGTTTCCACAGGTGCTACCGCCTGCGGCTGCATCGGCGCTTCCGGCGTAGGCGTTAAATCGAGCTGCGCGTCGCGACGCTGCGGCGTTTCCGGCTCGTTGGAAGAAGGCCATAAAAAGCACAGCGCGATAACGACCACGCAAAGAATAATGCCGCGTCGGTGCGCAGGCGGCAGCGGGTCCATCAGCCGGATATGATCCGGGGCGTGCCATACCTGCGCCAGCAGCGGTTTAATTCGTCCAGGCATGTCTTCTCCTCATTCACTCAAACGCATCGCCGCGCCAGTGTACCATTATAGCGTTCTAACTGTTTGATGCCGGTAGTAAAGCGCGCATTCGTGAGCGCGCTGACATCCCTGACCTTATCACCTTGCCGGAGGATTATTTTACCCAACGTGGCGCTGCTGTTATGCTGCCCGCTAATTTTCCCATTGAGAAAGGATAACCCCATGACAACCCCTTCTTTTGACACCATCGAAGCCCAGGCAAGCTACGGCATTGGCTTACAGGTCGGACAGCAACTGCGCGAGTCGGGCTTACAGGGTCTGCTGCCGGAAGCACTGGTGGCGGGGCTGCGTGACGCGCTGGAAGGCAACCAGCCAGCCGTTCCTGTTGACGTGGTGCATCGCGCGCTGCGTGAAATCCACGAACGCGCCGACGCCGTGCGTCGCGAGCGCCAGCAGGAGATGGCGGTAAAAGGCCAGAAATATCTGGACGAAAACCGCGAGCGCGAAGGGGTGAACAGCACCGAATCCGGCCTGCAATTCCGCGTGCTGACGCAGGGTGATGGCCCGATCCCGTCCCGTAAGGATCGCGTGCGTGTGCACTACACCGGTAAACTTATCGACGGCACCGTGTTTGACAGCTCCGTCGCGCGTGGCGAACCCGCGGAATTCCCGGTCAGCGGCGTAATCGCAGGCTGGATCGAAGCGCTGACGCTGATGCCGGTCGGCTCCAAATGGGAACTGACCATTCCGCACAATCTGGCCTACGGCGAGCGCGGCGCGGGTGCATCCATTCCGCCGTTCAGCACGCTGGTCTTTGAAGTCGAACTGCTGGAAATCCTGTAAGGCTTTTCCTTTCCCCGCTGCGGCGGGGAATTGTTTTCCCGTAAGCGAAATGACGCGATTTTATTTTGATAATAAGCGGAATGCGGGTATTTTTGTGATGCATTTCGCGAAGTGAAAGTGATTTGCCACCCATTTTAAACATAAAATTAACATTATATTTAAATCTTAGTATTCAACCCTCCGATTCTTACCTAATATCGATGTTGCTTTCGCCAAGGACATCGTCATTTCAACACGTAAATAGAGGCCAGCAGAGCCTCCACAACACAGACAGGTACAGGAAACGAACATGTCAGAACAGATCAAAGTGGCTGATGCTGCTGAGGCACCGGCTGAGCAGTCGCTACGGCGCAATCTAACCAATCGTCATATCCAGCTAATCGCTATCGGCGGCGCTATCGGCACCGGGTTATTTATGGGTTCCGGCAAAACCATTAGCCTCGCCGGCCCGTCGATCATTTTTGTCTATATGATCATCGGCTTTATGCTCTTTTTCGTCATGCGGGCGATGGGCGAGCTGCTGCTCTCTAATCTCGAATATAAATCGTTCAGCGATTTCGCCGCCGATTTACTCGGCCCCTGGGCGGGGTATTTTACCGGCTGGACATACTGGTTCTGCTGGGTGGTCACCGGCATGGCGGATGTCGTGGCCATCACGGCTTATGCGCAGTTCTGGTTTCCTGGGCTTTCGGACTGGGTCGCGTCGCTGGCGGTGGTCGTGCTGCTGCTCTCCCTTAACCTCGCCACCGTGAAAATGTTCGGCGAGATGGAGTTCTGGTTCGCGATGATTAAAATCGTCGCCATCGTCGGGCTTATCGTGGTCGGGCTGGTGATGGTGCTGATGCACTTTAAATCGCCGACCGGCGTTGAAGCGTCCTTTACGCACCTGTGGAATGAGGGCGGCTGGTTCCCGAAAGGGCTGAGTGGGTTCTTCGCGGGCTTCCAGATTGCGGTCTTCGCGTTTGTGGGGATTGAGCTGGTGGGCACTACCGCCGCCGAAACCAAAGATCCGGAGAAATCACTGCCGCGCGCGATCAACTCGATTCCGGTTCGTATCATTATGTTCTACGTCTTCGCGCTGATTATTATTATGTCCGTGACGCCGTGGAGTTCTGTCGTGCCGACCAAGAGCCCGTTCGTGGAGCTGTTTGTGCTGGTGGGGCTGCCGGCGGCGGCGAGCCTGATTAACTTCGTGGTGCTGACCTCGGCGGCCTCTTCGGCCAACAGCGGCGTCTTCTCTACCAGCCGTATGCTCTACGGCCTGGCGCAGGACGGCGTGGCGCCGAAAGCGTTCGCGAAGCTCTCTAAACGCGCCGTACCGGCGAAAGGGTTGACCTTCTCCTGCATCTGCCTGCTGGGCGGTGTGGTGATGCTCTATATCAACCCGAACGTCATCACCGCGTTTACGATGATCACCACCGTGTCGGCTATCCTGTTTATGTTCGTCTGGACCATCATCCTGTGCTCTTATCTGGTGTACCGGAAGCAGCGTCCGCAACTGCATGAGAAATCGATCTACAAAATGCCGCTCGGTAAACTGATGTGCTGGGTCTGCATGGCGTTCTTCGTGTTTGTTATTGCGCTGCTGACGCTGGAAGACGACACCCGCCAGGCGCTGATGGTGACGCCGCTGTGGTTTGTGGTGCTGGGTGTGTGCTGGTTGTTTATCGGCAAGAAACGTCTGGCGAACTTCCGCCGCTAAGCCATAAAAAAGGGCCCATATATCGGGCCCAAAAGGTCAAGTTACAGAGGCGCTCGACAGGGCGCCTTTTATTTTTCGCCTGCGAGGGCACGCGGGAAAAGGGTGTTGTTCTCAAGGCTGATGTGGTTCATCAGATCGTCAATCAGCTCATTGATGCCGTTATACAGCGCGCGCCATGTCGTGCAGGCCTCCGGCGGCGGCGTCACGTTATTCGTGGTGTGCTTAATCACCTCCAGCAGCTCTCCCGCCTCGTCGTGCTCGCTCTCCATCACGCTAACCGGCCCCGCCGCCTGGCTGCCCATGCCCTGTTTAATCATCGGGAACAGTACGCGCTCCTCTTTCATCATGTGGCTCGTCAGCTCGTCGTGCAGCAGGCTCAGATACTTCGCGAGCCCCTTCGGCACGCCCGGTTTATCGGCGTGAACACGTTCCACTTTGGTGGCCTGCAAAATCAGCTCTGGTAACTGCTCACGGTGGCGGTCGTGGTAGCGCACAAGGATGTGATCGATGATTTCAGCAAGCGGCGCGGCTTGCCAGTCCTTCTCCAGCGGTGTTTCAGCCAATGCCGCCAGTTCGCTTTCAATCGCGTTCAAATCAAGCGTCTGGCGCGTTGCCGCGCGCAGCAGCGTCTGTTTGCCGCCGCAGCAGAAATCCAGGTTGTATTTACGAAACAGCGCAGAGGCGCGCGGGATGGTTAACGCCAGTTCGCCAAGGGGTTGGTCACGGAAGGCCATAGCAGTACCTCACTCAGGATTTATTAAGATGCATATTAAATGCATCTTTAAGGCGAAGCTATAACCCTTTCGGGGAGGAGGGATTAAAGTGTGAGGTGTGTCACAAAAATATTTTGATAGCTAACTGGCTGATCGCTATCAGGAAATAACTGGAAACCGCGCTCCGCGCCGCTTTGCTGATTAAACAACCCGAATGACCTGCCGATAGATACACCCTGGATTACACCTGCAAAAAGGTCTTTCATGTTTAAACGTATAAAAGTCATAACCCTTTTAATTACCGTATTGATCGTTCTGGGCGCGATGCAGCTTATCGCGGCAGGCGTTTTCATCACGGCGCTCAATAATGACAAAGACAACTTTAACGTCTCGCAAATCTCCAGCCAGAACGTGGCAGAATTTACCGACGCCTGGATAAGCCTCAACCAGACGCGCGTCACGCTTAACCGCGGCATGCTGCGTCTGCAGGGGAACATGGCGAACCAGCTTAACGGCGGTCAGCTTAGCCAACTGGTTGATACCGCTAACAAACTGCTGGCGGAAGCGCAGAGCCATTACGACAAATACTATGGCCTGCCGGAAACGCCGGGCATGGACGAGCGTCTGGTCGATCGTCTGGAAGAGCAGTACCGCATCTACTCCTCGACGCTTGCGCAAATGAACAAATTCCTGGCCGAAGGCAATCTGGAAGGGATGTTCAAGCAGAATGCCGAGCAGAAGCAGAACGCCATGCAGGTCGTTTATCGCGAATGGCGCGCCGAGCAGGCGAAGCTTGCCAGTAAAGGCGTGAAAGACAACGAAAGCGACTACGAGCGCATTCTGTGGATCCTGTCGGCGATTATGGTAATGGTGCTGGCTGTGATTATCATCAGCTGGGTGGCGATGCGCCGTGTGCTGCTGCTGCCGCTGCATGACGTCATGGGTCACATTCGTGCGATTGCCGCAGGCGATCTGACGCAGCCTATCGATGCGCAAGGCCATAACGAAATGGCGCTGCTGGCGCGCAACGTTCACGAGATGCAGCAGGCGCTGGCCCGTACGGTCAGCACCGTGCGCGACAGCACCGACACCATCTTCACCGGTGCCAGCGAAATCTCCGCGGGCAGCAACGATCTCTCTTCACGCACCGAGCAGCAGGCCGCGTCGCTCGAAGAGACCGCCGCCAGCATGGAACAGCTGACCGCGACCGTGAAACAGAACGCCGATAACGCCCGTCAGGCGACGCAACTGGCGCGTACCGCGTCGGAAACCGCGCTTAAAGGCGGGGAAGTGGTGGATGGCGTCGTTCGTACCATGGACGAAATCGCCGCCAGCTCTAACCAGATCGCGCAGATAACCAACGTGATCGACGGCATCGCGTTCCAGACCAACATCCTCGCGCTCAACGCGGCGGTGGAAGCGGCGCGCGCAGGCGAGCAGGGCCGTGGTTTTGCAGTGGTGGCGGGTGAAGTCCGTACGCTGGCAAGCCGCAGCGCGCAGGCGGCGAAAGAGATCAAAGCGCTTATCGAAAACTCCGGCAACCGCGTCGATGCGGGCTCGCAGCTGGTGCGCGAAGCGGGTGAAACCATGAAAGAAGTGGTCGGCGCGGTGACGCGCGTAACCGATATCATGGGTGAAATCGCTTCGGCGTCCGATGAGCAGAGCCGCGGTATCGATCAGGTGGGCCTGGCGGTCTCCGAGATGGATAAAGTGACGCAGCAGAACGCCGCGCTGGTGGAAGAGTCCGCCGCCGCCGCAGCAGCCCTTGAAGATCAGGCCGGCAAACTCAACGAAGCGGTCGCGGTGTTCAAACTCAACCGCGCCCAGACGCGCGCGGCAAGCGTTGCGCCGCAGGCGTCATCCTTCAGCGCGCCAGCGCCGGTGGCGAGCCTCAAAACCGCACCGGCTGGCGGCAGCGACAACTGGGAAACGTTCTAAGCCTGAAGGCCCGTCACCGACGGGCCTTTTTTTATGACGCCTCCTGCGTCACGCGCTCCGCGACCGGCACGATTTTTACCCGCACCGCCATCACCACGCCTGCGGCCAGCAGCGCGATGCCGGTCAGGGTCAGCAGCGGCGGCAGGCTCTGGCGCAGCAAGAAGGTGTAGAGCAGCCCGGCCAGCGTTTCAAAGACGATAAGCGGGCCGAGGATCACGGTCGGCAGGCGCTGGCTTGCGATATTCCAGCACAGCGCGCCAATCCACGAACAGCAGAGCGCAATGGCGATCATCAGGCCAATAAACACGCCAGGGCGCGGGCCGAAGGGCAGCGCGAAGCCGCTGTTATCCGCAGAGAGCCACACGCACGCGGCGATATACCCTACCAGCGAAACCGGCAGCGTCACCAGCCCCTGCGCGGTCGCCCACATCATCGGGTGCTTGTCGGGGTTTTCCCGCAGCCAGCGCGCGTTACGCAGCGCATACCACGCCCAGCAAATCACCGACACGCTCGCCAGCGCAATGCCGCTTGCGTAACGGCCCGGCGTAAAGCCCGGCAAACCGTGGCGCAGCTCGGCGAAATTGACGCAGACCAGCCCGCAGAAAATCGCCGCCAGCGCCGGGCACAACCGCCGCCAGGGCAGCCTGCCGTCGCGACGGCTGTAGAGCAGATTGGCGAAGACCGGGATGACCACCGGCAGCGTGCCGATGATCATCGTGGAGACCGGCGCGCCGGTGCGCTGAATGGCGCTCGCAAGACACACGTAATAGATAAGATTGCCCATCATGGTCAGCGCCAGCGCGGTCAGCCAGTCGCGCGCGGTAAGCTGTTTCAACCGCCTGCGACCGGCCCACGCCAGCGGCAGCGCCAGCAGGCCCAGCGCCAGATAGCGCCCCATCGACTGCAATACCGCCGGGTATTCCGGCACCAGCAAAGGGCCGACGAAAATCAGCCCCCACATCATCCCCGCCAGCAGGGCATACAACACACCCGTTAACATCATCACCACCCACGTCGCTGTTTATTGCCTGAGTGTAGCGGCGGGTGAAAACGGGAGTCTTGTACCAGCTTGCTGCGCATCAGCTCAGATCGTGCAGATCTTTGCCGTTGGGTGGCCCGAGATGAAAATCGGAAAAGACGATCTCAAGCCCGGCGCGCGACGGCGAACAACACATCGCGCCGAGGAAATAGCGCTCCGCTTGCGGAAACGGGCACAGGCGCAGCAGCGGCCAGGTGTCGCCGTCGGTGGAGTATTGCAGGCGCAGACTCTGGTTCTGGTGCGTCAGGCGCAGCCAGAAGTGCTTCTGTGCGGCGGGGAAAATGCCGGTCGCCCAGTCGGAGCGTTCAAGCGTCAGCACGCTGCCTACCATCGGCTGCGCGTCGTTATACTCAATGCCCGCTTTCAGCCAGTGTTGCTCATCCGCCATCAGGAACAGCCCCGCCTGATCATACAGCGTGGTGAAATCGCCCTCGACGCGCACCTGGAACGTAAACTCACCGGCGATCTCCGTACCAAAAACGTGTCCGGAATGGCGCTGAAAGCCATACCAGGTGGTTTGCCAGAAATCGGTTTGCGCATCGGTGGTGACATGCAGCGCGTCACTTTCGCGCCGCCAGCGTGCGGGTTCATTCAGCCAGCGCCAGTTCGCCAGATTTTCCATCACTCTTCTCCCTTACAACGGTGTCTGAATTATAGCCGGGCTGAAGATCTGGCGAGCCACCTGTTTCTGGTAGCGGGCGGGCGTAATGCCGTAGCGACGGGTGAAGGCGCGGGTCAGGTGCGGCTGATCGGTAAGGCCCACGGCAGCGGCGACATCAGCGGCGGGCAGGCCTGCGGCGAGAAACTGTTTGGCGCGCCACAGGCGCACCGCCATCAGCATCTGGTGCGGCGTGACGTCATAGCGCGCTTTGAACTGGCGCTGGAAATGATAAGGGCTTAACGCCGCTTCGGCGGCAATCTCATCGAGCGTCAGCGGCAGCATGTAGTTTTCGTAGAGAAACTCGCGCACCCGGTCGAAGCGGTGCGCGCCTTCGGCAGCCTGCGGCGCGTGGCGCGCGTACGGACGGAAGGTATCGATAAGATCAAGCAGTAACCCCTGCTGCGCGAGCGTATCCGGCGCGGACCAGAGTGCGGCGATAAGCTGGCCGGTCTGGCGGGCGCGTAGCGGATCGTGTCGCTCCACCTCGGCAAACCACCAGTGACGCTCGCCGGTGAGCTGCGCCAGCGTCTCGGGCTCCAGATAGATCATCCGGTAGCGCCAGCCCTGCTGGGTCGCCGCTTCGCCGGTGTGCAGTTCATCGGGGTTCATGGTGACGAGCGAATTCACCGCCGCCACATGCTGCGCGCCGCGGTAGCGAAAGCGCTCGGCACCAAGCTCAATCGCGCCGATGCCAAAGGCTTCATGGGTGTGGGGCTCAAAAGCGTAATGCGCGATATGGGCGTGATAAAGCTCCACGCCCGGCAGCGCAGGCAATTGCCGGAAGCGGGCGCTGTCGCGTTCGTCGGTGAACTGATCGGGTACGCCGTGCACAGGAGCTCTCCACGAAGGGTAAGTCCCCATTATAAGAACAACGGTGGCCTTCGCCACCGTAATTAACAATTAATTAACCTGGCGGTTATTCGATGCGGGAGAGGTCGGCGTCGTTGCAACCGGCGTTGCGGCACTCGCGCTCAATGCTTTTCAGCAGCGCAATACGAGCGGCCATTTTCTCATTCGCGCAGCCGAGCAGCAGCGTGGAGCCTTCCGCGCACTCGTGATCGCGCACTTTCAGCCACGAGATCTGGGCGTTTTTCACGACCTGCTTCTGCGCAGGCGAGAGCACGGACATGGTGTTTTTATATTGCTGGTTGAGGTCGCGGTCGCCCTGAACCATTTCCAGCGCGGCGCAGTAGGTGGTGTCATACGGGCTGCGCGGATTGTCACAGCTCATGGACCACGCGGCGGCGCTGCACAGCAGCAGCGGAAGTGCGAGAAGGTGTGCTTTCATGAGGATCCCTGTTTTCGGTTTATTGTTTTGAGCGCCTGTGGCAGGCGCTCGCATTGTATCCGGCAGGCACAGGGAAAGCAGCCTGCCAGATTTAATATTACGGTTTCAGACTCTCACGCAGGCTCGCTTCAAGCGAGGTGGTCGGGCGGCCAATGAGCGCGCTGAGCTGGTGGCTGTCATCAAACAGGCCGCCTTTGGACGCGCCGATATCGGAATCCGCGAGCAGTTTCGCAAAGCCTTCCGGCAGGCCCGCGCCCGTGAGCGCCGCGGCGAAATCCGCCTCGCTCAAATTCTGATACGCGACCGTTTTGCCGGTCTCTTTACTTAACAGCGCGGTTAAATCGCGAAGCGTCCAGGCGTGGTCGCCCGCCAGTTCGTAGACGCGCCCGGCCTGGTTATCGAGCGTCAGCACTTTGGCGGCGGCTTCGGCGTAATCCTGACGGCTGGCGGATGCAATTTTCCCGTCGCCTGCGCTGCCGATAAACACGCCGTGCTCAAGCGCGGGCGGTACGCTCGCCAGATAGTTTTCGGTGTACCAGCCGTTACGCAGCAGAACGTAAGGAATACCGGCATCCGCGAGCATCTTTTCAGTAGCGACATGTTCGTCAGCAAGCCCCAGCGGAGAGCGATCGGCGTGCAGCAGGCTGGTATAAGCGATGAGTTTCACGCCTGCGGTTTTCGCGGCTTCGATAACGTTGCGGTGCTGCGTCGCGCGCTGGCCCACTTCACTTGAAGAGATGAGCAGCAGTTTTTCCACGCCCGCGAATGACGCGGTGAGCGCCTCCGCGTCGTTGTAATCGGCCGCGCGAACCTGGACGCCTCTGGCGCTGAGCGCCGCGGCTTTCGCCGGGTTGCGGACAATCGCGACAATCTCCTGTGCCGCAACGGTGTTCAGCAGGGTATCAATCACGCGCTGGCCAAGCTGGCCGGTAGCGCCGGTAATCGCAATCATGGTCTTTTCCTTTGTCTCGGTTGGGTGTTGTGGCACACTATCACCCAAGCTAACTTTTAGTAAGTACGTACAAAAAGGTAAGTATGAAATGACCCGTTCTACCCTGAGTGAGCAGTTACGCGACGGCAATCTGTTTGCCGAAGAATGCCCGTCACGCGATGTGCTGAAACATGTGACCAGCCGCTGGGGCGTGCTGATCCTGGTGGCGTTGCGCGACGGCACGCACCGTTTCAGCGATCTGCGCCGGAAAATGGGCGGCGTGAGCGAGAAGATGCTGGCGCAGTCGTTACAGGCGCTGGAGCAGGACGGTTTTGTCGATCGCGTCTCGTATCCTGTGGTGCCGCCGCATGTGGAATACAGCCTGACGCCGCTCGGCGTGGAGGTGAGCGAGAAGGTGGCCGCGCTGGCCGACTGGATTGAAGTTAATCTGCCGCAGGTGCTGGCGAACCGTGGAGAGCAAGCGGCGTGAGCGCCGGGTTCTGGTGCTGAAGACAGGATGCCGGGTGCGGCTGCGCCTTACCCGGCCTACGGGGGGAGTGGTTTGTCTGGGTGCCGGGTGCGGCTGCGCCTTACCCGGCCTGGGGGGAGTGGTTGGCCTGAGTGCCGTTACTTCGACAGATCCAGCTGATACACCGCAAAACCGATATCGTCTTTGCCGACGCTGGTCATCGGATATTGCGCTTTCTCTTTGATGAACGCCGCCGCTTTGTCAGAAGGCGAGGTTTCAAAGCGGATATCCAGTTTGTGGTTGCCCGCAATCGGCGCGAGACGCCAGTTGTTATCCGCGGCCGGGTGAATTTCCCCCGCGCGTTTGGTTTCGGCACCAATCCACGCTGCCAGCACCGCGCGGTTCTCGTCCGGCGAGGCGAACGCGATATGACTGTCGCCGGTGCCGGCAAACTTGCCGCCATAAGCGCGATAGTTATTGGTGGCGACCAGGAACGTCGCGTTCGGATCGATAGGCTTGCCGTTAAACGTCAGGTTTTTGATGCGTTCCGCTTTCGGGTTGATCGTCTGACATTCACCGTCATAGCGGGCGGGCTGCGTCACGTCTATCTGGTAATTCACGCCGTCGATAACGTCGAAGTTATAGGTGCGGAAACCGTCCCAGTTCAGCAGCGATTGCGGCTTCGTGCTGTTGACGTCAATCTGGTTAAACTGCCCGGCGGAGCACTCCAGCCACGCTTTTACTTCCACGCCCGTTGCCTTCACCACCACCAGCGTGTTGGGGTAAAGGTAAAGATCGGCGGCGTTACGCAGTGTCAGCTGGCCTTTTTCCACTTCCACGAAGCTTGCCGGATCGTTTTTACGCCCGCCCACTTTAAACGGCGCGGCGGCGGAGAGCACCGGTAACTGCGCCAGATCCGGATCGCCCTGAATAAAGTGTTCCACGTAAGCTTTCTGCGCGTTGTTCACCACCTGCACGGTTGGATCGTCCTGCACCAGCGCCAGATAGCTGTACATCGGATCGGCGGATTTCCCGACCGGCTGGCTGACAAATTCGCGCGTGGCGTCGTGATCCGCTTTCAGCACTTTCACCAGCGCCGGATCTTCAGCGGCGAGCGATTTCTTCGCCTGGGTGTCGTAGATCGGGCGGGCTTCGGCTTTGCTTTGCGTCACTTTCCATGTGCCGCTGTCGTTATTCAGCACCAGATCGACGATCCCCAGATGATCGCCCCACATGCCCGGCATTACCGCCGGTACGCCGTTCAGCGTGCCTTTGGCGATATCCGCGCCTTTTATGGCGGCGAAATCTTTACCCGGGAACACCGCGTGCGCATGGCCGAAAAGAATGGCGTCCACGCCCGGCACCTGGCTTAAGTAGTACACCGAGTTTTCCGCCATCGCTTTATATGGCTCGGCGGAAAGCCCCGAGTGCGCCACTACCACCACCAGATCGGCGCCTTCCGCGCGCATTTGCGGCACATATTTACGGGCGGTTTCGGTGATATCGTTGACGGTGACTTTGCCGCTGAGATTCGCCTTATCCCAGGTCATTATCTGCGGTGGCACAAACCCGATGTAGCCAATTTTCAGCGTATGCGGTTTGCCGTCTTTGTCCTTTACCTGAGTTTCTTTAATCAGATACGGCGTAAAAAGCGGCTTTTGGGTTTTGGCATCAATGATGTTCGCGTTGACGTAGGGGAATGTCGCGCCAGCGAGCGCTTTATGCAGGTAATCGAGGCCGTAATTGAATTCATGGTTGCCGAGGTTGCCGACGGCGTAATCCAGCGTGTTCAGCGCTTTGTAGACCGGATGCACATCGCCGTCTTTCAGGCCCTTCGCGGCCATGTAATCGCCAAGCGGGCTGCCCTGGATGAGATCGCCGTTATCCACCAGCACGCTGTTGGCGGCCTCCTGGCGCGCGGCTTTGATTAAGCTTGCGGTACGCACCAGGCCGAATTTTTCGGTGGGCGCGTCTTTGTAATAGTCAAAGTCCATCATGTTACTGTGCAGGTCGGTGGTTTCCATGATGCGCAGGTCCACCGTGGCGGCGTTCACGCTGGCGGCGACCAGCGTGGCTATCATCGTTGCACTAAACTTAATCATCAGGCAGGTCCTTTTTTTCAGAGCGAAGCCACAAAAGTTTATGTATCTATCGTTTGTTGCTTACAAAAATGTGAATCCTGCCAGAAAAACGGGCAGGGAAACCGGAATCGCTTCACAGATAGCGGAACAAGACGCAATGCGATATAAAAATCATATCGATAAAACAAGGTGTTAAATCCGCAGCCGGGACGGACTGCGAAACGAGAAAGAGGTGGATGACAATGTTAGAACAGATTTGCCAACTGGCGCGCGAAGCCGGCAGCGCCATCATGGAAGTCTACGAGGGTCACAAACCGCTGGAAGCCACCCAAAAGGTTGATGATTCGCCGGTGACGGCGGCGGATATCGCAGCGCACGCGGTGATTGTCGCCGGGCTGAAAGCGCTGACGCCGCAGGTGCCGGTGCTCTCCGAAGAAGATCCGCCAGGCTGGGACGTGCGTCAGCACTGGCGGCGCTACTGGCTGGTGGACCCGCTCGACGGCACCAAAGAGTTTCTCAAGCGCAACGGCGAATTCACCGTTAATATCGCGCTGATTGAAGACGGCAAGCCGGTGCTTGGCGTGGTCTACGCGCCCGTGCTGAACGTCATGTACAGCGCGGCGGAAGGCAAGGCGTGGAAAGAAGAGTGCGGCGTGCGCAAGCAGATCCAGGTGCGCGACGCGCGTCCGCCGCGCGTGGTGATAAGCCGCTCCCACGGCGATAACGCCGAATTGCAGGATTATCTGCAGCAGCTCGGCGAACACCAGACCACATCCGTAGGCTCGTCGCTGAAGTTCTGCCTGGTGGCGGAAGGAGAAGCGCAGCTTTATCCGCGCTTCGGGCCGACGAATATCTGGGATACGGCGGCAGGCCACGCCGTGGCGGTCGCCGCCGGGGCGCAGGTTCACGACTGGCAGGGTAAAACGCTGGATTACACGCCGCGTGAGTCGTTCCTGAACCCCAGCTTCCGGGTCACTATTTACTGAGTAACTGTTGCAGCAGGTTCATGACCTGCTGCACTTCTTCCTGCGTCAGGCCGCCATCTTTCGCGTACCGCACGCGCCCGTCTTTATCCAGCACTACAATTGCCGAGCTTCCCGGCTCAAGCTGCCAGGCTTTCTGGGCCACGCCGTTACTGTCAACGATAAACTGCGACCACGGATACTGCTGTTTATTGCTCTCAATGCTGTTGCGAACAAACATTCCGGTGCCGGGAATGGCGTCGTCGCTGTTCACAATCGTTGTGGTCTGGTAGCGGTCGTGCGGGAATTTCGCGGCTTTGATGGCTTCAATCAGCCCCGCATTTTTCTCTTTTGCCGAGGTGCGCCCGGCAATATGTTGCAGCACTCGCACTTTTCCAGGTAACTGCGCGCTGTTCCAGTTTTTGTAGCTAAACTGATCTTTATTCAGCATCAGCTCGCCTTTGTCGTTAATGCCGATGGGCGGCACGCGGTCGTTCTCTTTGAAGTTATGTGCCGAGGCCATTAGCGGCAGCAGCAGGCAGCTCAGCGCCAGCATTCCGCGCAGGGTCATAGGTGGCTCCTTTTTCGATTGTGCAGGTGATCGGACCACTTGGGCCCATTGCTTTTTAGCTTAATTGTTAATTTTCTGTTTTCACGCAACCACAGTGCCAGTTTGCGGGCGAACGCACAGAAACCGTTAAAAAAAGCGGCATTCTCCTGCGCTCCGTAGAGTTTTGAAAAGAAAATTCTGAAAGAATGTAATAAAAGCGTAAATAAAGTCAGGCAGAGTGGGTGCTCCCGAACTTCTGGTCTATAGTCATCTGGCAACAAATTTTGCGTCTTAATCATGATGGTCCAAATGTGGCACCACGAGGGCGTAATTCAGCAGGAGAGAACAATGAAAATTTTCCAACGTTACAACCCGCTTCAGGTGGCGAAGTACGTGAAGATCCTGTTTCGTGGACGGTTGTATATCAAGGATGTTGGCGCTTTCGAGTTCGATAAAGGCAAAATCCTCGTCCCGAAAGTGAAGGACAAACAGCACTACTCCGTCATGTCCGAAGTCAACCGTCAGGTTATGCGTCTCCAGACCGAGATGGCGTAACGACAGCGTTGTACGTATGCAGTAAGACAAACGGCCCCGATGGGGCCGTTAGTGTTTTGAGGCTCAGGCGGCGTTCTGCTCGTCTGGCAGTTTGGGCGTCAGCACACCCGGCTTGTTGTCGATGCGCGTCACCAGCAGCTGGTCGATGCGGTAGTTATCGATATCCACCACTTCAAACTTATACCCGGAGAACTTCACCGCGTCGGTGCGTTTCGGGATTTTGCGCAGCATAAACATCATAAAGCCGCCGATGGTTTCGTAGTTGCCGGACTGCGGGAACTCGTCGATATCCAGCACACGCATGACGTCATCGATCGGCGTGCCGCCGTCAATCAGCCAGGAGTTCTCGTCGCGCGCGACGATCTGCTCTTCCAGCCCCTGACCGACCAGATCGCCCATCAGCGTGGTCATCACGTCGTTCAGCGTGATAAGCCCTACCACCAGCGCATATTCGTTCATGATAACCGCGAAGTCTTCACCCGCCGTTTTGAAGCTTTCCAGCGCCTCGGAGAGCGTCAGCGTATCCGGCACGATAAGCGTGTTGCGGATCTGCACGCCGCTGGTCAGCGCCAGGCTCTGGTTGGCCAGCACGCGGTTAAGCAGGTCTTTGGAATCAACGTAACCGATGATGTGATCGATATCCTGATTACAGACCAGAAACTTGGAGTGCGGATGCTCCGCCACTTTGTTCTTCAGGCTCTGCTCATCTTCATGGAGATCGAACCAGACGATGTTTTCACGTGAGGTCATGGAGGACGGCACGGTGCGCGACTCCAGCTCAAACACGTTTTCGATAAGCTCATGCTCCTGTTTGCGCAGCACGCCCGCGAGCGCGCCAGCTTCCACCACCGCGTAGATATCATCAGAAGTGATGTCATCTTTACGCTCCATCGGCAGTTTGAAGAGGCGGAAAATCACATTCGCCATGCCGTTAAAGAACCACACCAGCGGGCGGAAGATGAACAGACAGAAGCGCATCGGGTTGATGATGCGCAAAGCCACGGCTTCAGGCGCAATCATACCGATGCGTTTCGGGGTCAGGTCGGCGAAGAGAATGAACAGGCTGGTGACGAGCGTAAAGGAGAGGATAAAGCTCACCTGCTCGGCGGCCTCAGGGGAAATAAACCGCACCAGCAGCGTGTAGAACGCCGGGGAAAACGCCGCATCGCCCACGATACCGCCAAGAATGGCGACGGCGTTCAGGCCAATCTGCACCACGGTAAAGAAGGTGCCGGGGTTTTCCTGCATCTTCAGCACCCGTTGGGCGTTGATGTTGCCGTCATCGGCCAGCAGCTTGAGTTTGATTTTACGGGAGGCGGCAAGCGAGATCTCGGAAAGCGAGAAAAAGGAGCTGACGCCAATGAGACAAAGTATCAGTAAAATACTGTTTAACATATCTTATCCAGCCATCGCCGGATCCTCGGAAGGGAAGTTGATTATTGTGTGAAAACACGGTGAATGCAGGCTGTAGAGAAGGAGGCCTGCAAATTCAAAGGGTAGTATAGCGTAAGCCCCGGCGTGGCTGCCAGAGGGCTTGCGCAACGGGTGAAGAAAGCGCCCGCCGCGTAGGGAAATTGCGGCGGGCGTAAACGGTCAGATCTCCGGTACGTTTTCGTAGCCTGTCAGCATCAGCAGCAGGTTTTCTTTGGTGCCTGCCGGGTTAAAGCTGTAATTGCCGCCCTGGCGGTCACCGCCAATGTACCAGGCGATTTCGGTTTTCCCGGCAGCCAGCGCGGCCCGCACGGCTTTATCAACATCCACGTAGCGATAGATTCGCGCGTTATCGAGATACAGAATGCCGTCAGATTTGTAGTTACACGCCGGACGATTATTCCAGTTCACCTGATGCTCATCCCACTGCGTATCGGCCGGGTAGAAAAAGATCTGATTCGCGCCTTCGCCGTTTTTCCCGCCATAAATGCGAATTTTATATTTAAACAGCGCGGCATCGGCGTCGGTATAGCCTTCAGGCAGCGGCGGGATGGAAAATTTCACCAGCGACATGACCTCTTTATTGGCGGTGCGTCCCCCGTTGCGCCAGTCATCTTGCACCTGCAGCGTCGCCTCGTCACCAAAGTTACGGCCCGGCTCCGCGCTGCTGACAAACGTATCGGCGCTGGCGCGTTGGTAACTGAACGGAATATTGGTGCCGCAGTCCATATTTTTGTTCATGCATTCTTCGGTCATAAACTGCGCCGATTGCACCGGCCAGCCATTCATGAAATCGCCGTGAGCCGTATAGATACTGCCCCATTTCTCAATACGGGTTTCGCCATCCATTTGCGGGTCCATCGACAGCTGAATTTTCGCGGTATCAAGCGAGGTAATCTGTGGCAGAACCCAGGCGACGTTCATATTCACCGTCGGGATTTTCACCGGGAACTCCGCCGGGCACGCGCCTGCGTCGTTGGTGTAGGTGGCGTTCATCCTGCCGCGTGCGGGTTTGAGGTTAACGCCATCCCAGCAGTTCGGGAACTGGATACCGATATTAAACTGCACCGCATCGCCTTTCTGGCGTAACCCGCAGACTTCACCTGCCGTATTGGTATACCCCTTGCCATTGGCGCACAGAAAGGTGATGTGCCGGTTAGGCCCGGTGCCGTAATGATCGCCCGCCAGCAGCTCAAGACCGGGCGGGAAGGGGGTCAGGGGGTAAGTATCTACACTGGTACTTTGATAGTAGGTTTTCTGGTAGGCGGGTTTGACGATTTGTCCGTCGGGCAACTTCATGGTGGGAACCCACCAGGCGGAGCTGTCCGCTTTGTTATTACAGGTATTATCCGGCTGGTTTCGCAGCCGGACATAATCGGAATAAGCGTCGGTATGGGTATTGCCAAAAAAGTCATGCAGCATGGCGTGGTTTGGCATGCCATACATCATGATGGCATCGTCGCCAGCGGTATGGTGGTAAGCACAGTCAACATCCGCCTGGGGACCGGCCCAGGCGGAAAGCGCACTAAGACCGGTCACAACCGGGATAAACGAGCGTAACAGCGTGATGAGTTTCATAGCAGTTCTCCGCAACCAGTGTCGGTTGAGGGATAGCATGGGCGCGCCGCTTAACGCCTCTCATCACTTATCACAAATCCTGATAATACAATGATTGATGAATTGTTACGCCTCGGGTGGCAGGCACACGCCGATGCCGCCGATGCCGCAATAGCCGTACGGATTTTTGTGCAGATACTGCTGGTGTTCGTCTTCGGCATAGTAAAACGGTTTGGCCGGCGCGATTTCTGTCGTGATATGGCGATAGTCGCCCGCCGCTTCCATCGCCGCGCGGAACCGTTCGAGGCTCGCCTGCGCCGCGGCCTCTTGTTCCGGCGTTAACGGGTAGATCGCCGAACGGTATTGCGTCCCGACATCATTACCCTGACGCATCCCCTGTGCCGGATCGTGGTTTTCCCAGAATACCTGCAACAGCTGTTCATAGCTGATGACTTTTGGGTCATAGACCACGCGCACCGCTTCGGCGTGCCCCGTCTGCCCGCTGCAGACTTCGCGGTAGGTCGGGTTTGGCGTATAACCGCCGGTGTAGCCTGCCGCGGTGCTGTAGACGCCCGGCAGCGCCCAGAAGAGTCTCTCCACGCCCCAGAAGCAGCCCATCGCGAATAACGCCACTTCCATTCCCTCCGGCACATTGGTCATTGAGTGTCCGGTCACGGTATGCAACGCTGCCACCGGCATACGGGTGTTACGCCCCGGCAGAGCCTCTTCTTCGGTAATCATTTGTTTCTTATCAAAAAAACTCATAGGGCCGACCTCCTGAAAAATGTTAAGCGTGCAAATTCTCGCCTGCGGTTGTCACGAAGCGGCTCTTTGCCCACAATAAACCTCTTAAATGCGACTAAATTAAACATAAGAAATATTTGGGTGATCGTCTTCATTTCAACTCCATTTACCGGAGTTTTGTCAGGCCGCGGAGCGGCATCAGGTTTCCTCCCGGGAGTGGGAATAAGGGATATTCAGGAGAAAACGTGCCATTAATCCGTAACTTGTGCTGGGCCACGCTGCTGGTGGCGGGCGCCTCGACCGCTGCGCCTGTCCGTTTGCAGGTGGAAGGGTTGACCGGCGCGCTACAAAAAAACGTCCGCGCTCAGCTTTCCACGATTCAGACGGATGAGGTCACGCCGGACCGCCGCTTTCGCGCGCGCGTCGATGACGCCATCCGCAACGGGCTGAAAGCGCTGGGCTACTACGAACCGACCATTGATTTCGAACTGCGCGAACCGCCGCCGGGCGGGCGTCGCCAGGTGTTGCTGGCGCGGGTTAACGCGGGCAAACCGGTGCTTATCGCCGGAACGAATGTGATTCTGCGCGGCGGCGCGCGCGACGATAAAGAGTATCTGGCGCTGCTGAAAAAGCGTCCCGCCATCGGCACCGTGCTGAACCATAACGACTACGACAGTTTCAAAAAAGGGCTGACCAGCTTGGCGCTGCGTCGGGGCTATTTCGACAGCGAATATAAAAAAAGCCAGCTTGGCGTTTCGGTGGAGCGTCGCGAGGCGTTCTGGGATATCGATTACGACAGCGGGCAGCGCTACCGCTTCGGCGATGTCACCTTCAGCGGCTCGCAGATCCGCGAAGAGTATCTGCAAAACCTGGTGCCGTTTAAAAAGGGCGATTATTACCAGTCAAGCGACGTAGCAGAGCTGAGCCGCCGTTTATCCGCCACCGGCTGGTTTAACTCGGTCGTCGTGGCGCCGGAATTTGAAAAATCCCGTAAGACCAAAGTGCTGCCGCTGCGGGGCGTGGTCTCGCCGCGCATTAAAAATACCGTCGAAGTGGGCGCGGGGTACTCCACTGACGTCGGTCCGCGTCTCAAAGCGAACTGGCGCAAACCGTGGATCAATTCTTACGGCCATAGCCTGACCACCTCGACCAGTATCTCCGCGCCGGAGCAGCAGCTTGATTTCAGCTATAAAATGCCGCTGCTGAAGAACCCGCTGGAGCAATATTATCTGGTGCAGGGCGGCTTTAAGCGCACCGATCTCAACGACACCGAAGCCGACTCCACCACGCTTGCCGTCTCCCGCTACTGGGATCTCTCCAGCGGCTGGCAGCGCGCCATTAACCTGCGCTGGAGTCTGGATCACTTTACCCAGGCCAACGTCACCCATACCACGATGCTGCTCTATCCGGGCGTGATGCTAAGCCGCACTCGCTCACGCGGCGGCCTGATGCCGACGTGGGGCGATTCACAGCGCTATTCCATTGACTACTCTGACTCCGCCTGGGGCTCTGACGTCGATTTCGTCGTCCTGCAGGCGCAAAACGTCTGGATACGCACGCTCTATGACAAACATCGCTTTGTGGCGCGCGGCAACCTCGGCTGGATAGAAACCAACGACTTTGAGCGCGTGCCGCCGGACCTGCGCTTCTTCGTGGGCGGCGACCGCAGCATCCGCGGTTATAAATATAAATCTATCTCTCCTAAAGATGACGACGGCAAGCTGACCGGCGCCTCGAAACTCGCTACCGGCTCGCTGGAATACCAGTACAACGTGACCGGCAAATGGTGGGGCGCGGTGTTTGTCGATTCCGGTGAAGCCGTCAACGACATCAAGCAAAGCAATTTCAAAACCGGCGCGGGCGTCGGGGTGCGCTGGCAGTCGCCGGTCGGGCCGATCAAGCTCGATTTCGCGGTGCCCGTTGGCGACAAAGAGGAGCATGGTTTGCAGTTTTACATCGGTCTGGGGCCTGAATTATGAGTCGTATGAAAAAAATCAGCCTCGCCGTTCTGGCCGTTGTCGTGCTGCTTATCGCAACCGTTGGCTTTCTGGTGGGCACCACCACGGGTTTACACCTGGTTTTCAACGCCGCTAACCGCTGGGTGCCGGGGCTGGATATTGGCCGCGTCACGGGCGGCTGGCGTGACCTGACTATCACCTCGCTGCGCTACCAGCAGCCGGGCGTGGATGTTAACGCTGGCGAAATTCATCTTTCCGTGAAGCTCGCCTGCCTGCGCGACAGCAGCCTGTGCGTGAATGATTTCTCGCTGAAAGATATCAACGTGGTCGTCGATACCAAAAAAATGCCGCCTGCGGAGAAAGTGGAAGAAGAAGAGAGCGGGCCGCTTGATCTCTCCACGCCGTACCCGATTACGCTGAGCCGGGCGGCGCTGCATAACGTCAATATCAAAATCGACGATACGCTGGTGTCGGTGATGGATTTCAGCTCGGGGCTGGCCTGGGAAGACCGCAATCTGACGCTCAAACCGACCTCGTTACAGGGGCTGCTCATCGCGCTGCCCAAAGCGGCGGATGTGGCGCAGGAGGAGGTGATCGAGCCGAAGGTGAATAACCCGCAGCCGCAGGAGAAACCGCTCGGCGAGACGCTGCGTGAGCTGTTCGCTAAACCTGTGCTGCCGGAGATGGCCGACGTGCATCTGCCGCTCAACCTGACAGTGGAAAATTTTCACGGCGAGCAGCTACGCCTGACTGGCGACACCGATATTACGGTCAGCAATCTGCTGGTGAAAATCAGCAGCGTGGATGGCGTCACGAAGCTCGACACGCTGGATATCGATTCGAATCAGGGCACGGTTAACGCCACCGGCAGCGCGGAGCTGCGCAACAACTGGCCGGTCGATATTACGCTTAACAGCACGCTGAACGTGGAGCCGCTCAAGGGCGAGAAAGTGAAGCTCAAAGTGGGCGGCGCGCTGCGCGACCAACTGGAGTTCGGCGTCAATCTCTCCGGCCCGGTGGATGTGGTGCTGCGCGGGCAGACGAAACTTGCCGAAGCGGGCTTGCCGCTCAATCTGGATATTACCAGCGAGCAGCTCTACTGGCCGCTCACTGGCCCGAAACAGTATCAGGCTGACGATCTTAAACTGAAGCTTTCCGGCAAAATGACCGACTACGCACTGTCGTTCCGTACCGCCGTGAAAGGCGATCAGCTGCCGCCTGCCACCATTACGCTTGACGGCAAAGGCAATGAACAGCAGATCAACATCGATAAGCTGGATGTCGCGGCGCTGCAGGGCCACACCACGCTGACCGCGTTGCTCGACTGGCAGCAGGCCATCAGCTGGCGCGGCGAACTGGTGCTGAAAGGCATTAACACTGCCAAACAGTACCCGGAGTGGCCGTCGAAGCTTGACGGGCTGATGAAGCTGCGCGGCAGCCTCTATGGCGGCACCTGGCAGCTTGACGTGCCGGAGCTGAAGCTTGCGGGCAACGTTAAGCAGAATAAGGTGAAGGTCGACGGGCAGCTTAAGGGCAACAGCTATCTTCAGTGGACCATCCCCGGCCTGCATCTGGAATTAGGGCGCAATAAAGCGGACGTGAAGGGCGAGCTGGGCGTTAAAGAGCTGGCGCTGGACGCCACGATTGACGCGCCGGCGCTGGATAACGCGCTACCGGGGCTTGGCGGTACAGCGAAAGGGCTGGTGAAAATCCGCGGTAACGTCGAGGCGCCGGAACTCAACGCCGATGTCACTGCGCGCAACCTGCGCTGGCAGGAACTTTCCGTCGCGCAGGTGCGCCTGCTTGGCGATGTGAAATCCACCGATCAGATCGGCGGCTCGCTGGATCTGCGCGTTGAGCGTCTGGTGCAGGGCGATATCAACCTGCGGCTGATTACGCTCGCCGCCAAAGGCAATGAAAAGTCACACCAGATGGCGCTGCGCGTGCAGGGCGAGCCGGTCTCCGGGCAGCTCGACCTGCGTGGCAGCTTTGACCGTCAGGCGATGCGCTGGCGCGGCGAGATTGATAATACGCGCTTCGCCACGCCAGTCGGCCCATGGGCGCTAAGCCGCGCGCTGACGCTCGACTACCGCGGGCAGGAGCAGAAAATCGCCATCGGCCCGCACTGCTGGCGTAACCCGAACGCCGAGCTCTGCGTTCCGCAAACCATCGATGCGGGCGCGACTGGCCGGGCGCAGGTGAATCTCAACCGTTTCGATCTGGCCATGATCAAACCGTTTATGCCGGAAGAGACGCAGGCGAGCGGGCTTTTCACCGGTAAAGCGGATGTCAGCTGGGATACCACAAAAGAAGGGCTGCCGCAGGGACAGGTGCAGCTCGCCGGGCGCGGGGTTCGCGTGACGCAACTGGTGAACGGCAATCCGCTGCTGGTGGCGTTCGACACGCTGAACCTGAACGCGGAGTTGCGTAATAACCGTGCGCGGCTCAACTGGCTGATTCGTCTCGCTAATAATGGCCAGTTCGACGGTGATATTCAGGTGGCGGACCCACAGGAGCGCCGCAATCTTTCCGGGAATATCAATATTCGTAATTTCTCGCTCGCTATCGCCAACCCGGTCTTTTCGCGCGGCGAGAAAGCGGCGGGTATTCTGAGCGCGAACCTGCGGCTCGGCGGCGATGCCCGCCAGCCGCAACTGTTCGGCCAGATGCAGCTTAACGGTGTGGATATCGAGGGTAACTTTATGCCGTTCGATATGCAGCCGAGCCAGCTTGCCATGAACTTCAATGGCATGAGCTCGACGCTGCAGGGCGTGGTGCGCACGAAGCAGGGCGAAATCGCGCTGAACGGTAACGCCGACTGGAGCCAGATCGATAACTGGCGCGCCCGAGTGGCGGCGCGCGGCAGCCGCGTGCGGATCACCGTGCCACCGATGGTGCGCCTGGACGTTTCGCCGGATGTGGTGCTGGAGGCGACGCCAAGCCTGATTACGCTTGATGGCCGCGTGGATGTGCCGTGGGCGCGCATCGTGGTGCACGATCTGCCGGAAAGCGCGGTGGGCGTCTCCAGTGATGAAGTTCTGCTCGATGAAAATCTGAAACCGGAAGAGGAGCAGCACGCTTCCATTCCGATCAATAGTAATCTCATCGTTCACGTTGGGAACAACGTGCGGATAGATGCTTTTGGGCTGAAGGCGCGTCTCACCGGCGATCTGAAAGTCGCGCAGGATAAACAGGGGCTGGGCCTGAACGGGCAGATTAATATTCCGGAAGGGCGCTTCCACGCTTACGGCCAGGATCTGCTGGTGCGTAAGGGTGAGCTGCTGTTCTCCGGTCCGCCGGACCGGCCACTCCTGAATATCGAGGCGATCCGTAACCCTGACGCCACCGAAAACGATGTAATCGCTGGCGTGCGCGTAACTGGCGAAACCGACGAGCCGAAGGTGGAAGTCTTCTCCGACCCGGCAATGTCGCAGCAGGAGGCGCTCTCTTATCTCCTGCGCGGGCAGGGGCTTGAGAGTGGCCAGAGCGACAGCGACGCCATGACGTCTATGCTGATTGGCCTGGGGGTTGCACAAAGTGGTCAGGTTGTGGGTAAAATCGGCGAGACGTTTGGCGT
>OGSG01000113.1_pt1 | contig 46150 bp, 36 predicted proteins | sample 1573841 | NCBI WGS metagenome assembly OGSG01 (sample SAMN03295849, study PRJEB24534) | human gut metagenome | isolation source: fecal sample 2 from infant 7 | host: Homo sapiens | place: USA: Pittsburgh, PA | collected 2014-07
CCGCCGGCACGGTGAAAGCTGATGAAGCGGCCGTCGCCAGCGCCCAGCTGCAGCTCGACTGGACCCGCATTACCGCGCCAATTGACGGCCGCGTCGGCTTAAAGCAGGTCGATATCGGCAACCAGATCTCCAGCGGGGATACCACCGGGATCGTGGTCCTTACCCAGACGCACCCGATCGACGTGGTCTTTACCCTGCCGGAAAGCAGCATCGCCACGGTGGTGCAGGCGCAGAAAGCGGGCAAAGCACTTAGCGTCGAAGCCTGGGATCGCACCAATAAGCAGAAAATCAGCGTCGGCGAGCTGCTGAGCCTCGACAACCAGATCGATGCGACCACCGGGACCATCAAGCTGAAGGCGCGCTTTAGCAATCTGGACGACGCGCTGTTCCCCAATCAGTTCGTTAACGCCCGCCTGCTGGTGGACACCCAGCAGAACGCGGTGGTGATCCCTGCCGCCGCGCTGCAGATGGGCAACGAAGGGCATTTCGTATGGGTGCTGAACGATGAGAATAAGGTCAGCAAACACAGCGTGACGCCCGGCATCCAGGACAGCCAGAAAGTAGTCATCAGCGCCGGGCTTTCCGCCGGAGATCGCGTGGTCACCGACGGGATTGACCGCCTGACCGAGGGAGCGAAGGTAGAAGTTGTCACCGCCAGCAGCGGCGAGCAGGCGCAGCCCGCCCCGCGCCAGAGCGGTAAACACGGAGCGCGTTCCTGATGCAGGTGTTACCTCCAGGCCGCACCGGCGGCCCGTCCCGGCTGTTTATTATGCGTCCGGTGGCCACCACTCTGCTGATGGTGGCTATCCTGCTGGCCGGGATCATCGGCTACCGCTTTCTGCCGGTCTCCGCCCTGCCGGAGGTCGATTACCCGACCATTCAGGTAGTCACCCTCTATCCGGGCGCCAGCCCGGACGTGGTGACCTCCGCCATCACCGCCCCGCTGGAGCGCCAGTTCGGCCAAATGTCAGGCCTCAAGCAGATGTCGTCGCAAAGCTCCGGCGGCGCCTCGGTAGTCACGCTGCAGTTCCAGCTGACCCTGCCGCTGGACGTCGCCGAGCAGGAAGTGCAGGCGGCCATTAACGCCGCCACCAACCTGCTGCCGAGCGATCTGCCCAACCCGCCGGTCTACAGCAAGGTGAACCCGGCGGATCCGCCGATCATGACTCTCGCCGTCACCTCCTCCGCCATCCCGATGACCCAGGTTGAGGACATGGTGGAGACCCGGGTGGCGCAGAAGATCTCCCAGGTTTCCGGCGTCGGTCTGGTGACCCTCGCCGGCGGCCAGCGCCCGGCGGTGCGGGTGAAGCTTAACGCCCAGGCCATCGCCGCCCTCGGCCTGACCAGCGAAACCGTGCGCACCGCTATCACCAGCGCCAACGTTAACTCCGCGAAAGGCAGCCTCGACGGTCCGGCCCGCGCGGTGACGCTTTCCGCTAACGATCAGATGCAGTCCGCTGAGGATTATCGCCGGCTGATTATCGCTTATCAGAACGGGGCGCCGATCCGGCTCGGCGATGTCGCCAGCGTCGAACAAGGGGCCGAAAACAGCTGGCTGGGGGCGTGGGCCAACCAGCAGCGGGCCATCGTGATGAACGTCCAGCGCCAGCCGGGGGCCAACATCATCGACACCGCCGACAGCATTCGCCAGATGCTGCCGCAGCTCACCGAGAGCCTGCCGAAATCGGTGAAGGTGCAGGTCCTCTCCGACCGGACCACCAACATCCGCGCCTCGGTGCGCGACACCCAGTTTGAGCTGATGCTGGCCATCGCCCTGGTGGTGATGATCATCTACTTGTTCCTGCGCAACGTGCCGGCGACCATTATTCCCGGCGTCGCAGTGCCGCTGTCACTGGTGGGCACTTTCGCGGTGATGGTGTTCCTCGACTTCTCGATCAACAACCTGACGCTGATGGCCCTGACCATCGCCACCGGCTTCGTGGTGGATGACGCCATCGTGGTGATCGAGAACATCTCGCGCTATATCGAAAAAGGCGAGAAGCCGCTGGCCGCCGCGCTGAAGGGCGCGGGGGAGATCGGCTTCACCATCATCTCCCTCACCTTCTCGCTGATCGCGGTGTTGATCCCGCTGCTGTTTATGGGCGATATCGTCGGCCGCCTGTTCCGCGAATTCGCCGTCACCCTTGCCGTCGCTATTCTTATCTCGGCGGTGGTCTCCCTGACCCTGACGCCGATGATGTGCGCCCGTATGTTAAGCCACGAATCGCTGCGTAAGCAGAACCGATTCTCGCGAGCCAGCGAGCGTTTCTTCGAACGGGTGATCGCCGTCTATGGCCGCTGGCTGAGCCGGGTGCTGAACCATCCGTGGCTGACGCTCGGCGTCGCCCTGAGCACCCTGGCGCTGTCGATTATCCTGTGGGTCTTTATCCCGAAAGGCTTTTTCCCGATCCAGGATAACGGCATTATCCAGGGCACCCTCCAGGCGCCGCAGTCGGTCTCCTTCGCCAGCATGGCCGAGCGCCAGCGGCAGGTGGCCAGCATTATCCTTAAGGATCCGGCGGTGGAGAGTCTGACCTCCTTCGTCGGCGTCGACGGCACCAACCCGGCGCTGAACAGCGCCCGCCTGCAGATCAACCTCAAGCCGCTGGACGAACGCGACGACCGCGTCCAGATGGTGATTAGCCGTCTGCAGCAGGCGGTGGACGGCGTCCCCGGCGTGGCGCTCTACCTGCAGCCGACCCAGGACCTGACCATCGACACCACGGTGAGCCGCACCCAGTATCAATTCACCCTGCAGGCAAACTCCCTCGAGGCGCTGAGCACCTGGGTGCCGCCGCTGCTCAGCCGTCTGCAGGCCCAGCCGCAGCTGGCCGACGTCAGCAGCGACTGGCAGGACAAAGGCCTGGCCGCCTATATCAAGGTGGATCGCGACAGCGCCAGCCGCCTCGGTATCTCAATGGCCGATGTCGATAATGCGCTGTACAACGCCTTCGGCCAGCGGCTGATCTCCACTATTTACACTCAGGCGAATCAGTATCGCGTGGTGCTCGAGCAGGATACCGAGGCGACGCCGGGCCTGGCGGCGCTGGAGAATATCCGTCTCACCAGCAGCGACGGCGGCATCGTGCCGTTGACCGCCATCGCCACGGTGGAGCAGCGCTTTACCCCGCTGTCGGTGAACCACCTCGATCAGTTCCCGGTGACCACCATCTCGTTTAACGTCCCGGACAACTACTCGCTGGGCGAAGCGGTGGAGGCGATCCTCGCCGCCGAACAGTCGCTGGATTTCCCGACCGATATCCGCACCCAGTTCCAGGGCAGCTCGCTGGCCTTCCAGTCGGCGCTCGGCAGCACCGTCTGGCTGGTGGTCGCCGCGGTGGTGGCGATGTATATCGTGCTGGGGGTGCTGTACGAGAGCTTTATCCATCCGATCACGATTCTCTCCACCCTGCCCACCGCCGGGGTCGGGGCGCTGCTGGCGCTGTGGCTGGCGGGCAGCGAGCTGGACGTGATCGCCATCATCGGCATCATTCTGCTGATCGGCATCGTGAAGAAGAACGCCATCATGATGATCGACTTTGCGCTGGCCGCTGAGCGCGAGCAGGGCATGCCGCCGCGGGAGGCGATTTACCAGGCCTGTCTGCTGCGTTTTCGGCCGATCCTGATGACTACCCTCGCCGCCCTGCTCGGCGCCCTGCCGCTGATGCTGAGCACCGGCGTTGGCGCCGAGCTGCGGCGTCCGCTGGGGATCGGCATGGTCGGCGGTCTGATGCTCAGCCAGGTGCTGACCCTGTTCACCACCCCGGTGATCTATCTGCTCTTCGACCGCCTGTCGCTGCACCTGAAGCGCCGCTTCCCGCGTCAGGAAGAGGAGGCGTAAGTGAAGTTTTTCGCCCTCTTCATTTACCGCCCGGTGGCGACGATCCTCATCTCGCTGGCCATCACCCTGTGCGGCATTCTCGGCTTCCGGCTGCTGCCGGTAGCCCCGCTGCCGCAGGTGGACTTCCCGGTGATCATGGTTAGCGCCTCGCTGCCGGGAGCCTCGCCGGAGACCATGGCCTCGTCGGTGGCCACCCCGCTGGAGCGCTCCCTGGGGCGGATTGCCGGGGTCAATGAGATGACCTCCTCCAGCTCGCTCGGCAGCACCCGCATCATTCTCGAGTTTAACTTCGACCGCGATATCAACGGCGCGGCGCGCGACGTTCAGGCGGCGATCAACGCCGCACAAAGCCTGCTGCCGAGCGGAATGCCCAGCCGGCCGACCTATCGCAAAGCCAATCCGTCGGATGCGCCGATCATGATCCTGACGCTGACCTCGGACACCTACTCCCAGGGTGAGCTGTATGATTTCGCCTCCACCCAGCTGGCGCAGAACATCGCGCAGATCGACGGCGTGGGCGATGTCGACGTCGGCGGCAGCTCCCTGCCGGCGGTGCGCGTCGACCTCAACCCGCAGGCGCTGTTCAACCAGGGCGTGTCGCTGGACGCGGTGCGCACCGCCATCAGCGACGCCAACGTGCGCAAACCGCAGGGGGCGTTGGAGGACAGCGCGCACCGCTGGCAGGTGCAGACCAACGATGAGCTGAAGACCGCCGCCGACTATCAGCCGCTGATCGTCCACTATCAAAATGGCGCCGCGGTGCGGCTGGGAGATGTCGCCACCGTCTCGGATTCGGTGCAGGACGTACGCAACGCCGGGATGACCAACGCCAAACCGGCGATCCTGCTGATGATCCGCAAACTGCCGGAAGCCAATATTATCCAGACGGTGGACAGCATCCGCGCCCGCCTGCCGGAGCTGCAGCAGACCATTCCGGCGGCTATCGACCTGCAGATCGCCCAGGACCGCTCGCCGACCATCCGCGCCTCGCTGGAGGAGGTGGAGCAGACGCTGGTGATTTCGGTGGCGCTGGTGATCCTCGTGGTGTTCCTGTTCCTGCGCTCGGGGCGCGCCACGCTGATCCCGGCCGTCGCCGTCCCGGTTTCCTTAATCGGCACCTTCGCCGCGATGTATTTGTGCGGCTTCAGCCTCAATAACCTGTCGCTGATGGCCCTGACCATCGCCACCGGCTTCGTGGTGGATGACGCTATCGTGGTGCTGGAGAATATCTCCCGCCATCTGGAGGCGGGGATGAAACCGCTGCAGGCGGCGCTGCAGGGGAGCCGCGAGGTCGGCTTTACCGTGCTGTCGATGAGTCTGTCGCTGGTGGCGGTGTTCCTGCCGCTGCTGCTGATGGGCGGCCTGCCCGGCCGCCTGCTGCGCGAGTTCGCCGTCACCCTGTCGGTGGCGATCGGCATCTCGCTGGCGGTCTCCCTCACCCTGACGCCGATGATGTGCGGCTGGCTGCTGAAAAGCGGCAAGCCCCACCAGCCGACGCGCAACCGCGGCTTTGGCCGCCTACTGGTGGCCGTGCAGGGCGGCTATGGTAAATCGTTAAAATGGGTGCTGAAGCATAGCCGGCTGACCGGCCTGGTGGTGCTGGGCACCATCGCCCTCAGCGTCTGGCTCTACATTTCGATCCCGAAAACCTTCTTCCCGGAGCAGGACACCGGGGTGCTGATGGGCGGCATTCAGGCCGACCAGAGCATCTCCTTCCAGGCGATGCGCGGCAAGCTGCAGGACTTTATGAAGATCATTCGCGAAGATCCGGCGGTGGATAACGTCACCGGCTTTACCGGCGGCTCGCGGGTCAACAGCGGGATGATGTTTATCACCCTCAAGCCGCGCGACCAGCGCCACGAGACGGCGCAGCAGGTGATCGACCGGCTGCGCAAAAAGCTGGCCAACGAGCCCGGGGCCAACCTGTTCCTGATGGCGGTGCAGGATATCCGCGTCGGCGGTCGGCAGTCGAACGCCAGCTATCAGTACACCCTGCTGTCCGACGACCTGTCGGCGCTGCGCGAGTGGGAGCCGAAGATCCGCAAAGCGCTGGCGGCGCTGCCGGAGCTGGCGGACGTCAACTCGGATCAGCAGGACAATGGCGCCGAAATGGACCTGGCCTATGACCGGGATACCATGTCGCGCCTCGGCATCAGCGTCCAGGACGCCAACAACCTGCTGAACAACGCCTTTGGCCAGCGGCAGATCTCTACCATCTACCAGCCGCTCAACCAGTATAAGGTGGTGATGGCGGTGGATCCGGCCTACACCCAGGACGTCAGCGCCCTGGATAAGATGTTCGTCATTAACAGCGACGGCAAGCCGATCCCGCTGGCCTACTTCGCCAAATGGCAGCCGGCCAATGCCCCGCTGTCGGTGAACCACCAGGGGCTGTCGGCGGCATCCACTATCTCCTTTAACCTGCCCACCGGCCGCTCGCTGTCGGAAGCCAGCGAGGCCATTGACCGCGCGATGACCCAGCTCGGGGTGCCGTCGAGCGTGCGCGGCTCCTTTGCCGGTACCGCTCAGGTGTTCCAGCAGACCATGAACGCGCAGGTGATCCTGATCCTCGCAGCTATCGCCACGGTCTATATCGTGCTGGGGGTGCTATATGAGAGCTATGTGCATCCGTTGACCATCCTCTCGACGCTGCCCTCCGCCGGGGTGGGCGCTCTGCTGGCGCTGGAGATCTTCGATGCCCCGTTCAGCCTAATCGCCCTGATTGGGATTATGTTATTAATTGGCATCGTTAAGAAAAACGCCATCATGATGGTTGATTTTGCCCTGGAGGCGCAGCGTAACGGCAACCTGACGCCGGAAGAGGCGATTTTCCAGGCCTGCCTGCTGCGTTTCCGGCCGATTATGATGACCACCCTCGCCGCGCTGTTCGGCGCCCTGCCGCTGGTGCTCTCCGGGGGCGATGGCTCTGAGCTGCGCCAGCCGCTGGGGATCACCATCGTCGGCGGTCTGGTGATGAGCCAGCTGTTAACGCTCTACACCACGCCGGTGGTCTATCTTTTCTTTGACCGACTGCGGCTGCGTTTTTCGCGTCACTCCTCTCAACCGGTAAGCGAATAACATGACAGACCTCCCGGCCAGCGTGCGCTGGCAGCTATGGATAGTGGCGTTCGGCTTCTTTATGCAGTCGCTGGACACCACCATCGTTAACACCGCCCTCCCCTCGATGGCCAAAAGCCTCGGGGAGAGTCCGCTGCATATGCATATGATTATCGTCTCCTATGTGTTAACGGTGGCGGTGATGCTGCCGGCCAGCGGCTGGCTGGCCGACCGGGTCGGGGTGCGCAATATCTTCTTCACCGCCATCGTGCTGTTTACCGCCGGATCGCTGTTTTGCGCCCAGGCCAGCACCCTCGACCAGCTGGTGATGGCGCGGGTGCTGCAGGGAGTCGGCGGCGCGATGATGGTGCCGGTCGGCCGCCTGACGGTGATGAAGATCGTCCCGCGCGATCAGTATATGGCGGCGATGACCTTCGTCACCCTGCCGGGCCAGGTCGGCCCGCTGCTCGGCCCGGCGCTGGGCGGGGTGCTGGTGGAGTACGCCTCCTGGCACTGGATCTTCCTCATAAATATCCCGGTGGGGATCGTCGGCGCGATTGCCACCCTCTGTCTGATGCCCAACTACACCATGCAGACCCGGCGCTTCGATCTCTCCGGCTTTCTGCTGCTGGCCGCCGGAATGGCGACCCTGACCCTGGCGCTCGACGGCCAGAAAGGGCTCGGCATTTCCCCTGCCTGGCTGGCGGGGCTGGTGGCCGTCGGCCTCTGCGCCCTGCTGCTCTACCTGTGGCACGCCCGCGGCAACGCCCGGGCGCTGTTTAGCCTTAACCTGTTTCGCAACCGCACTTTCTCTCTCGGCCTCGGCGGCAGCTTCGCGGGACGCATCGGCAGCGGCATGCTGCCGTTTATGACCCCGGTGTTTCTGCAGATCGGCCTCGGCTTCTCCCCCTTTCACGCCGGGCTGATGATGATCCCGATGGTGCTCGGCAGCATGGGCATGAAGCGGATCGTGGTCCAGGTGGTCAACCGCTTTGGCTACCGTCGGGTGCTGGTCGCCAGCACCCTGGGCCTGGCGGCGGTCAGCCTGCTGTTTATGTTTAGCGCCCTGGCCGGGTGGTATTACGTGCTGCCGCTGGTCCTGTTTCTGCAGGGGATGATCAACGCCAGCCGCTTCTCCTCGATGAATACCCTGACGCTGAAAGATCTCCCGGACGATCTGGCCAGCAGCGGCAACAGCCTGCTGTCGTTGGTGATGCAGCTGTCGATGAGTATCGGCGTGACCATCGCCGGGCTGCTGCTGGGACTGTATGGCCAGCAGCATATGAGTCTCGACGCCGCCAGCACCCATCAGGTCTTTCTCTACACCTATCTGAGCATGGCGGCGATCATCGCCCTCCCGGCGCTCATCTTTTCCCGGGTACCGGATGACGTCGGCAGCAATACCGTCCTCCGTCGACGCAACAGGAGTGGATCGTGAAATTTTGGCGCCCGGGTATTACCGGCAAGCTGTTCCTCGCTATATTCGCCACCTGCATCGTGCTGCTGATCAGCATGCACTGGGCGGTGCGCATTAGTTTTGAACGCGGGTTTATCGACTATATCAAGCGCGGCAATGAGCAACGCTTAACCATGCTCAGCGACGCGCTGAGCGAGCAGTATGCCCAGCATGGCAGCTGGGCGTTTCTGCGCAATAATGACCGCTTTATCTTCCAGCTGCTGCGCACCTTCGAACGGGATAACGACGACCGCTCGCCGCCGGGGCACGCCATGAAGCCGGACGCCGCCCCGGACGGGCCGCCGCCGGATGGCCCCCCTGACGGCCCGCGCCCGAGGCCGGAAATGCCGCCCCACGGCTGGCGCACCATGTTCTGGGTGGTGGATCAGTCGGGGCGCGTGCTGGTGGGGCCGCGTGAGCGCGTCCCGGAGGACGGCACCCAGCGCAGCATCGTGGTCAACGGCGCGGAGGTGGGCAAAGTGATCGCCTCGCCGGTAGAGCGGCTGACGCGCAATACCGACATTAACTTCGACCGGCAGCAAAAGCGCACCAGCTGGCTGATCGTCGCCCTTGCCACCCTGCTTGCCGCGCTGGCCACTTTCCCGTTGGCCCGCGGTCTGCTGGCGCCGGTGAAGCGGCTGGTGGAAGGCACCCATAAGCTGGCGGCGGGCGACTTTTCCACCCGCGTGACGGTGACCGGCGGCGATGAGCTCGGCCGCCTGGCGCAGGATTTTAACCAGCTCGCCAGCACCCTGGAGCGGAACCAGCAGATGCGTCGCGATCTGATGGCCGATATCTCCCATGAGCTGCGTACCCCGCTGGCGGTGCTGCGCGGCGAGCTGGAGGCGATTCAGGACGGGGTCCGGCGCTTTACCCCCGAGTCGATTCCTTCTCTGCAGGCCGAGGTGGCTACCCTCACCAAGCTGGTGGACGACCTCCATCAGCTGTCGATGTCCGACGAGGGGGCGCTGGCCTACCAGAAAACCTCACTGGATATCATCACCCTGCTGGAAGTGGCGGCGGGCGCTTTTCGCGAGCGCTTCGCCAGCCGGCAGCTAAGCATTCAGGTGTCGCTCCCGGAGCAGGCGATGATCTTCGGCGACCGCGACCGCCTGATGCAGCTCTTCAACAATCTGCTGGAGAACAGCCTGCGCTATACCGACAGCGGCGGCAGCCTGCACATCACCGCCCGCCGCAGCGGCCGGATGCTGGTGATTGACTTCGCCGACAGCGCCCCCGGCGTCAGCGATGAGCAGCTGGCCCGCCTGTGCGAACGCTTTTACCGGGCGGAAGGATCGCGCAACCGCGCCAGCGGCGGCTCCGGCCTCGGGCTGGCGATTTGCCTCAATATCGTAGCGGCCCACGGCGGCACCCTGCGTGCCGACCATTCGCCTTTTGGCGGGGTTAGCATTAAAGTTGAGTTACCTCTGGAACATGATTTACCGAGAGACGTATGACTGAATTGCCTGTAGATGAAAACACCCCACGCATCCTTATCGTGGAAGATGAACCGAAGCTCGGCCAGCTGCTGATTGATTATCTGCAGGCCGCCGGCTATGCGCCTGCGTTGATTAACCACGGTGACAAGGTCCTGCCCTACGTCCGGCAGACGCCGCCGCACCTGATCCTGCTGGATCTGATGCTGCCCGGTACCGACGGTCTGACGCTGTGCCGGGAAATTCGCCGCTTCTCCGATGTTCCGGTGGTGATGGTGACGGCGAAAATCGAAGAGATCGACCGTTTGCTGGGGCTGGAAATAGGCGCCGACGACTATATCTGCAAGCCCTACAGCCCGCGGGAAGTGGTCGCCCGGGTAAAAACCATCCTCCGCCGCTGCAAGCCGCAGCGCGATCTGCAGGCGCTGGACGCCCAGAGCCCGCTGATTGTCGACGAAGGTCGTTTTCAGGCCTCCTGGCGCGACAAGCTGCTGGACCTCACTCCCGCCGAGTTCCGGCTGCTGAAAACCCTCTCCCAGGAGCCGGGCAAAGTGTTCTCCCGCGAACAGCTACTCAACCATCTGTATGACGATTATCGGGTAGTCACCGATCGCACCATCGACAGCCACATCAAGAACCTGCGGCGCAAGCTGGAGGCGCTGGACGCCGAGCAGTCGTTTATCCGCGCGGTGTATGGCGTTGGCTACCGCTGGGAAGCGGACGCCTGCCGGCTGGCGTAGTTAGCCTTTTCCCGGCTCGCGCTGCGCTTCGCCGGGCTACACGTTCACCGCCATCTGCAATCCGTAGCCCGGGTAAGGCGTTTACGCCGCAACCCGGGAAACTCCATAGAGCCTATCCCACCAGACGTTATTAACGCTGTCAGTGTGAGTACTGCCCAGGTTCAAAATGGCAAACAAATTAGCCATACTGAAAGATACCTATCTGATATTTACTCCCCTTCGCCGCGGCGCTACAATGCCCGCCCTTAATGTGGGGACACTCCCCAACTCGCCGCACCAGGTGCGGCGAATCTGACCTGTCATCAGAACGAGAACACCATGTTTAAACCAGAACTCCTCTCCCCGGCGGGAACGCTGAAGAATATGCGTTACGCTTTCGCCTATGGCGCCGATGCCGTTTATGCCGGCCAGCCGCGCTACTCGCTGCGCGTGCGTAACAACGAATTCAATCACGAAAATCTGCAGCTCGGCATCAATGAAGCCCACGCGCTGGGTAAAAAATTCTATGTGGTGGTCAACATCGCCCCGCATAACGCCAAGCTGAAAACGTTTATTCGCGATCTGAAGCCGGTGGTGGAGATGGGTCCGGACGCGCTGATCATGTCCGATCCGGGTTTAATCATGCTGGTGCGGGAACACTTCCCGGAGATGCCGATCCATCTTTCAGTGCAGGCCAACGCCGTCAACTGGGCGACGGTCAAATTCTGGCAGCAGATGGGGCTGACCCGCGTGATCCTGTCGCGTGAACTGTCGCTGGATGAAATCGAAGAGATTCGCCGCCAGGTGCCGGAGATGGAGATCGAGATTTTCGTCCACGGCGCGCTGTGCATGGCCTACTCCGGCCGCTGCCTGCTCTCCGGGTATATCAACAAGCGCGACCCGAACCAGGGGACCTGCACCAACGCCTGCCGCTGGGAATACAACGTGGCGGAAGGCAAAGAGGACGACGTCGGCAACATCGTCCACAAATATGAGCCGATCCCGGTGCAGACCGTGGAGCCAACCCTCGGCATCGGCGCGCCGACCGATAAAGTCTTTATGATTGAGGAAGCCAAACGTCCGGGCGAGTACATGACCGCCTTTGAGGACGAGCACGGCACCTACATCATGAACTCGAAAGATCTGCGGGCTATCGCCCACGTTGAGCGTCTGACCCAGATGGGCGTTCACTCGCTGAAGATCGAAGGCCGCACCAAATCCTTCTACTACTGCGCGCGCACCGCTCAGGTTTACCGCAAGGCGATCGACGATGCCGCCGCCGGCAAACCGTTCGATACCAGCCTGCTGGAGACCCTGGAGGGGCTGGCCCACCGCGGGTACACCGAAGGCTTCCTGCGCCGCCATACCCATGACGATTATCAGAACTACGAGTACGGCTACTCCGTCTCCGAGCGCCAGCAGTTTGTCGGCGAATTCACCGGAGAGCGTAACGGCCCGCTGGCGGCCGTGGCGGTCAAAAATAAGTTCAGCGTCGGCGACAGCCTTGAGCTGATGACCCCGCAGGGTAACGTCAACTTCACCCTTGAGCATATGGAGAATGGCAAAGGCGAAACCATGCCGGTGGCCCCGGGCGATGGCTATACCGTCTGGTTGCCTGTGCCGGACGACCTGCCCCTGCAGTATGCCCTGCTGATGCGCAACTTTACTGGTCAAACAACCAGAAATCCGCACGGTAACTAGTTAATTTGCGTTATTTTTTCACGATGTAAGGATATTAGAATCGGATCACATACCGTTTCGATCGAAACAGGTATCATCCATGTCGCTGAAAAACATAACCCATAAATGCTAGTTGTACCAGGAACCACCTCCTTAGCCTGCGTAATCTCCCTTACGCGGGCTTATTTTTTTGCCTCCCCTCCGGTCTTCGCTTTCGTCATGCGGTACACTTTATGCAACATTGAGCAATAAAGGTTCCCTTGATGATGTCTACGTTTCCTGCCAGCTTACTGATCCTTAACGGCAAAGGTGCCAATGAACCGCAGCTACGCGAAGCGGTTAACCTGTTACGCGATGAAGGGATTGATATTCACGTCCGCGTGACCTGGGAAAAGGGCGATGCCGCTCGGTTTATCGATGAAGCCCTGCAGCTGAACGTTGAAACGGTGATCGCCGGCGGTGGCGATGGCACCATTAATGAAGTGGCGACCGCGCTGGTGGAGCGCGGCGGCAAGATGGCGCTGGGGATTTTACCGCTGGGCACGGCTAACGACTTTGCCACCAGCGTCGGTATTCCGCAGGACCTGGCCAGCGCCCTCAAGCTGGCGATCGTCGGCCGCGATGTGCCGATAGATATCGCCCGGGTGAATGATAAAACCGGCTTTATTAATATGGCGACCGGCGGGTTCGGCACCCGGATCACCACCGAAACGCCGGAAAAACTCAAGGCCGCGCTCGGCGGTGTCTCTTATTTAATCCACGGTCTGATGCGCATGGATACCCTGAAGCCGGACCGCTGCGAGATCCGCGGGGAGAACTTTCACTGGCAGGGCGATGCGCTGGTCATCGGCATCGGCAACGGCCGCCAGGCCGGCGGCGGTCAGCAGCTGTGTCCGGAGGCGTTGATTAACGATGGTCTGCTGCATCTGCGCATTTTCACCGGCGAAGAGCTGATCCCTGCCCTGTTCAGCACCCTGGCGAATCCGGAAAACTCGCCGAATATTGTTGACGGTGTCTCCTCGTGGTTTGAAATAACCGCGCCTCATGAGATGACCTTTAATCTCGACGGCGAGCCGCTCAGCGGAAAAACCTTCCGTATGGAGCTGTTACCGGCGGCCCTGCGCTGCCGGCTGCCGCCCGACTGCCCGCTGCTACGCTGAGGCGGACAGGGGCACACTGCCCGGCGGCGCTGCGCTGGCCGGGCCTACGGTTCGCAGATCTCATGCCGCGCGGATAAGCGCCGCGCCATCCGGGGAAGTCAACCCAGGCCGGGTCAGGCGGCAGCCGCCACCCGGCAAAAAAACCGGTTTGGCGCCCCCCTGAACCTTTCCCGCGGATTTAGGCTATCAATGGGGCGTGAGCGCAGAGAAGAGATTAACCGACCAGCTACATCCCGGGAATGTCTGCGCCCACAAATGGCTGACTTATACCACCGCCGCTGGCTCCGCGCTAAGCGCTTCCAGCAGTTCAGGTAAGGTTTGATAGCGGCCAGCGGCGGCCTGAAAACGCGCGTGCTGGCTATCTTCTGCAATCACTATCGTGGCAATCCCCGCCGACTGGGCCGCGCAAAAGCCGGTAAAGCTATCCTCAATCACCAGACACTGGCTGGCGTTGAGATTGAGCTTCCGCAGCGTCGTGAGGTACACCGCCGGGTGCGGTTTGCCGCGTGGTTCATCATCCGCGCTGGAGATCGCGTCAAAAAAGTGCCAGAGCGAAAGCTTGTTCAGCACAGCGGCAATAACCTGACGAGATGATGACGTGGCGAGCGCAATCTTATAACCCGCTTCGCGAAAATAGCGTAACGCCTCCTGCACCCCGGGCATCGGTTCGCCTTTCGCGGCAATCAGACGGGTGATGCGCTGCAGGATGGCGTCTTCAAGCCGCTGCGGAGCGAGATCAAGCTGAAAATAGCGGCACCAGGTGCCGGCAATGTCGTCGAGGCGCTTGCCCTTGGTCAGGGTTTCACATTCAGCAACGCTCGCCGTTGCCCCCCACTGCGCGAGGGCGTCAATCTGCGCCTGACGCCACAGCGCCTCGGAATCAATAATCACGCCATCCATGTCAAAAATAACCGCCTGCATACTCATTCGTTCACCTCATTAAGGCTGGCATGAAGCGCATGCCAGCCGCATTACCTATGAGAATTCAACCTGCTCGCGGGCGGTTGCTTCCTTGTGGGAGAACCCCGGCTGCTCCACGCGGATAAAGGCGCAGAGGAAAAAGGCCACCACGTACAATCCGGTATAGGCGATCACCACCCCGATGGTGCTGAAGAACGGCAGCAGCACCACGGCAATCGCCGGCGCGAGAAAGTTCGACATCCCCGCCGACAGGTTATAGACCGAAATGGCCGCGCCTTTATGCTTCGGCTCCAGCGCCGGGAACACGGCCGCCAGCGGCACGAAGGCGGCGACAAAGATCCCGAGGGCGATGGCGGGGATCAGCGCCATCGCAAAGCTATGGCCAAAGTGCTGAGGAATGTAGTAAAACGCCAGGCTGGAGAGCGCCATCCCGATGCAGCCGAACCAGCGCACCACCTTCATCCAGCCCAGTTTTTCCCCGAGGATCCCCCACAGCACGTTAGAGAAAATGGTGGTGAAGAAGAAGACTGCCCATACCTGGAGCCATTCTGAAGTGCTGAAACCCAGCTCATCGACAAACATCATCGGCATAATCACCGCAAAGCCGAACAGCGAGAGGGTATTGATAATCCTCACCATGCTCGACAGCAGAATATTGCGGTTGGTATAGAGCAGCGTCGCGGCGCGTCCCAGCTCGGAAAACTTCTCACGGGTGGTGAGATTCTGCATATGCTGCGGCGTTTGAATATGGCGCAGGGAAACCAGAGCAATCACGCCCCCGGTAAGGCAGAAGGCCAGCGCCAGCCACAGGGTGCCCATTTCGCCAATGTGCGGAATGGTAAAGCTCGGAATATAGCTGCCGAAGACCCCGATGCCGATGGAATACACCGCCCAGAACCAGCCGATGGCCGAGCTGGCGTTGTCGCTTTTGACGTTATGGACAATCGCCACGATAAACGAGTAGAGGAACAGCGGATAGGCGAAGCCGCGGATGCCGTAGAAAAGCAGGATCAGCGCATAGTTAGCGTGACCGAGGCCGAAAACGAGGAACAGCACGTGGAATACGCACCACAGCACGAAGCCAATCATCATCGTTTTCAGCGGGGTGATAATTTCCGCCACCACCCCGGAAATCCACGCCGACAGCGCGGCGGCCAGGCCGTAGAGGGTAAAGGCAAAGGAGGCCTCCGCCGGAGAGAAGCCGAGCGCTTTGATATAGTGCGACAGAAAGGCTAATTCAAAACCGTCGCCGGTCATAAATACGGCAATGGCGATGTATCCCCAGAGCAGGTTCAGGGGTAAACCGAGCCACTGTTTATTATTGATAGACATAATGACCTCGTTTTCAGGGTACAGGGTGGCCGCTCCGCGACGTGCAACGAAGCGGCGGTTATGATGAAAATCAGTGCTGTCGATAGTGCAGATCGTTTAAATACAGGGCCTTAAACTGCGCGTAGCGTTGCATCAGGGTGTGGTGGCGAATGGGATCCGCACGCCAGGTCTGCCAGACTTCCGGTTTTTCACACACCGCGGCAATGGGTTTGCCCGCCGCCAGGCAGGCCAGCCGCGCCGCGCCCAGCGCGCCGCCGGTCTCTCCGCCTTTGTGGGTCACCACCGGCATAGCGAGAATATCGGCCAGCAGCTGGGCCCAGAACGGACTGCGGGCGCCCCCGCCCACCAGCGAGCACTGCGCGATCGGCGTCCCGCTCTCTTTCAATGCCTGCAGGCCGTCGTTGATCCCAAAGCTCACCCCCTCCAGCACCGCGTAGCCGAGCTGCGCGCGCAGGCTGGCATGGGTCATGCCCCAGAAGATGCCGCGCGCGTCAGGATCGTTATGCGGGGTACGTTCCCCGGAGAGATAGGGCAGGAAGAACGGGGCGTGGGCTTTCTCCTCCTCGCTTAGCTCGGCAATCTCCGCCAGCAGCGCCACCTCCGTGGTGCCGGTCAGGCGGCAGAACCACTGCAAACAGCTGGCGGCGCTCAGCATGACGCTCATCTGGTGCCACAGGTTCGGCAGCACGTGACAAAACGCATGTACCGCCGACTGCGGCGCCGGACGATAGGCATCGGTCACCACAAACAGCACCCCGGAGGTGCCGAGCGAAATAAACGCATCCCCCGGCGAGACCGCGCCGACGCCAATGGCGCTGACCGCGTTATCCCCCCCGCCCCCGGCCACCATCACCGAGGCGTTCAGCCCCCAGCGCGCAGCCACCTGCGGGTCAAGGGTGGCGGAAACCTCGCAGCCTTCGACCAGCTTCGGCATTTGGCTACGCGACAAGCCGCACTTGTCCAGCAGAGCGTCGGACCAGTCGCGCTTCGCCACGTCCAGCCACAGCGTCCCGGCGGCGTCCGACATATCGGAGACTTTCTTCCCGGTCATCCGGTAGCGCAGATAATCCTTGGGCAACAGCACCGTGGCGGTGCGCTGAAAGTGCTGCGGCTCATGACGGCGCACCCACAACAGCTTCGGCGCGGTAAAGCCCGGCATCGCCAGGTTGCCCGCCATCTGATGCAGCTCCGGCGCCATCGCCTCCAGCTCGGCGCACTCTGCGGCGCAGCGGGTGTCGTTCCACAGAATGGCCGGACGGATCGCCTTCCCCTCTGCATCCAGCAACACCGCGCCGTGCATCTGCCCGGAGAGGCCAATCGCCTTAATAGCCGGCCAATGCTGCGCGCATTTTTCCCGTAGCGTGGCCATCAGGTACTCCGTCGCCTCCCACCATAGCTCCGGCGCTTGTTCTGACCAGTGCTGATGAGGCCGCTGAATACTCAGCGGCGCGCTATGGCTGGCGATAACCTCATGGTTCTCATCAATGACCAGCGCTTTGACTTCCGATGTGCCGAGATCGATACCCAGATACATAGCCACCTCTTAGTTAATCAGCGTGTAAACGGCGGCGACTTTCTCGCGCATCAGCGCCAGGAAATCCGCGTTGTTGGCGAGATCACCAAACAGGGCTTTATCGCGCGCGTAGACAGCCACCGGATCCTGAGCCTCGAACATCTCATGCACCGCCTGCGCATCCAAGATGCCGTCCTGGTACTGATATGGCAGAGTTCCCTTGTGCCACTGCTCCATAAAGACGAAGAACAGCGCCGGCAGCATGGCGGTCGCTTCCGGGCGGACGCCGCGCTGGTAGCACTCCTGCAAGGTTGGCGCGATCATCGCCGGAATTTTCGAGAAACCGTCGGCGGCGACGCGCTGGTTGGTGTCCTGGATATAGGGGTTGGTAAAGCGCTTAAGCACCACATCCCGGTAGGTCGGCAGATCAATACCGTTATCGCCGAGACACGGAATAACGTCCTCCGTAACGTAGCGGTCGGCAATGGCGTAGATAACATCGGTCAGCGTGCTTTCATGAATATACTGCTGGCCGATTAAGGTTCCCGCCCAGGCAATGCAGCTGTGCGACGAGTTCAAAATACGGATTTTCGCCTCTTCATACGGGATGACCGACTCCACCATCTCCACGCCGACCGCCTCCAGATTCGGGCGGGCATCGCGGAAGTTGTTCTCCACTACCCACTGGATAAAGGTCTCCCCCATCACCGGCGCTTTGTCATCAATTCCGGTTTGCGCTTTGATGCGGGCCGGCAGATCGGCCGCCGGACGCGGGGTGATGCGGTCCACCATGGTGTTCGGACAGGTGGTGTTGGCCGCCATCCAGTCAATCACCGCCTGTTTGCCGGTGAGCTGCAGGAACTCGACCATGCCGTCGTGGAAACGCTCGCCGTTATGGCGCACGTTATCGCAGTTGAGCAGGGTCAGCGGCCCGGCGTTGTCGGCCATGCGCTTTTCCAGGATCCGCGCGAGGGTGCCGTAAATGGTTTTGCACTCGCCTTGCAGGTCGGCCTGCAGATCGGGGTTACTGGTTTCCAGCTGATGGCGAGTGTTCAGGTAGTACCCCCCTTCCGTCACGGTAAAGGCGATAACTTTGGTCTGCGGGTTTGCCCCTTCGTTAATCAGCGGCTGTAGCCCGGCCTGCCACGGCAGCAGTTTCTGGATTGAGGTGATCTCTTCATATTCGCGCTCCCCTTCCGGGCTGACGGTCTCGAGGACGTAACGTCCTCCCTGCGCCGCCAGCGCCTGGACCACCTGCTCGGCGTCGTTGCGAATATTCCCCGCCGCGATGCGCCAGCGATTATCCCCGGAAGCAATCAGACGATGCAGATACCACGCCTGATGCGCGCGATGAAAAGAACCCAGACCGATATGAAGCCATGTGAATTGATTGTTCATGTTCTGCTCTCCTTGAGTTGATGGCGCCACTGTAATTGATCATTTGACCTAAATAAGAGCCATAGATCACAAAAGAGCAATTACCCAATTAAAATACAAATGACCAGAAAAGAGCAAAAGCTTGCCAGTTATGCCAACCACGGCGAGAATGCGGGTATTAGCCGGGCCAATTGCGTGCCCTGGCCAGCAACTTAGGGCGGGAAACCATGAGTAAAGAAGACGATATCCGGTTGGATCAGAAGGTGCGTGCCGCATGGATGTACTACATCGCCGGCCAGAATCAGAGCGAGATTGCCAGCCAGCTGGGCACCTCCAGACCGGTGGTGCAACGGCTGATCGCCGCCGCGAAAGAAGAAGGGATTGTGTCAATTAATCTGCACCATCCGGTAGCGAACTGCCTCGATTATGCGCAGTTGCTGCAGGAAAAATACCGCTTGATCGAGTGCAATGTGGTCCCCGCCTTTAGCGAAGAAAGCACCCTCGACAGTGTGTCATTTGGCTGCTATCAGCTGATGGCTCGCTATCTGCAGGATGATAAAGAGAAAATTATCGGTCTGGGCTCGGGCCTGACCCTGAAAAAAGCGCTGCAGCGCATCGATTTTGACAGCCTGAATACCCGCTGCGTGGCGCTGATCAGCGCCATGAACGCCGACGGGCAGTGCAATTATTACGATGACGTGCCCCTGCTGCTGACCCGCAAAATTAAGGCCAAGTACTATCAGTGGCCGGCGCCGCGCTACGCCCAGAGCGCGGAGGAGCATGAGATGTGGTGCACCAACCGCTTATTCCGCAGCGTCTCCGGCGTCGCCCAAGAGGCGGACGTGATTTTTGTCGGCATTGGTCCGCTGGGCACGCAAAGTCCGATCTTTAAAGACGGCTTTATCAATCAGGCGCAGATGGATGAGCTGACCGCCCGCGGCGGCATCGGGGAAATCCTCGGGCGGTTTATTGATGCGCAAGGCGACGTGGTAGACAGCGAGATCAACCGCATGATCACCAGCTATGATATCCGCCAGAGCCACTGCCCGCGGATTGCCGCTGCCTGTGGAGAACATAAACGACCGGCGATCCTGGCCGCCCTTAAAGGCGGCTGGATCAATGGCCTGGTGACCGATGAGCATACCGCCCGCTGGCTGCTGACGCGGTAACGTTTAACAGCCAGACAGCGACTCAGCTGCTGCTCATCAGTCGCGGGGGAATTTCAATCCGCTGCTGGCTGGCTTCGCCGGCGTCAATAATCGAAAAAACAGCGTCCAGCATCGCCGGCACGTCCTGCTGCACCATGTCGATATCGTGCCCCAGCAGGTAGACAAAAGGATCCCAGTCGAAGCAGCCCATCGGCGGCTGCTCGCTGCCGGTCAGACCCACCTGCGACAGCCAGCGCACAACCCCTTCCAGGGATATCGTCGAGTTAACAAATATCCCCTGCAACAGCGTCTTCTCGCTGCTAAACCGCTCCTGCAGACAGGCCTCAACGTGGCCTTTCGAATAGCCGGGAGCCAGAATATTCGCCTGCGGCACGCTAAGCCCCAGCTCGCGATGCGCATCGTGGAAGCCGCGTAAACGCTCGCTGGTGTTATGGTCGCTGCTGCGCCCGCCGATAAAGGTCAGCGGCGCCAGCTCTCCGCGGCGGCGGGCGCTATTAGCCAGGATCTTATGAGTCAACGCTTTCGCGCCGCCGTAGTTATCCGAAATCACCGACGGCGAGAGAGAGCCCGGCAGGTCGAGATTGACCGTTGGCACGCCCGCCTGCTGGCATAGCGCGGAAATTTTATCCGGATTGGTCGCCCCGGTCGCGACCACCCAGTCAACCTGCCAGGAGAGCATCGCCTTTACCGCTTCGATCTCCAGTTCCGGACGCCGGCGCGTACAGGTGATAATCGGCAGCAGGCCGCGCTCGCGGGCCATCTCCTCAAAGCGTTCGGCGATGGAACCGAAGTAGCGGTTATCATATTTGGGGATAATCATACCGATGACGTGTGATTTTTTACTGCGCAGCATGCTGGCCTGACGGTTAATCGCATAGCCCTGCTCCTCGGCAATCCGCGTCACCTTTTCCGCAAGCTTGGCGCTGATGCGGCGCTTTTTCCAGTTACCGTTGAGGATAGCGCTCACCGCGCTCGCCGAAACGCCGGAAAGTTCCGCCAGGTCGTAAATCGTTATCTTCTTCATTTTTCCAACTTGCGTCACAAAATCATGTCGCTGTTAATTTCCCCACTTGCTCAATCGATGAAGCGAGAGCAACATAGCTTCATCGATTGAGCATCCTTTTCACGCCAGGAAGTACGCGCGCATACCGCCTCAACATGCCAGCAAGCCTGAATTAAGATGCTGATATTCAATATGTTACCAGTTTTAGTCTATCACCTCGAACGTGATGCCCTCGCGTTCGATAGTTTTAACCAGACACGGCAAAGGATTATAAAATGAAGCACTCTGTCTCCTCTATGAATACTTCCCTCAGCGGTAAAGTCGCCGCGATCACCGGCGCGGCGTCCGGTATCGGCCTCGAGTGCGCGAGGACCCTGCTGGGAGCTGGCGCAAAAGTGGTACTGATCGACCGCGAAGGCGAAAAGCTCAACAAACTGGTCGCCGAACTTGGCGAAAACGCCTTCGCCCTGCAGGTCGACCTGATGCAGGCGGACCAGGTCGATAACCTACTGCAGGGCATTTTGCAGCTTACCGGGCGTCTCGATATCTTCCACGCCAACGCCGGCGCCTATATCGGCGGGCCGGTGGCCGAGGGCGACCCGGACGTCTGGGACCGCGTGCTGCACCTCAATATCAACGCCGCCTTCCGCTGCGTGCGCAGCGTCCTGCCGCATCTGATCGCGCAAAAATCCGGGGATATTATCTTCACCAGCTCGATCGCGGGCGTGGTGCCGGTGATCTGGGAGCCTGTCTATACCGCGTCGAAATTCGCGGTGCAGGCATTTGTGCACACCACTCGTCGCCAGGTGGCGCAGTATGGCGTGCGCGTCGGCGCCGTACTGCCGGGCCCGGTGGTTACCGCTCTGCTGGACGACTGGCCAAAAGCCAAAATGGACGAAGCACTGGCCAACGGCAGCCTGATGCAGCCGATTGAAGTGGCGGAGTCGGTGCTGTTTATGGTGACGCGTTCGAAAAACGTCACCGTGCGCGACATTGTGATCCTGCCGAACAGCGTGGATCTCTGACCCTGGCCAGCCTGTGAGAGGATGTGATGCAAAACGATACGCAAAACATTATTGGCGTGGATGTCGGTTCGGGCAGCGTGCGCGCCGGGGTATTCAATCTGCGGGGCGAGCTCCTCGCCCACGCGACCCGGGAAATAACCCTGTTTCGCAGCGCCGGAAACAAGGTCGAGCAGTCGAGCCCTGAGATCTGGCAGGCGGTGTGCTACTGCATTAAAACGGCGGTGGCCAGCGCCGGCGTTTCGCCGTCGTCGATAGCCGGGATCGGCTTCGATGCCACCTGCTCGCTGGTGGTGATTGGCGATAACGATGCGCCGCTGGCGGTCGGGCCTTCGGACGATGCGGACCGCAACATTATTGTCTGGATGGATCATCGCGCCACCGGGCAGGCGGAAAAGATCAATGCCACGGGCCACCCGGTACTGCGGTACGTTGGCGGCAAAATCTCGCCGGAGATGCAAACGCCGAAAATTTTGTGGCTGAAGGAGAATCGCCCGCACATCTATCAGCAGGCGCGCCACTTCTTCGACCTCGCCGATTATCTCACCTGGCGCTCAACCGGCGATGAAGCCCGCTCGGTCTGCACGGTGACCTGTAAATGGACCTACCTGGCGCATGAGCAACGCTGGGATGCCGGTTACTTCCGCCAGATTGGCCTCGCAGAGCTGGCGGATGAAGATTTTGTCCGCATCGGCCAGCGGATTGTCGATCCAGGCACCCCCTGCGGCGAGGGCCTTTGCGCCACGGCGGCAGAGGAGATGGGCCTGCCGATCGGCACGCCGGTGGCGGTGGGGATGATTGACGCCCACGCGGGCGGCATCGGTACCGTCGGCGTGCTTAACGGCGCGGTCAACAATATGGCCTATGTCTTCGGCACTTCTTCCTGCACCATGACCACCACTCAGGAAGCGGTATTCGTCCCGGGCGTCTGGGGCCCTTACTATTCGGCGATGGTGCCGGGCTACTGGCTAAGTGAAGGCGGGCAAAGCGCCGCCGGCGCGGCTATCGACCAGCTGCTGAGCTTCCATCCGGCGGCGGCGGAAGCGCGCGAGCAAGCGAAAGCCGCAGGCGTCCCTCTACCGGTCTGGCTGGCGGATCGCGTTCTGACGCAAGTTGCTTCGCCTTCTGAAGCGGTAACGCTGGCCGCCGGTCTGCACGTCGTTCCGGAGTTTCTCGGTAATCGCGCGCCGCTTGCCGATCCCCACGCGAAAGCGCTGATTGCCGGGCTGGGGATGGAGCGGGACCTGGATAACCTGACCGCGCTGTACGTTGCCGGCTTATGCGGGATTGGCTATGGTCTGCGACAGATCATTGACGCCCAGCGCGCCTGCGGAATTGAGAGTGAAAATATCGTCATCAGCGGCGGAGCCGGGCAGCATCCGCTGGTGCGTCAGCTGTTGGCCGACGCCTGCGGCGTTAGCATCGTGAGCACCGCCAGCCGCGAGCCGGTGCTGTTAGGTTCCGCCATCCTCGGCGCGGTGGCGGGCAGAATCGCGGCTTCGCTGCCGGAGGCCATGAAGCAGTTTACTCAGGTGGATGCCACCTATCACAGCGAGACGGCGTTTAGCCCGCTTCATCAGCGTAGGTATGCGGCCTATAAGGCGCTACAACAGGCCGGCAGGCTGATTCGCGAATAACATATCTCCTTATTTTATAACAATAATGCTCCGCTGCTGTGCAGCGGAGACACTCATCTGCACTCTGAAATCGAGGTCAACATGTCCGTTAATAACAAACAGTGGTACGGTCTACCGCTCAACCTCATCTGGGGATATGTCGCCATCGCCGTGTTTATGACCGGCGACGGCTTTGAGCTGGCTTTTCTGTCGCACTACATCAAAGCACTCGGATTCACCCCGGCGCAGGCTTCCTTTGCCTTTACTCTCTACGGTCTGGCTGCCGCCCTGTCGGCGTGGGTCTCCGGCGTGGTGGCGGAAATCATTACCCCACGCAAGGCCATGCTGATTGGCTTCGTGCTGTGGTGTGTGTTCCACGTACTGTTCCTCGTCTTCGGCCTCGGTCGCGCCAACTATGCGCTGATCCTGCTGTTTTATGGCATCCGCGGCCTGGCCTACCCGCTGTTCCTCTACTCCTTTATCGTCGCCATTATCCACAACGTCCGCAGCGACAGTTCCAGCTCCGCGCTGGGCTGGTTCTGGGCGGTCTACTCGGTGGGTATCGGCGTGTTCGGCAGCTATATTCCGAGCTTTACCATTCCCCACATTGGCGAAATGGGCACCCTGTGGCTGGCGCTGCTCTTTTGCGCCACCGGCGGCATTATTGCGCTGGTGTCGATGCGTCATACCGAAACGCCGCGCCATATGCAGAACCTGACCACTCGTGAAAAATTCGCCGAACTGGGGCGCGCGGCGACGCTGCTCTATACCAACCGCAGCATTCTGTTCTCGAGCATTGTGCGCATTATCAACACCCTGTCGCTGTTTGGTTTTGCGGTGATCATGCCGATGATGTTTGTTGATGAGCTGGGATTTACCACCTCGGAATGGCTGCAGGTATGGGCGGCATTCTTCTTCACCACGATCTTTTCGAACGTTTTCTGGGGGATTGTGGCGGAGAAAATGGGCTGGATGAAGGTTATCCGCTGGTTCGGCTGCATCGGGATGGCGCTTTCCAGCCTGGCGTTCTATTACCTGCCCCAGCACTTCGGCCATAATTTTGCCATGGCGCTGGTACCGGCTATTGCCCTGGGGATTTTTGTCGCCGCGTTTGTGCCGATGGCGGCGGTGTTCCCGGCGCTGGAGCCGAACCATAAAGGCGCGGCCATTTCGGTCTATAACCTGTCAGCCGGGCTGTCGAACTTTCTGGCGCCGGCGATTGCCGTGGTACTGCTGCCCTATTTCAGCACTATCGGCGTGGTAATAGCCTATACCGCCTTATATATTCTGGCCTTCTTCCTGTGCCCGTTAATCCGCGTTGAACAGCCTGGCTTTACCAGCGATCAGCATGCGAAACCGTTTACCGCCAACGCGGCAGAGTCTTAATAAACCGCATCTGGTACAAACAACGAGCAATCCGGGCGGTGCCGCCCGGATTTTTGCCTTATGCGATAGTCACTTTGCCATCCAGATAAACATCCTGCACGGCATTGATCAGCTTCACGCCGTCGGCCATCGATTTCTTAAACGCTTTGCGGCCCAGGATCAGCCCCATGCCGCCGGCGCGTTTATTGATCACCGCCGTGCGCACCGCGTCGGCAAGGTCGGTCTCCCCGCCCGCCGCGCCGCCGGAGTTGATCAGCCCGGCGCGGCCCATATAGCAGTTGGCCAGCTGGTAGCGCACCAGATCGATGGGGTTATCGCTGGTCAGTTTGCTGTACACCCGGTCGTCGGTATAGCCGAAGTTAACCGCTTTGTAGCCGCCGTTATTCTCCGCCATCTTTTGCTTAACGATATCGGCGCCGATGGTGGCCGCCAGGTGGTTGGCCTGACCGGTCAGGTCAGCGGAAACATGATAGTCGACGCCGTCTTTCTTGAACGCCGAATTGCGCAGATAGGCCCACAGCACGGTGACCAGGCCCAGCTCATGGGCCCGCTCAAAGGCGGCGGAAATCTCTTCTATCTGACGACGCGATTGTTCTGAGCCGAAATAGATCGTCGCTCCCACGGCCACCGCTCCCATATTGAACGCCTGCTCAACGCTGGCGTAGAGGGTCTGGTCGTATTCGGTGGGATAGCTCAGCGTTTCGTTATGGTTGAGCTTCACCAGGAAAGGGATGCGATGCGCGTAGCGGCGCGACACCGAGGCCAGCACGCCGTAGGTCGACGCCACGCAGTTACAGCCGGCTTCGATCGCCAGCTCGACGATATTTTTCGGATCAAAGTACAGCGGGTTGGCGGCAAAGGAGGCGCCCGCCGAGTGCTCCACGCCCTGGTCAACCGGCAGAATGGAAAGGTAGCCGGTTCCCCCCAGGCGTCCGGTATTGTACAGGGTCTGCATATTGCGTAGCACCGCCGGTGGTCGGTTGTTATCCACCATCACCCGATCAACATAATCTGCGCCAGGCAGATACAGCTGGTCGGACGGAATGGTTATACAACGGTGCTGCAACAGGCTCTCGGCATCTTTGCCCAGCAACTGCGTAATATCAGTCATAGCAATCTCCCGTAAGGCCGGCCGAAGCCGGCGTGCATTATCCCAACCCAATTTTTTTGGGCAGGTTAAGCCTGGTACCGACTTAGCCTATTTTCCAGCCGGGGGGCCATTTTTTCAGGAGATTCTGCTGTCCCGTTGCGCTGCCATTTACCACCAGGCGTGGAAATGGTGCACCGGCCCGATACCGTGGCCCACCTCCAGAGAGTCGGCCTGCGCCAGAGCCGCCGACAGCCAGGCCTTCGCCTCGGTAACGGTGGCCGCCCAGTCCGTGTGACGCGGGCGCAGCGCCGCCAGCGCGGCGGAGAGCGTACAGCCGGTGCCGTGGGTATTTTTGGTCTGCACTCGCGGCGCGGTGAACCGCTGTTCCCCTTCGCGGGTGAAGAGCCAGTCCGGGCTTTCGGCATCGTCGAGATGGCCGCCCTTCATCAATACCGCGCCGCAGCCCAGCGCCAGCAGCGCCCGCCCCTGCTCAAGCATTTCCCGTTCGTTACGCGCATGGGGGGCATCGAGTAGCGCGGCCGCTTCCGGCAGATTCGGGGTGATCAATGACACCTGCGGCAACAATCGTTGACGCAGGGTCTCCACCGCTGAAGCCGACAGCAGCGGATCGCCGCTTTTCGCCAGCATGACGGTATCCAGCACCACGTTAGCAACCCGGTAGCGCGCCAGCCGCTCGGCCACGGCTTCCACAATATCGGTCTCCGCCAGCATGCCGATTTTGGTGGTATCGATACGCACATCGCTGAACACCGAGTCGAGCTGCGCGGCCACAAAATCCGGTTCGATGCGATAGACCGACTGTACGCCGCGGGTATTCTGCGCCACCAGGGCGGTGATCGCCGAGCAGCCATAGGCCCCCAGCGCGGAGAAGGTTTTCAGATCGGCCTGGATACCGGCCCCGCCGCTGGGATCGGTGCCGGCGATGGTCAGGGCGTTGATGCGTTTCATCCCTGCACCTCCTGATACAGCGCGTCGAGAAACGCCGGAATAAAGCTGCCCGGGCCTCCCTGACGGGCGGCGATCTCCCCGGCCTGCTTCATCAGCCCGCAGGCGGCGGCCACGTTTTCCAGCCGGTCTCCCGGCAGCGCCGCGCTCGCCGCCACCACCGCCGACAGCGCGCAGCCGGTGCCCACCACCCGGGTCATCAGCGGATTGCCCCCCGCCACGCTGAGCACCCGCTCGCCGTCGGTGACGTAATCCACCTCGCCAGTGACCGCCACCACGGTAGCCAGCCGACGAGCCAGCGCCTGGGCCGCCGGCAGCGCCGCAGCGGCCGTATCGGTGGTATCCACCCCGCGCCCGCCGGCGCTCATCCCGGCCAGCGCCAGAATTTCAGAGGCATTGCCGCGAATGGTCGCCGGCTGGAGGGCCAGTAGCTCGTGACAAAAGGCAGTGCGCACGGTCAGGGCGCCGACCGCTACCGGATCCAGCGTCCAGGGCTTGCCGGCCTGACGGGCGTGCTCCACCGCGGCGCGCATCGCCACGGCGCGATCTTCGGTCAGGGTACCGACGTTAATTAACAGCGCATCGGCGATAGCGGCAAACTGCGCCGCTTCGCGGGGATCGATCACCATCGCCGGCGAGGCGCCAACGGCCAGCAGAACATTGGCGGTAAAGGTCTGCACCACGTCATTAGTCATGCAGTGCACAAGGGGGGAATGGGCGCGCAGCAGATGGCGCAGGTGCGCGACAGGCGCGGGATTCAACAGCTCAGGCATAGTTTGCTCCCGCCAGACGAGGTAGAAGCAATGACCCTGCGGTCTCTGACTTCCCTACGCTGGCATTATCCAGATCAGGTGGTACGGGTATTTCTCAGCCTTCAACGAAGAAGGGCACCCCGAGTCAAAATAGTGAAATTGTTAAGCGTTGTGGAATTTACCGCAACTCACCGGTTCATACAACAAGCCTTTAGCCCTGGATACGACACCTTCGCGGCCATCATGCTCATCAGGCGACCGGGCGGGATTGCATTCCGCTGCTGGCGGGCGGAAAATAATGACATCATGCGCTATTTAGCCTACCGAGGATATACGCCATGGCCGTTTATCACCATGCGCTGGTACTGATTAACAGCAGTCAGGACGGCGTCCCGCTGCTCCAGCATGCCGCCAGAATGGCAGAAGAGAACGGCATGCGCATCACCATCGCCCACATCAGCACCGATTACCGGGCGCTGAACTATGTTTCCGACAGCCTGCGCGACGATCGGGTCTCGCAGGAGGTGATCCAGGCCAAAGCCCTGCTCAACGAGCTGGCCTGCACCGTCTCCCTGCCGGTGGATACCCTCTCGCTGGTGACCACCCGCCGGTTTGAAGACGTGGAAACCTGCGTTCGGCAGCGGCAGATCGATTTAATTATTGCCGGGCACCATAACCGGCTGCTGGGCGTCCTCTCCTCACACTCGCTGGAGTACATCAACCACTTAAACCTGGACGTACTGATCAAGCACCTGCCCTAGCGCAAGGCGGCCTGCAGCAGAGAAAAACAGTCTTCAATTAGCGGAGGCAGCGCCTGCGGGCCGCGCATCAGGGCCACTGTGCGGGCGAGCGCCGGCTGCTGCAGGTGGGCGACCCTGAGCGCCGGGTCCTGCAGATGGGTGGTGTACAGCGCCGGCAGAATCGCCACCGCTAAGCGCGAGCGCACCAGACCATACAGGGTTTCGATATAGTCCACCTGGTAGCGGGTGGTCAGCGTCAGGCGATGGCTCTCCACTAATGCCGCCACCAGCCGCTGGATATTGCCCTTCGAGAACACAGCAATATCCCGCCCCACCAGCTGTTTCCACGGCAGATGCGCCTGCGCGGCCAGCGGATCGTCGCGGTGCAGCACCGCCACGAAGGGATCTTCGCGCAGCGGATAGACCAGCAGTTCTGCGGGCAGTGAACTGTCGATCGCCCCGATGCCGAAATCAATCTCGCCGCGCTGCAGCGCCTGGATAAGCGCATCGTTGGTCTGATCGTGAAATTCAATGCGCAGACGCGGAAAGGCCTCAGCCAGGGTCTGCGGCAGCAGCGGAAACAGCAGCGAACTGACCGACGGCACCAGACCGATCCGCACCGTCCCGTCGCCGCCCGCCTCGACAATCTGCTGCATATCGGAAAAGGCCGCCTGCGCCACGCTGAGGATCCGCTGGGCGTGGGGTAAAATCGCCGCCCCCAGTTCAGTCAGAGTGACCGTCGCAGCGGTACGGTTGACCAGCTTACCGCCGAGTACCGTTTCAATCTGCCGCAGGGCGCTGCTCAGCGCCGGCTGGCTAATCGCCAGCCGACTGGCGGTATCGGTAAAATGGCGCAGCTGGGCCAGGGTGACGAAATACTGAAGCTGTTTAAGAGAGAGCGCGGGCAGCCGCTGCCAGGGTTCGTTCATCATCGGGTTCGCTACGGTGGTCCTGCACAATAACCCGAGCTTATCGGGTGATAAATTTATTCATCTGGGCAAACGTTTGCTGTGCCCCTAGAGTATCCGCATTATCCTTGTGCCGGAGTGGTTATGTCCAGCAATGCTCAAGTCCGCCGTCGCGCCGTGCAGGCCGCGCGCGGTGAATCCCCGTTTGATCTGCTGCTGATCGATGCGCAGATCGTCGATATGGCCACGGGCGAAATTCGCCCCGCTGACGTCGGTATCGTCGGCGAGATGATCGCCAGCGTCCATCCGCGCGGCAGTCGCGAAGACGCCCATGAAGTGCGTTCCCTGGCCGGTGGCTACCTGTCCCCCGGCCTGATGGACACCCACGTGCATCTCGAAAGCTCGCACCTGCCGCCGGAGCGCTATGCGGAAATCGTCCTCACCCAGGGCACCACCGCGGTGTTCTGGGATCCGCATGAGCTGGCCAACGTCCTCGGCGTCGCTGGCGTGCGCTATGCGGTGGACGCCAGCCGCCATCTGCCGCTGCAGGTGATGGTCGCCGCGCCGTCCAGCGTCCCCTCCACGCCGGGTCTCGAAATGTCCGGCGCCGATTTTGCCGGCGCGGAGATGGAGACCATGCTCGGCTGGCCGGAAGTGCGCGGCGTGGCGGAGGTGATGGATATGCACGGCGTGCTGCACGGTAGCGAGCGGATGCAGGAGATTGTCCAGGCCGGTCTCAACAGCGGCAAACTGATTGAAGGCCACGCCCGCGGCCTGAGCGGCGCTGACCTGCAGGCCTACCTCGCCGCCGGCGTCACCTCCGATCATGAACTGACCTCGGCGGACGACGCGCTGGAAAAACTGCGCGCCGGGCTGACGATCGAGATCCGCGGCTCGCACCCCTATCTGCTGCCGGATATCGTCGCGGCGTTAAAAACGCTGCCGCACCTCTCCTCGCAAATCACCGTCTGCACCGATGACGTGCCGCCGGATATGCTGCTGGAGAAAGGCGGCATCATCGCCCTGCTTAATCTGCTGATCGAGCACGGTTTACCGGCGGTCGATGCGCTGCGATTCGCCACCCTCAACGCCGCTATTCGCCTGCAGCGCCACGATCTTGGGCTGATTGCCGCCGGGCGGCGCGCCGATCTGGTGGTGTTTGATTCCCTGGAGAAACTGGTGGCCCGCGAAGTCTACGTAGGCGGTAAGCTGCTGGCCCGCGCGGGCAACCTGCTGACACCGATCGCGCCCGCCGCGGGCGTCACGCCGCCGCGCGATACTTTGCAGATCGCCCCCCTCCGCGCCGATGACTTTATTCTGCGCGTCCAGGGCATTCGTCACGGCATCGCCCGCCTGCGCCATATCCGCGGCGCGCGCTTCACCCAGTGGGGCGAAGTGGAAGTGCAGGTTCGTGACGGGAAAGTCCAGCTGCCCGCCGGCTTCAGTCTGATCTGGGTCAAGCACCGCCACGGCCGCCATCAGGCGACGCCGCAAATCGCCCTGCTTGAAGGCTGGGGTGAGCTGCGCGGCGCCATCGCCACCAGCTACTCCCACGACTCGCATAATCTGGTGGTGCTCGGGCGCGACGCTAATGATATGGCGCTGGCGGCCAACCAGCTTATCGCCTCCGGCGGCGGGATGGCGCTGGCGCAACAGTGCGAGATCCTCGCCCATGTGGCGATGCCGATTGCCGGCATGCTGTCGGATCTCCCGGCCGCGGAACTGGCACGTCAGTTCCGCGAGCTGCGCGATCTGAGCAGCCAAGTCGCCGACTGGGAGCCGCCGTACCGGGTCTTCAAAGCCATTGAAGGCACCTGCCTTGCCTGTAACGCCGGGCCGCATTTAACCGATTTGGGTCTGACCGACGGCGGCAGCCGCCAGATAGTCGACCCGTTGATAGCCTGCCGGGAGATCCCGGAGCCAACCGATCACAACAATAATCCTCAGGGAGCCTGAGCATGGCCGATAACACACTTCACTCTTCCGCCCGCGCTAACTGGCTGGAGCGCCGCTTTGCGCTGCGCTCGCGCGGCGGCACGCTACGCACCGAATGCCTGGCCGGGATCACCGGCTTTCTCGCCGCCGCCTATTTACTGGTGGTTATCCCGGGGCTGCTGGCGATCGGCGGGATGGATAAAGGCGCCGCCACCACCGGCACCATTCTGGTCTTCGTCGTCGGCTCGCTGCTGATGGCGTTTTATGCCAACCTGCCGTTTATCGTCGGCCCGGGCATTGGCGGCTCGGTGCTGGTGGGGGTGACGCTGGCCGGTAGCGAAGGGATTGGCTGGCAGACTGGCCTCGGAATTGCCTGCTGGTCGGGGATCCTCTTCTTCCTGCTGACCCGCTTTGGCCTGCGCGAAGTGGTCACCCGCTCGGTGCCGCAGTCGATCAAGCTGGGATTGACGGCCTCCATCGGCCTGTTTGTCGCCGTGCTCGGTTTTCGCAATGCCGGGCTGGTGCTGGCCAATGCGAAAACCAACGCCCTGATGCTCGGCGACTTTCTCGCCCCCGGCGCGCTGGTGGCGCTGTGCGGCCTGTTCCTGGCGATAGCCCTGCAGGCGCGTAAGGTACCGGGCGCGATTTTGTGGGCTATTTTGTGCGCCACGCTGGTGGGTATCCCGTTCGGCGTGACTAAACTGCCGACGCATTTTATCGATACCCCCCACTCGCTGGCGCCGGTGCTGGGACAGGTTGACCTGCTGGGGGCGTTAAACATCGCCTTCCTGCCGTTCCTGTTCGTCTTTTTCGCATCTGAGTTTTTCTCCACCATGGGGACAACGCTGGCGGTGGGCGGCGAGGCGGGTCTGCTGGATGAAGAAGGCAACATGCCGCAGATTAATCGCCCGTTCATGGTCGATTCGATTGCCGCCGCGCTCGGCCCGTGGGTGGGCATTCCGGCGGCTACGGCGCTGATTGAGTCTTCGGCGGCAGCGGAAGCGGGCGGCAAAACCGGCCTCACCGCCCTGTCGGCGGCGGTAATGTTCCTGCTGATGCTGCTGTTCACGCCGGTGGCGTTGATGATCCCGAAAGAAGCCACCGCCCCGGCGCTGATCCTGATTGGCCTGAACATGTTCAGCGGCCTGCGCAAAGTGGATCTTGGCAACTTCACCGACGGGCTGCCGGTGTTGATGATGGTGATGATCACCCTTATCGCCAACAGCTTTGGCTCCGGGATTGCCGGCGGGCTGCTGTTTTACATTGTGATCAAGGCTATCGCCGGTAAGTGGCGGGAGATCCCGATTGGCCTGTGGGCATTGGCCGTCCCGCTGGTGTATTACTTCGCGACCTTAGTCAGGCATTAAGCCCTTCACAATGTGATTTCACCTCTTCATATAACAAACGCACCGCGGCAGAGAGCTGTTTGCGGTGCGGACAAATCAGATTCAACGGCACCACATCCCCCTGATAACGCGGCAGCAGGCGCCGCAGGCGCCCCGCCCGCAGATCGTCGCTGACGTCGAGCATCGATTTATAGGCAATGCCCTCCCCGGCGATCGCCAGCCGACGGATCACCTCGGCGTCGTCGCTCATCACCGTGCCGGAAACCTTCTGCTGCTGAACCACGCCGTCGAGGCTCAGCGACCAGCGGTCGAACGGACGGCCGCGCAAAATGTAGATCAACGCATTGTGCTGGCTGAGTTCCTCGAGGGTCTGCGGTTCGCCATGGCGGGCGATCCACTCAGGCGAGGCCACCAGCACCCGACGATTTTCCGGCGCCACCGGCAGCGAGATAAACGAGGCATCGTCGTTATTGCCATAGCGAAACGCAACGTCCACCGGATCTTTAAACACGTCGGTCAGCTGATCGGAAAAGAGCAGCCGCAGGCGCAGCGCCGGGTGGCGTTGGCGGAAATCGCGGAACAGGGTCAGGAGCAGGTTACGCCCGAGGTCCGACGGCACGGCAATCTGCAACATGCCGCGAACTTCATCGTCCGGGGTCTGGATCTTCTGCAGACCGGCCTCGAGGGTATCGAGCATCTGGGTGGCGTAGGGCAGCCAGGTCTCCCCCTCCGGCGTCAGGCGCAGGCTGCGGGTCGAACGGGCAAACAGGCGAATATTGAGGATCGTCTCCAGACGCTTAATTGCCGCGCTGACCTGCGCCGGCTGCTGCCCGGCCTCGCGCGCCGCGTCGCTAAAACTGCCCAGCGCCGCGGCGCGGACAAATAAGGTCAGATCTTCCAGCCTGAACATGCCGATTCTCCCCTGCTACAGATTGCTCCCAAAATACGCATCACCGTCGCTGCAACGCAAGCGGCACAGTACTTGCGCCGCGTTTTGCTTACACTTTTTAAAAATCCAGTGCTTGCCATTTCAGCAACGCATCAGGAATGATACGAGGCTGCTATTTTGAGTCCAGGTAATATTGAGGAAACTATGCGTAAAACAAAAATGATGCTTCTGGGCGTACTTCTTGCCACCGCTGGCGCCAGCTGGACGGCTACTGCCGCGGGGATCGATCAGTATGCGCTGAAAGAGTTCACCGCCGATTTCACCCAGTTTCACATCGGCGACACCGTTCCGGCGATGTATCTCACCCCGGAATACAACATTAAACAGTGGCAGCAGCGTAACCTGCCTGCGCCGGACGCCGGCAGCCACTGGACCTATATGGGCGGTAACTACGTGCTGATCACCGATACCGAAGGCAAAATCCTCAAAGTGTACGATGGCGAGATCTTCTATCATCGCTGATCCGCGCAATCTCCACGTCCGCCCCGGCGAGCCAGCGGACTCTCCGGCGCTGCGCCAGATCTTCCTGCGGGCGCGCAGTTTATCGTGGACCTGGCTTCCCGCCGCGGCGTGGCGGCTGGAAGATTTCGATGCCGCCACCGCGGATGAACAGCTGTGGGTCGCGGAATGCGACGGCCAGCCGGTGGGCTTTGCCGCCGTATGGACCGCCGATAATTTCCTTCACCATCTGTTTGTCGACCCCGACTGGCAGGGCAAACATATCGGCAGCGCGCTGCTGGCGCAGGTCGAACGGACCTTTACCGCCAGCGGAACGCTGAAGTGCCTGATGGAAAATAAAAACGCCCTGCGCTTCTACCAGCGTCATGGCTGGACCATTGAAGCACAGGGCGCGTCGCCCGAGGGCAGATACTGGCTGATGCGCTCGCCGCGGCCTTAAACGGCGCGGAAGGCAATCTCACCCGGGATCACTTCTCCCTGCCAGTACATCTGGGCCGCCACCCGGCCCGCCAGCTGGCGGTAGATGTCGGTAAATTCGCTGTCCGGACGCGCCACCACCGTCGGCGTGCCGTTATCCAGATCTTCCCGCAGCGTAATATGCAGCGGCAGCTGGCCCAGCAGCTGGGTGTGGTATTTCTCGGCCAGTTTTTGCGCGCCGCCGGTGCCGAAGATAGGCTCGTGGTGCCCGCAGTTGCTGCAGATATGCATGCTCATGTTTTCCACGATCCCCAGCACCGGCACTTCCACTTTCTCGAACATCACGATGCCTTTTTTGGCGTCGATCAGCGCGATGTCCTGCGGCGTGGTGACCACCACCGCGCCGGTCACCGGAATGTTCTGCGCCAGGGTCAGCTGGATGTCGCCGGTGCCCGGCGGCATATCCAGCACCAGGTAATCAAGATCCGGCCACAGGGTCTCCTGCAGCATCTGCATCAGCGCCTTGCTGGCCATCGGCCCACGCCAGACCATGGCGTTGTCGTCGGTCACCAGGTAGCCGATGGAGTTGGTTGCCAGACCATATTTCATGATCGGCGCCATATGGGTGCCGTCCGGCGAGGTCGGGCGGCTGTCTTCCGCACCCAGCATGGTCGGAATCGACGGACCATAGATATCGGCATCCAGAATGCCCACCTTCGCCCCTTCCGCCGCCAGGGCCAGCGCCAGGTTTACGGCAGTAGAAGATTTACCGACGCCGCCTTTGCCGGAGCTGATGGCGATAATGTTTTTCACGCCGTTGACCCCGGGCTGGTTTTTCACCCGCTTGAGGGTCGCGATGCTGTGGGTCAGCTTCCAGTCGATGGCCTTCGCGCCGGTGATGCGCAGCAGTTCGGCGCTGCACTGCTCTTTCAGCGCTTCGAAGGCGCTGCTCCAGACGAACGGCATTTGCAGTTCAATATGGACGGTATCGTCCAGCCAGGCGACATGGTGCAGCGCCTTAAGGGCGGTGAGATTATGCTTCAGGGTTGGGTGCTGGAAATTGGCCAGCGTCCCGGCGACCATCGCACGTAGGCGCTCAGGGGATTTGGCCTGGGATTGCGAATTCATCCCGACTCCTTTGTTGTTTTGAGATGCTTTCAGTAATCACAGAGTTTATCACAGGTAACGATTATCCATATATGGGCAGCCATTTATGGCGCACCCACAGCCCTTTTGGTAATATCGGAAGCCCTTTTTACAACAGAAGATGTAATGCTCACTATGACTCAAGTCGCGAAGAAAATTCTGGTAACGTGCGCCCTGCCGTACGCCAACGGCTCCATCCACCTCGGCCACATGCTGGAGCACATCCAGGCTGATGTCTGGGTCCGTTACCAGCGAATGCGCGGCCACGAGGTCAACTTCATCTGCGCCGACGACGCCCACGGCACGCCGATCATGCTCAAAGCGCAGCAGCTCGGTATCACACCGGAGCAGATGATTGGCGAAATGAGTCAGGAGCATCAGACCGATTTCGCCGGCTTCGACATCAGCTATGATAACTATCACTCGACGCACAGCGACGAGAACCGCGAGCTGTCGGAGCTTATCTACACCCGCCTGAAAGAGAACGGTTTTATTAAAAACCGCACCATCTCTCAGCTCTACGATCCGGAAAAAGGCATGTTCCTGCCGGACCGTTTTGTGAAAGGCACCTGTCCGAAGTGCAAATCTCCGGACCAGTATGGCGATAACTGCGAAGTGTGCGGCGCGACCTACAGCCCTACCGAGCTTATCGACCCGAAATCGGTGGTCTCCGGCGCCACGCCGGTGATGCGTGACTCCGAGCACTTTTTCTTCGACCTGCCGTCGTTCAGCGAAATGCTGCAGGCGTGGACCCGCAGCGGCGCGCTGCAGGAGCAGGTCGCGAACAAGATGCAGGAGTGGTTCGAATCCGGCCTGCAGCAGTGGGACATCTCCCGCGATGCGCCGTACTTCGGCTTCGAAATTCCCAACGCGCCGGGCAAATATTTCTACGTCTGGCTGGACGCGCCGATCGGCTACATGGGCTCCTTCAAGAACCTGTGCGACAAGCGCGGCGACACCACCAGCTTCGACGAATACTGGAAGAAAGACTCCACGGCCGAGCTGTATCACTTTATCGGCAAGGACATTGTCTACTTCCACAGCCTGTTCTGGCCGGCGATGCTGGAAGGCAGCAACTTCCGTAAGCCGACTAACCTGTTCGTGCACGGCTACGTGACGGTTAACGGCGCCAAAATGTCCAAGTCGCGCGGGACTTTTATCAAGGCCAGCACCTGGTTAAATCATTTCGATGCCGACAGCCTGCGCTACTACTACACCGCCAAGCTCTCTTCGCGCATCGATGACATCGACCTGAACCTGGAAGATTTTGTGCAGCGCGTGAACGCGGACATCGTCAACAAGGTGGTTAACCTCGCCTCGCGCAACGCCGGCTTTATCAGCAAGCGTTTCGACGGCGTGCTGGCCGCGGAGCTGGCCGACCCGGCGCTGTACAAAACCTTCACCGACGCGGCGGAAAGCATCGGCGAAGCATGGGACAGCCGCGAGTTCGGTAAGGCCATCCGCGAAATCATGGCCCTCGCCGACGTGGCTAACCGCTACGTCGACGAGCAGGCGCCGTGGGTGGTGGCGAAACAGGAAGGCCGCGACGCCGACCTGCAGGCCATCTGCACCATGGGCCTGAATATGTTCCGCGTGCTGATGACCTGGCTGAAGCCGGTCCTGCCGCAGCTGGCCGCGCGTGCGGAAGCGTTCCTCAACAGCGAACTGAGCTGGGACGCCATTCAGCAGCCGCTGCTGGCGCATAAGGTCAATCCGTTCAAGGCGCTGTACAACCGTATCGAGATGAAGCAGGTGGAAGCCCTGGTAGAAGCCTCTAAAGAAGAGGTGAAAGCCACCGCGGCGCCGGTCACCGGTCCGCTGGCGGACGATCCGATTCAGGAGACCATCACCTTTGACGATTTCGCCAAAGTCGATCTGCGCGTGGCGCTGATTGAAAACGCGGAATTCGTCGAGGGCTCCGACAAGCTGCTGCGCCTGACGCTGGATCTCGGCGGCGAAAAACGCAATGTCTTCTCCGGCATCCGCTCCGCTTACCCGGATCCGCAGCCGCTGATTGGTCGCCTGACGGTGATGGTCGCCAACCTGGCGCCGCGCAAAATGCGCTTCGGCATCTCCGAGGGCATGGTGATGGCCGCCGGCCCTGGCGGGAAGGATATCTTCCTGTTAAGCCCTGACGACGGCGCCAAGCCGGGTCAGCAGGTGAAATAACAAAAAAGCCGGAGAGTATCTCCGGCTTTTTTTTGCCCGGCGGCGCTATGCTAGCACGCGCCCGGGGGCAGTCGTTGTAGGCCGGGTCAGGCGAAGCCGCCTCCCGGCAAAAAATCACGCCTTCGGGTTATGCACCCGCTGGGTCAGTCCGCGCAGGAAATTGCGCAGAAACTGGTCGCCGCACTCGCGGTAGTTTTTGTGGTCAGGCGAGCGCATCATGGCGGTGATCTCCGGCACCGACACCCGGTATTTCTGCTCGCTCATAATCGCCTGGATATCGTCCGTTTTCAGCGAGAAGGCGATCCGCAGCTTTTTCAGCACCGTGTTGTTATTCACCCGACGCTCCAGCGCCAGCTCCGGGGCCGAATCATCTTTGCCGCGCTTGTCATAGATAAGGCCGTTAAGGAAACCCGACAGGATAATGTCCGGGCAGCGAACAAAGCCCTCTTCATCCTCTTTCGTCGTCCAGGTGTCGAAGCTGGCGGCGGTGGATTCCATAGCGGAGAGCGCGAGAATGCGCACCATATCGTTATTATTGACTTTCAGGGTGTAGCGCAGGCTACGAAGAATATCATTACTGAGCATGAGGGCCTTTTACTGTCGATGATGCAATGGGGCGCAGTGTACCAGCTTTACAGGCCAATCGCCTCTTTCAGGCTTTTTAAATAGCGCCGGCTCACCGGCACCGTTTGCCCGGCGCGCATCAGCAGCTCCGCCTGGCCATTCTCCTCCAGGCGAATCTCCTTCAGGTGCGCCATATTCACCAGGTACTGGCGATGGCAGCGCAGCAGCGGGGTGCGGCTCTCGAGGGTGCGCAGGGTCAGTTCGGTAAAGCCCTCTTTTCCCTCGCGGTCGGTCACGTAGATGCCGCTCATCCGGCTGCTGACGAAGGCCACATCCTCCATCTGCAGCAGCCAGATACGACTGTGGCCGGTACAGGGAATGTATTTCAGCGTCTGCTGAGCATCATCCAGCAGCGACACATCCTGCAGATTACGCTCCTGGCGCAGGCGGGCGAGGGTTTTCTCCAGCCGGGCAGCTTCAATCGGCTTCAGCAGATAGTCAAAGGCATGCTCCTCAAAGGCTTTCACCGCGTATTCATCAAAGGCGGTGAGAAACACGATATAGGGGCGGTGCTCCGGGTCGAGCATCCCGACCATCTCCAGACCGCTGATGCGCGGCATCTGGATGTCGAGAAACAGCACGTCGGGACGCAGCTTATGCACCGCGCCAATGGCCTCCACCGCGTTGCCGCACTCGCCGACGATCTCGATATCGCGCTGTGTCTCCAGCAAAATGCGCAGGTTTTCCCGCGCCAGCGGCTCATCATCGACGATCAATACTCTCAGCATGCATTCTCCTCCAGGGGCAGACGTAGGGTGACACGGGTAAAGCGCTCCGGCTCGCAGGTGACGCTGATGCCGCAGTCGGCGCCAAAACGCGCCCGCAGCCGCCTGTCCACCAGATTCATCCCCAGCCCGCTGGCCTGGGGGTTGGCCCGGTACAGCCCGGCGTTATCTTCGATATCCAGCTGCAGCCAGCGATCGTCCTGGCTGGCGCGGATGGTAATTTCGCCGACGCCAAGATGTTGCGATGTACCATGCTTAATGGCGTTCTCCACGATCGGCTGCAGGGTAAAAGCCGGCAGCTGGTGATGCGCCAGCCCTTCCGGCACCGCCATCTGGATCTGCAGGTTAGCCTGAAAGCGAGCCTTCTCAATCTGCAGATAGGCGTTAACATGCTCGATCTCATCGGCAAGAGTGACAATTTCCGTCGGCCGTTTCAGGTTCTTGCGAAAGAAGGTCGACAGATACTGCACCAGTTGGCCGGCCTGATCGCTGTCGCGGCGGATCACCGCCTTCAGCGTGTTAAGCGCGTTAAACAGGAAGTGCGGGTTGACCTGGGCGTGCAGGAGCTTGATTTCGGATTGCGTCAGCAGCGCCTTCTGCCGCTCGTACTGTCCGGCGAGGATCTGCGCCGACAGCAGCTGGGCAATCCCCTCCCCGAGGGTGCGGTTGATCGAACTGAACAGGCGATTTTTCGCCTCATACAGTTTAATGGTGCCTATCACCCGTTGGTTCTCGCCGCGCAGGGGGATCACCAGCGTCGACCCCAGCTTACAGTGCGGATGAATCGAGCAGCGGTAAGGCACCTCGTTGCCGTCGGCGTAGACCACCTCCCCGGTCTCAATCGCCCGTTGCGTATACGAGGAGGAAATAGGCTTGCCCGGCAGATGGTGGTCGTCGCCGATGCCGGTAAACGCCAGCAGCTTGTCGCGATCGGTGATCGCCACCGCGCCGATGTCCAGCTCCTGGATCAGCACCTGGGCCACCTTCATGCTGTTCTCTTCGTTGAACCCCTGACGCAGGATCCCCTCGGTGGACGCCGCCACCTTCAGCGCCGTGGCGGAAAAGGCGGAGGTGTACTTCTCAAACATCGCCCGTTTATCCAGCAGAATGCGCATAAACAGCGCCGCTCCGACGGTATTGGTGACCATCATCGGCGCGGCAATGCTCTGCACCAGATGCAGGGCGTCCTGGAACGGGCGGGCAATCAGCAGAATGATCATCATCTGCACCAGCTCGGCCACGAAGGTGATCGCCCCGGCGGTTAGCGGGCTAAAGACTTTGTCCGGCCGGCCGCGTTTGACCAGCACGCTGTGCACCAGACCGCCCAGCAGCCCCTCAACGATAGTGGAAACCATGCAGCTTAAGGCGGTCATTCCCCCCAGCGAGTAGCGGTGCAGGCCGCCGGTGAGCCCTACCAGCCCGCCGACCACCGGCCCGCCGAGCAGGCCGCCCATCACGGCGCCGATGGCGCGGGTGTTGGCGATGGAGTCTTCGATATGCAGACCGAAATAGGTCCCCATAATGCAGAAAATGGAGAAGGTGAGGTAGCACAGCAGCTTGTGCGGCAGGCGAACGGTGACTTGCATCAGGGGGATAAACAGTCGGGTTTTGCTCATCAACCACGCGATGACCAAAAATACGCACATCTGCTGAAGCAGCAGCAACACCAGATCAAACTCGTACATACCCGCAAACCACACATGCCTGAAAGCGCGTACCATACCCTGCCTGGCGAAAAGTTTCTTTGAAGCCCTGCATAAAAATGAAAAATGGCGGCCAGGATCACACTTTTTTGCGGCGCGTTGCGCAGCAAACGCGGCAAAAACCCCGGCGCGGCGCGCTAAACCGCAATTAATGTTTCATTAACACCTGCGCTTCACCGTATAATCCCCCTGTTAACATCAGGAGCCTATTATGAAGCCAGCGAAAATCGCGGTCGTCACTCTCTTCTTACTTATGGCCATCGGCGGGATCAGCGGCGTAATGCTGGCCGGCTATTCCTTTATTGTGCGTGGCGGTGTCGGCTGATCCAGCGGGTCAGACGCTCAAACGCGCGGTCGACGATAATCGCCGCCAGCGCCACCAGCAGCGCCCCCTGTACAATATAGGCGGTATTAAAGCCGCTCAGGCCGATGATGATCGGCGTCCCGAGCGTACTGGCCCCCACCGTCGAGGCAATGGTCGCGGTACCAATATTGACGATGACCGAGGTGCGGATCCCCGCCAGGATCACCGGGGCCGCCAGCGGTAGCTCCACCTTATACAGACGCTGCCAGCCGGTCATTCCCATCCCTTCAGCCACACCTGACACCCCAGGCGGTATCGAACCCAGCCCGGCCAGTGTCCCCTGCAGCACCGGCAGTATGCCATACAACGCGAGGGCTATCAGCGCCGGCAGCCAGCCAAAGCCCAGCACCGGCACCGCCATCGCCAGCACCGCCACCGGCGGAAAGGTCTGCCCGATAGCGGCGATGGTCTCTACCAGCGGGCGAAACGCGCCGCCGGCGGGCCGGGTGACCGCCACCCCAGCCCCCAGCCCGATTGCCGTTGCCGCGAGGCTGGACGCCACCACCAGCCAGCCGTGATCGAGAGTGAGCGCCCAGAAGCTCTCCTGCTGGTAGACCGGCCGCGGCAGTTCCGGGAACAGCCGACTGAACAGCGGCGCGCTGTAGGGCAGCCCTGCCAGCAGGCCGATAAACAGCGCGATAAGCCACCACAGCGGCTCACGAAGCGCCTTCATGGCTCATCTCCTGACGCAGCAGATCGGCAAAATGCAGCGTACCGCAGGGCCTGCCTTCGGCATCGACCACCGGCAGCGTCTCGCAGCGCCGGGCGACAAACTGCGACAGCGCTTCCCGCAGGGTCATGGTGACGGTCAGCCCCTCGCCCGCCAGCCGTTCGTCGGGACGCAAATAGTCCCCCACCTCGCGCAGCGACAGCAGGCGCACACCCAGCTCGCTGCGGCCAAAAAAGGTCTGTACAAAGCTATTTTTCGGTCGCAGGAGCATCTCCAGCGGCGCCCCCTGCTGGACCACCTCGCCCCCGTCCATCAGCACCAGGTGGTCCGCCAGACGCAGCGCTTCGTCAATATCATGGGTCACCAGCACAATCGTCCGTCCCAGCAGACGGTGGATGCGCAGCATCTCCTGCTGCAGCGCCTCGCGGGTCACCGGGTCGAGGGCGCCGAAGGGCTCATCCATCAACAGCACCTCCGGATCTGCCGCCAGCGCCCGCGCCACCCCCACCCGCTGCTGCTGGCCGCCGGAGAGCTGATGCGGGTAACGGTCGCGCAGCGTCGCCTCCAGCCCCAGCAGCGCCATCAGCTCGTCGATCCGGTCGGCGATCCTTGCCCGCGGCCATCTTTGCAACTGCGGCACGGTGGCGATATTCTGCGCCACCGTCCAGTGGGGAAACAGGCCGATGGACTGGATGGCATAACCCATCCGCCGCCGCAGGGTCAGGACCGGCTGCTGGCGGATGTCCTCGCCGGCAAAGCGAATAGTGCCCCGGTCCGGCTCCAGCAGACGGTTGATTATCTTCAGCGTCGTCGACTTGCCCGAGCCGGAAGTCCCCACCAGCACCGAGAAAGCGCCTTCGCGCAGCTCCAGGGTCAGGTCCTTCACCGCCGGGTGGCCGGCAAACACTTTGCTGACCCCTTGAAATTCAATCATTGGCCTCTCCTTTTAGCCAGGCGCCCCACAGGGCGAACAGGGCATCCACCACCACCGCCAGGGCAATGGTCGGCACCACGCCCAGCAGCACCAGATCCAGCGCACTGCTCAACAGCCCCTGAAACACCAGCGCGCCAAAGCCGCCGGCGCCGATCAGCGCGGCCACCACCGCCATGCCCACGGTTTGCACGCTGACCACCCGCAGGCTGCGCAGCAGTACCGGCATCGCCAGCGGAAGCTGCACCTGACGAAAGCGCTGCCCGGCGCTCATGCCCATTGCCGTCGCGCTTTCCAGGGCATCCTGCGGCACCTGCTGCAGGCCGGTCACCACCCCGCGCACCAGCGGCAGCAGCGCATAGAGAGTGAGAGCGATCAGGGCTGGCGCCACGCCGGTCCCGGAGACGCCCAGCTCGCCCAGCGTCGGGAAATAACGCGCCAGACCGGCAAGCGGCGCAATCAGCAGGCCAAAAAGCGCTACCGACGGAATAGTCTGGATCACATTGAGCGCGGTAAAAGCCGGCGCCTGCCAGCGCGGACGCCGCCACAGCCATACCCCCAGCGGCAGGCCAATCAGCAGGCCCGGCAGCAGGGTGCCGAACAGCAGAAGCAGATGCTGGCGCAGGGCATCATCAAATACCTCCTGACGGTTGGCATACTCCTTCAGCAAGGAGAGCTGATCGAGCGCCCCGATAGCGAGCAGGATGATGGGCAACAGCCAGACTTGCGCATTGAGCAGCCAGCGCCAGAGCGGCCGGACGGTGAGATGACGGATGGCCTCGCTGGCCAGCAGCAGACAAAGCGCCAGCGACAACCACAGGCCGCTGCCGGGCGAGGTGCGCGCCAGCGGCGAGCCGTGGCGGGAGAGCTCAAGCGCCGCCTGGCCGCTGCCCCAGATAAGCAGCGGGAAGAGCAGTTCGGCCAGCAGCAGGTGAAGAAGCGGCGCGGCCCTGCCTGGCAGCCAGCAAAGCAGCATCCCGGCAAGGGCCGCCGCCAGCTGAACGCCGGCGAGCCAGGGCATTACCTGCCAAAGCCCGCGCCCTTCCCCGGAGAGTAAGCGATTCGGCGCGTAAGTAATAAACGGCAGCGCCAGCGTAACCAGCAGCAGACCTGTCAGCAGCAGGCCGACGCGGTGAGTACAGCGAATGGTCACCGGTGGCTTACTTCAGCAGGCCTTTCTGCTGCAGATAATCTGCCGCCACGCGCTTCGCATCCTGACCCTCCACCGCAATGCGGGCGTTCAGCTGCTGCAGCGTTTTTTCATCGAGGCTGGCGAAGACCGGCTGCAGCCAGTCGGCGATCTGCGGGTAGGCCTTGAGCACCGCCTCGCGCACCACCGGCGTCGGGGCATATATCGGCTGCACGCCCTGCGGGTCGCCCAGCGTCTGTAACCCCAGGGCCGCCACCGGGCCATCGGTGCCGTAGGCCATCGCCGCGTTAACGCCGGAGGTCTGTTGCGCCGCCGCTTTGATGGTCACCGCCGTATCGCCCCCGGCCAGCGACAGCAGCTGGTTCTGGTTGAGGTTGAAGCCATACGCTTTTTCAAACGCCGGCAGCGCGTCCGGGCGCTCAATAAATTCCGCCGAAGCCGCCAGCTTAAATTCGCCGCCCTGCTTCAGGTAGCGACTGAGGTCGGCCAGCGAGGTCAGCTTATTTTTCTCCGCCAGCTCCTGGCGCACGGCGATAGTCCAGGTGTTGTTGGCCGGCGCCGGGGTGAGCCATACCAGCTGATGTTTCTCCTGATCGAGGCGCTTCACCTTCTCATAGCCCTGTTGGGCATTCTTCCACGCCGGGTCGTTTTCATCTTTGAAGAAGAAGGCGCCATTGCCGGTATATTCCGGGTAGATATCCAGCTCGCCGGCGACAATCGCCCCGCGCACCACCGGCGTGGTGCCGAGCTGGATTTTATTAATCGTTTTTACGCCGTGGCTTTCCAGCACCTGCTGGATCATATTGCCCAGCAGCGCGCCTTCGGTATCAATTTTCGAGCCGACCTTCACCGGCTCCGCCGCCTGCAGCGGTAAACTTATCAGGGCGGCCAGCGCCAGCGCGCCGGACCATGTCGTTGCCATCTTCATCCCGCTTCCCTCAGTTCTTTTGCGCTTCGCTTACAGAAGCTTAAGAGAAAAGCGTAGCCCATTTGCCAGCGATGCGAAAAAGAAAAGGCCGATTAATCGGCCTTTAAAGCGTGACGTTGGACTTAAGAGCGATGCCTTACAGCAGCTCAAACTCGCTCTGCTTCACGCGGGCTGAGTCCACGCCGATAAAGACATTGAATTTGCCCGGCTCAGCAACGTATTTCATCTGCTGATTCCAGAACTTCAGCGCGTCGACGTCGATTGGGAAGCTAACGGTTTGCGTTTCGCCCGGTTTGAGGGTGACCTTTTTAAAGCCGCGCAGCATTTTCACCGGCCGGCTCATGGAGGCGGTGACGTCCTGCAGGTAGAGCTGGATCACCGTCGCCCCTTCGCGATTGCCGGTGTTGGTCACCTGCACGCTGGCGGTCACGCTGCCATCGCGCGGCATGGTGGCCGACGACATGTCGACATCGGAGACGCTAAAGGTGGTGTAGCTCAGGCCGTAACCAAACGGATACAGCGGGCCATTGGCTTCATCGAAGTAACGCGAGGTGTACTTGTTCGGCTTCTCCGGATTATACGGCCGGCCGGTATTCAGGTGGCTGTAGTAGGTTGGGATCTGCCCCACCGAGCGCGGAAAAGACATCGGCAGTTTGCCCGACGGATTGTAATCGCCAAACAGCACGTCGGCGATGGCGTGGCCGCCTTCGGTGCCAGCAAACCAGGTCTCCAGCAGCGCATCGGCTTGCTGATCCTCTTTCACCAGCGCCAGCGGACGCCCGTTCATCAGCACCAGCACCAGCGGTTTGCCGGTGGCTTTAAGAGCGGCAATCAGATTGCGCTGGCTCTGCGGCAGGGTGATATCGGTCCGGCTGGAGGCCTCATGCGCCATGCCCTGCGCCTCGCCCACCACGGCGACCACCACATCGGATTGCTTCGCCGCCGCGACCGCTTCGTCGATCATTTCCTGCGGCGAGCGTGGGTCAACCTGCACCGCGTTCTCATACAAATTGAGGAAATCGACAATGCCTTTGTCATCGGTAACGTTCGCCCCTTTGGCGTAAATCACTTTGCCGTTATCGCCCAGCGCTTCTTTGATGCCGGTCAGGACGGTCACCGACTGGTCGGCCACCCCGGCCGCGGACCAGCTGCCCATCATGTCGCGCTTGCTGTCCGCCAGCGCGCCCACCACCGCGATAGTGCCGGATTTTTTCAGCGGCAGCGTATCAAGACGGTTCTTCAGCAGCACCAGGCTCTCGCGAGCCACTTCGCGCGCCTCTTTACGATGCAGACGACTTTCCGCATTGGTGTCCTGCGGGTCAGAATCTTTCGGTCCCAGGTGGCTGTAGGGATCGTTGAACAGTCCCATATCATATTTCACGTTGAGCACGTGTCGGGTGGCATCATCCAGCTCGGCCATGGTCACCTTGCCGGACTTCACCAGCCCCGGCAGGTACTTGCTGTAATACTCGTCGCTCATGCTCATGTTG